>Ga0126342_10005382_pt1 | contig 22300 bp, 18 predicted proteins | sample Cyp1metagenome_FD_92528 | JGI IMG/M metagenome (GOLD analysis project Ga0126342, IMG submission 92528) | Coral microbial communities from Lord Howe Island, Old Settlement Bay, Australia - Cyphastrea 1 metagenome | ecosystem: Host-associated > Invertebrates > Cnidaria > Coral ...
TTTGTCAGGGGTTTGGTCCCTAGTTGTGGGCTTTGCAACTGAAAAGTCGCCATGGCGGGAGTCCTAGGGCTTTGGTAAACTCTTGTGTTTGAGGCGTTTTTTGCTTTCCAGAGGCGTTTTTAACCCACCAGAGGCAAAACAAAACTCATGCGGCGTTATTTTTCGTCTCGGGGGCCTGAGGCATTTTTTTCTGCCTCTGGTGTTTCTAGGTATATCTAAATCAGGATTTCATCTACAGTACTCCCATAAGACCTGACAGGCACGGCCTGTAGGCGCTCACTTGGTCACCGGGCATATCTTCGTCGCATCATCATGAGAATTAGGAGATCCAATCGCCTGCAAAGGACTTTGCGATGCAAACAATTGTGAGCTGTGACATCTTTCACTGAGAGTGAGTACGATTCTATAGTCACAATATAGTCACAATATAGTCAGAATATATAGTCACAGTAGTCACAGTATAGTCACAATATTTGATAGCCATCAAGGCCCCAAGATGCCCCAAGGGTTCGGTCGGCCTTTCGAACCACTGGCGAGCTAGCTTCGCCAAGTCTTCTGTCGGCGCCTGCCAAGATGACCACGACTGAGGATATCCACCAGCAAGTGATCCAACTATCTCTGGTTGGTGGTGCAATAACCATCTTGAAAAATATGAGTTCGTCAATGGGAAGGATGACATCCCACAAAACATCTTTGAAACCACCAACCAGATCTGAATTTCATTGTAAAATGTGAGAAAAAACGGGGGCGAGCGCTGGTGGTTTATCAATATGTCTTTTCTTTAGAGAGTAAGGTTGGTGTTCTTGTAGGGATCCAACATGAAACTCGGCAACCAATCACTTCCAAGTAGCTGATATCAGCTTTCCCTGGATGGGATTGGTTCAATCCGTCCTTTGCTGGGTCAGGCCGGTTCATGAGGTAAACCCAATGCCATAAAGCATGCCCAAGTGGTAAACAACCCATCTACGACTCTGATAACTCGTGATAATTCATTCCAGACAGACATTTCAATAAATCGTAGAAAAAACAATTTAGTTACTACATGTGTTATTACATAAAACCACATATATAATGAAAGTGGTAACATAAATCATCCCCAAATCACCATTTTTCTGGTACCTTCCCCAACTCCCCAGGACCCAGCCATAAACGCCTTGATGGACTGACGCAAAGCTGCCCTGAGATGCCGCGATGCCAGGCCCAGACTATCCCAGACTCTTGGTGAAGAGAATGGGTGAACACATGAAAAAAAAAAAAAATTATAGAAACTCAATGGATCTAGGGGAATAATCATAGAAAATCTTGGGAATATCATGGGTAAATGAAAAAAAGGGTCTTAAGATGTCTTCAATCATCCCATGGATACAACTCACTTCAATGTTTAATTTTGACAGTTACTATTAGCACCATCAATCATGGGTGTGTAAATGGCTCATCAGGTTTTGAGGCCAACCATGCGGATGATTTGGAGCTGCCGAATCAAATCAAATAAACACAGAAATATAGTCTTCTCCAGGTATCAGCTGGGATGTTAGTGATCAAATTCATCCAGGTTTACTAATGGAAAACAACATATTTCAAACATATTCTGGTTGGTGGTTTCAACCCCTTTGAAACATATTAGTCAGATTGGATCATCATCCCAACTATTGGGGAAAATAAAAGCCATGTTCCAAACCAGCAACCGGAATCCACAATACTCACAATTATATTTTAAGTTCGGTAAACCATCTATTTCTATGGGCCATCTATACCATGGCTATGTTAGTCATAACCAGAGGGTATTTCAAACATATTCTGGTTGGTGGTTTAACAATCTTGAAATATATTAGTCAATGGGAAGGATTATCCCATATATTGTGGGAAAAAAAAAACGTTAAATCCCATTAATATCCCATTTATAGATGGTTTACCAACCAGATATTTTAAAGCCAACCTCCCAAACAAATCCACTTGCAGTCCATGTTTTTAGCAGTCGCCAATGGCGCCGAGGTACTGTCGCATGAGGTTCAACACCTTCGCCTGACCTGAGGAGTTGTGGTATCTGCAGAGTCTCGCCCTGAGAAACATGGCGAATCTATAACAACTACCCTCTGGTAATTTAACATAGCTGTGGAAAATCACCATTTTTAATGGGAAAATCCACTATATAAATGGCCATTTTCAATAGCTATGTTAGTTTACCAGAGGGTACACACAAAAGTAGACGTTCAACAGGCTATCTACTTGATTTACCCAATTTATCGCCATGCTGAAATTTGCTCATGAAGCCATCAAACATGTTTTCCGAGAAGAGCATCGATATCTTCGCAGAAAACAAAACAACGATGATGAAAAGGAAGCCATTCCGTTGAGTTGAGCCAAATTTTTATTGGAGATTCTCAAACCAAAATTCTCAAACCAAAATGATAAGCTAGCATATAGATAAACCATGATAAACCTGTGGGAAGTACATGTCCGGAACCCGTTCTTGTCCTATTGTGCTTGGGGTAAGCTTCCGGGTCATAGCTTATGTCTTGGAGTGCCGAGTGCATTCCTTCTGTGGAGTGATGACATCCCGAATGTTCCCTGCCACTGACGTTCCTTACCAATCCCCATATCACGAATTCAACCGCATCAAAATTTCTGCCCCAACAAGCCATCACAAGCCGATTGAAGATGTCGAGGATGGCAAGTCCAAAATCAGCACATCCACCCACCAAAATGGTTATCTGATATCCCAGAATTCACTCATGTTGTCCTCATGTCAATCATGTTCCCGACATGTAATTTCCATTAATTTCAGGTATTTGGGGTGTACTGTGACCCGATTTCTGGACAAACCCTATACCCCATAGGATCCATGTATGGTATATATGCTAACATTGGGGGTATATTGATGGTAAATGTTACCATATATAGCATACATGGATCCTATGGGTACTGGTCCTATTTCATGGCTTATGGCCTGACAAACAGCAACCCGATAGCGCTCGAAAATTCCCAGCTGCTGTAGAGACAGCGCAAGCGTGGCGTGCAGCTGGCAACCTGCGAGGCATCATGACGATTGGGATGGTATATGCAGTATATGCATCGGCAGGGATTTCAATAGATTTTTCAGATTTTTCAGAATTTTATAGATGTTTTCAGAATTATCAGATTTATGATCCGTATGATGGATGTAGAATGACATAGAGTGATTTAGATCGGTATGGGTCAAGATTCAATCCCACAAAATGGATAGTTTGTCATAGTTAACATGACAAATTGTGTTTTTGTCCATTGGTACCCCATGCTCGACCCATGCCCATATTTGATGTAATGCAAATCATCTTGATACTGCACTATGGTGGATTGTTTTTCTTGGTGGCTTCAACCCATGAAGATAATGGCAGTAACTTCAGATCTTTATCCTAAATAGGTTGCAAAACCACCAGCCAGTTAAAGTTGCTGCGGTTGCTGCAGCAGTCCTCAAATCTTTGGAAGGTTGATTTCATCGAGCAGTCCATGTCATCCTGCAACCCAAGGATTGCTTCGTCACTCACATATTCCGCGACCATAGGGACATGAAAGCCAAAACCTTGAGACAATTCTTCAATATGCATCAAATCTTGGTAAGGAATTCATCGGAGAGATTAGGATTCGCGTTTTGACCATTTTCAGCATGTCAATTTCAACATGTTCAATGTTTTTCTTGCGGACAATTGCTTCCCGTGAACACATGTGAACACACCATCCTCATCATCCTCAGTCCTGCAAAAAGTAAACTTGGGCGAAGACGTCCGTCAAACCTCACCCAGGTTTCACTGGAACTGCGCATGGGACGGTCTGGGAAGCTTCCTCCAGGTGCAGAGAATCCCCACGGTTCCATAACTCCACGTTGTCAGGGCTGATGGAGAGGCCTTTGATAATGCATGGGATCACCTGGCAATGTGCCAAGAGTTTGCATAGCAAATGTGGCTCCAAATGTGACACACAGCAAAAACCATTTAAGTCCAATGACTCGATCCTGGAGAACTGGCAATGTAAAAGTCGGAGAACTGGCAGTGTCCCTTGTCCACTTCATTCCTCTTAATAACTTAAAATAAATTGGAGACAGCCAACACCTGCAGCATGTCTTTCATGCTGCTCTGCAACTGCGAAGACTGCCTGCGCAGGGCACAACAACACGCAGCTGGCGAGACTGCCCATCATCTCATCTGTTTAGTGATGCAGGATATATTTCCAGCTGCTTCTAGCCAGGATTCAGTGATACCTATCTACTGAAGTACATACACATGGCATATCATACTATCTTACAAACGGGCCACAATCATAGCTTGCTATGACGACATATGCCAGCTACCTCTAGCTGCACTGTAGCTAAAGACCTCACATCTGATCCCGTTGTAGATGGTAGCGGCGGGGCCTGTCATTGCATACCTGCACCCGGCATCTCGCCTTGTAGCCAACTCAAGATATGGATTCGCAAAGGGCAAACTCGTGAACGGCCTCAGAGACCCGCGAAGTGGAGGACTCTCCGCATTGACCATGCAATGCAGTCTTGGAAACACATGGAATGGCCCTGGAATCCATGAAACAAAGTAATTCAGCATTCACTTGGAATTCTATTCTCTTTTTTCTATTGACTGTTGAATCTTTAAATGACCACAAGACTTCTTGGCTCAACATGTCGCTACCAGTTTGGCCTGCGTTTTGGAAGATTGGCCTAGCACAGCGTGCCTGTTCACATGTATCTATGATAACATAAATCACATGTAACATCATATAACCAAATGTATATATTATTTACATATATTTACTATAGACATCTATAGATTATAGGTCTATAATATTCTATAATTATAAATTAATCATATTCACTACATTCCTACTTAATCGTTAGCGAAACAACTTGTTGGCAACCAAGACAGGTTTCCCAAGTGCCCCCACCGAACGGACAAGGCGGTCCTTTGAAGCTCGTCTGCGAGGGACCTGAGATGAGAAATGGATTTTGGATCATGTCAGACTCGATTGAGGTGAATGCTGTCCATGCAGATTAGAGCGGATTGTTGCAAACCCGGCACCACCAAAATGCATGACTTCTGAAACATATCTTTCTTAGCAAAACGGCGAATCGATTTCGTGACAGGGTAATCTCAATGGCACACTGTCCATTTCTCGAGGTCTCCCTTAGTTGTTTGTAGTTATTTCGATTGGTTTCCTTGCAAATCCAAGGACCTCCAACTGAATCATGGTTTAAACATGTTCGCTGCAACCCTGACCGTTGCGCCGCGTCTGACTTCAGGTGGCTATGAAGATAAAGTTGATGTTATTGCCCCACTCAACATATTGTTCATAGGGGGTGGTGAATTTTGACCCCTTATGAAGATAAAGTTGATGTTTTTACCCCAGTCAACATATTGTTCAGAGGGGGTGGCATTTTTTTAATGTGATGATGATGATGATGATGATGATGATGACGATTGTAACATGTGGAGCAGCGTCCGGGTTGGAGGTTTACGGTTGGATTCTGTTGGATTTGCCCCACGACTCTCGGGTCATGGCAGCTCATCCAGCTCCAACTTCAGGAGCCGATCGGACCTTTCGGTGAGCCGACTTGGGCGATGGTTGAGCCATACAATTAATGTGGGGCAAGTTGAGCCATGTTTGAGTTTATGGTTATTGACTGGTTGAGCAGTTGATTGAGCAGTTCTTTCAAATTATCAAATCATCATAACAGCTTTGACAGCAGAACAAGGAACAACTGCTCAAACACAAGCAACTCTAGCAGCAGCTCAAATCCAACCAGATCTTCTTGATCCTGCTTGATGCTACTCGAAGGTCACGCAAAAAAAAAACTGGGCCACTCCAGTCACTAAGCTTCGAGCTGTGATCCTTCGTCTTCTGTGCGAGATGGTGCCTTGCCCTTAGTGGCAGTACGTGGGACCACACCAATGGGCAGACTTGAAACCAACATTGGCTAATTGACAGCAGTCGTATCCTCCTCCCGAGGAGTTTTCAATGCTGGATATTTTGTCAGTCTTTCCAACAATATGAAAAAACACTGAAACAATCGGAACATAGCTGAACAGCTTTGAGCACTGACTGTTATAGTAAAGACTTGGAAAGCATCAAGCACGCAAGAACATGCAGAGTTAATTGGTTCCTGCTATCGTCCACCAAAGGCTGCAGGGCACTGCTTTTTTGTCAATGGAGCTTTCTTTTGAGCTGAGTGACTGCTTGGTGCGAACAGTGGGGGCCCTGCTTGGAATTAGTGGCTGCTGGGTTGAAGATTTGAGGACTCATCGATGGCTTCAGCAACTGATTTAACGACAAGGCAGGCGGCCAGTTGTGCCAAGCACGCGCAGTTGGAGCCAGCGAATCGAACAGATCCACCATGCTCAAAGGGATGAGTTTTTCATCACTCTGGAGGATATCCTGATAAACAATTGAGGAATATTGAGGACTGGGATAACTTTCATGGATTGTCAATGATTGTCATGGATATTTTGGGCAATCCGCTCCTCTCCGGTACTTTGCAGCAAATCAGGGAGGTTATTTTAGCGATGAACGACCCATCATCCCCCGTCAGCATCCCTGGGCGACTCATGGCTAAAGCGAACCATCCTGCACCAGCGACACCAAAATGTGGATGGTTGGTGGTGGGTTTCCAGCCACAATCGGAAGTGCCAAAATCACCTTGGGTGGACATTATTCTATGATAACATGATGAAGCATTGTGAAATCATCAACCGAGTTGTTGTGAGTCAAAAGGAATCGGCCGACAACCCTGGAATGGTTAGATCTGTTCTTTCACACAGCTTCTTCAGCTGGGACTTGAACTGTTGTGGTTCCTTTTTGCAATGTGATAAGTCAACCACAATGAAACTATGGAAATCAACAAATGATAGTAAGTCTCTCAGCAAATTGACAAGTTGCTTGCCTGACGCAAAGAATGCTTCTAATTGGATCTAATTCGGTGATCTTTCAGTTTTCCCCTTTTGCGGCTGTGTGCGCTGCATGATGAGCAAAGCCTTTCTCTTTCAAGAAATTGAATCATTCACATGTGTAGTATGTGTAAGACTCCTCATACAAGTTGCTCGTGAAATCACTTTGGAGAATACAAAGTTACCAAGGTTTCTCTTCCAGCACATCACGTTGTTACCCTTCGATAATCAAACACTGGGAAATCCCCTAGAAATGGGCATTAAAACGGGAAAATTGCCCTGCCCGGTACACCCACCCGACCTCATGCGCCACGCATTGAATGGTCTCCTTTCCTGTGGAGACGCTGAAACTAGGGGGTTTAGAGCTGATAAATCCCCAAGTGGGTTGCAGGTAAATACCGATGGACTCACACTTGGTGATGTTTAGGAGCTTAGGATCTGAAACCGTCCATTTGTCTTTTTCTGTTTTTGCCTTGTTTAATCTTTTTTTTTGGAGAGCAAACATGTTTGAAGCATTTCCACATCAAATGGGTTTGGTACGAAAACAACTACCCAAGTTGCAGGCCTCTCGGCAAGGTTGGCATCAGCCGATGGTGACCGCACAACAATGTGGTCTGGATCAACACCTTGCCCGAGGCAAACAAAAACTGCACTCCACCGGCGGAGTCTGTTGTCATTCAGGACATATCATAGACGATCCACTTATCATAGGCTATCATAGATTATCATAGATTATGATAGATTATCATAGTTTATCATGGATTATCAACAAATTCAACTGGTATCATAGTTTACCATAGATGTTCATAGATTTTCGCAGAAGATCATAGATTATCACCGGGGATTCTCATAGAATCTGCGGTGGCTTCTACACCTGAGGTGGGTCTCGATCCCGAATGTGCCATGGTCAAGTCAGATGGACAATTGGTTGCGGTCCCATCATGAAATTGGGAATCCTTACCTTGACGTCTAGAGAATTCAGAATTCCCTATGAAGTATATACATGTATAATCATGTATATACATGGTATCACCATCCCCCAATATAAATCAATAATCATCAATATGAGATGATCCAATTTTTGATCATAGCTATCCTTGCTTTTACATCCCATATCCCCATTCATACCTTAAAATATTACCATATAAAATCATATTGAGCCTCGATATCTAATGATGGGGTAATATATGGTATGACCAACCATAGGTATAACATTAATTTACAAGGTATGATCATATTAACCCATATATTGATAAATCATAATATCTATGGGTTAATTGCTCTAATCAAACTTTTGACCGTGTCGAAACGCTCCAAGGCACATGATACTCGCAGAGGGAGCTTTCAGTCAGGCCCACGATTCGCGTCTCAGGCCTGTCGAATCATTATTTCCAGTGTCATTCATGGTTTAAAAATAACATTGGAGATGAACACATTTCATCATATTGGATTTGTTGATTGACAATGAAATTGACAATGAAATGAAGTGACATTTTTTGTTGGTCAATGGGTGAATACAATTAAAGGAACATTGAAATGATAACGACATTGAAATATTGGAATTAAGATTTCTCATCATCTTGGACGTGTTGATTGAGCATGGAGTTTTCACTGGTTAATTGTTGGTGAATGGTTGAATCTTAAAGCAACTTGTCTAGGGATTCTAGATTTGATGACAGTGGAAATCTGCAGATATTGCTCATTGACTAGTATTATTCCAGATCTTGTAGATGCCCTTGACATGCTGGACCCTCTGCAAAGGGAATCCATGGGAATCGCTCTGCTCAGCCCGGCACTTCGGAAGGAATTCCCGAGCCACCAAAAAAAATGGCCAGCCAGAGCAAGAGCCCGGCACCAACTATAAACAGTGGAAAGAACAATATATATATATATATGTAATATATATATATATAACTGATCAGCAACTGTGTGATCAACGATGGGGATTGCGAGAAGGAATATATTTGCCAACTGCACAGAGACTTACCCAATTCTAGTCTGGCGATGTCTGGTGAGGGCAGCAAATGAGGTTTCTTAAAAAATTAAGATAAATGAAGGATCCCCAAGTCACCATGGGTTTCAATATTAAGTCATGGTCATCCATGGCTGGATGATTTGGGGTACCCCCATGACTTGCCTCTTTTGCCACTCGCCCGGGCAACGGAAGTTCAAGGTGACCTTCCGATGCCGATTCGTCTCGTCGCAAACCTGCAGTCACTGGAGCGGCCGCTCGGAGCTACATGGAATGATTTGAAATGATGAGTTTAACCAAAAAATGAAACCAGTTTCAAGCTGATTTCTGGATGATTCCTGTACTCAAATTCATAAAACACCTTTTACGTCCATTTACATCCATTTACTGTATGTTGAGCTTGTTCAAAGTCCTTAATTACAATCTCCCCAATTGTATTGTGAAACCCTGCCAATCCTCCCAATGTCTTCCAAAATGCAAATAGACTACAATCCACATGGTTGGGGTCAAAACCTGCGTGCCCCTTCTGCAGGGTATCATTTGCCGACCTGTCGTCACCTAGATACTGGGGTGATCATGGATGAAATAAGCATACTATAGCATACTCCTGTTGATACAGGCCCCCACAAAAAAAGAATGCCGCCTACCAGGACATTTTTTTTGAATTGATGTTTAATTCCTCCTATTGAGAACCAATACTTGCGACGAGAACAAATAAAGAGATCCACGCAAGCTTGTTAGGGGGCCCTCAAAATTAGGTTCCTGGAATGTTTCAAGAGCGCAAGACATGATTCTAATTAAGTAACAAACAGAACCAGTCTGCCTCAGAAGCAGGCCGGAACAGGGCCGGACAATGGATCCTGATACTTTTAACACATATGAGGTCCATTGAGGTCCCATATATATATATATATGTGTATATGTATATAATTATATATATATATATATTTGTATGTGTATATATATACATGTGTATATATATATATATATGTGTATATGTATATGTATGAGCAATACCCATCTGTTGTTGAATGTTGTTGACAACTTCGCCGGGGTGGACTTCTCCAACCAACCGGGCTCCGCTTTTTGTCCCAGTTGCATCGCCACCGCCCAGTTTCTGCTCCAACGTCAAATGTCGTGACCTGGGCCGCGGACGTGAACCCACGGCCTTGGAGCTGGGCAGGGGTGCAAAACCTGTTTTTTTTTTCCATGGTTTTTGCAGCAAATTAGTTGGTCACTGGTCAGTAAATAGATTGATTAGATATGGATTGATTGAGTATATATGAATATTATTGAATATTCATCCACCTGAAATGACGGCCCCATTAGGGGACCATAGCACAAACATAGAATGATTGCTAGTGATCTCGAACAAATGGCACCAAATTTCGATCTTTCAACCTTCCTGAGTGGACTATACCAGTAGATCCAGTAGATCCATTTTTCGTAGTCTTTTCAAGTAGATCTACTGGATCCAGTAGTTTCATAGTAAATCCAGTGGACATCAGTGGACTATACCAGTAGATCCAGTAGAAACACCAATTTTTATTGGTGGTCACCCATGGTCACCCACCTTTTCAAACCACCGAGAGGCGGAGGCGCGCGGCGCTCACGTGGCCCGGTGCCGGGATTCATGCGGTACATGCCTTGGATGAAATACACGGTCAGGATGGAGGGTATCCAATCTGCAACAAAGCCCATAGGTCCATAGTTTTGATATGTTTTGATGGTAAAAAAAAGCACGCAAAAACCATAGTAAAAACATGTAAAAACCAAAGGTTAATGGAAAAAAAACGGATCGAATCCCTTGAACCAATGTCAATGGGTTGATTTTGGTGAGACAATCTATAGAATCTATAGGAAGTTGGCCGGTTTTAACATGTTTTTGTTTTTAGTAGGTTGACATATTACTGGGAAACCCTGCAAATTGTTCAAACATGTTCAAACAAATTCAAACATCCAAATCTGGGACCATGGCAATCGTGCCAGTTTGTTCCTTTGCCAAACAGCTGAGAGTGCACCCAAAAAATGGAAACATATTTCTCTCTGCAAAGTTTTACAAAGACATAACTATTTCAGAAACATGCCATACCCGACACAGCTACAAACATGCAGAAATTCCAAACAGCCAAGGATTTGCCCACAGGACGGTGACAGTGTGTTGCACTCTGCATTAGTCAGATACCAACATCCGTGATATTTGCATGTATTTGCCATATGTTCCGTTCATTGATCATTGACTTTTGCAACGTGTGTCCTGCCTCAGGGGGTCGTGGATTTTGTCCCATCCGGTTGCCATACCTCCTCTGGACTTTCGAGCGACTCATGTTGACTTTGTTGGGCTCAAGGCTTTCACCTGTGCCCTGACAGCATGGACAAATGCTCAGGTTCCAAATGGATACCCATCTTGCTGGATGATCCTTGTGCAGAATCCATGATACGTTTCTGAACATTCAATAATTAACAATGATGGTGATGATGATTACTATATGATGATTACCACATGATGATTGCTATATGATGATTACTATATGATGATTACTATATGATGATTACTATATGATGATTACTATATGATGATTACTATATGATGATTGCTATGTAATGATTACCATGTTATGATACCATCTGTCTACACGTCAAATATCCAAAAAACAAGCCGACCGGTGGGACATCCACCGACGCAGTCTGCCTCTAATGTTCCAAGAGTGTACTGCGGAGAGCGCTTGTCGTTCTCCAGGTGGAACTGCACCATTTTGGTGGGGTAGCAATACCTCAGGGCGGGGTTGTCCAGGAGTCCAAAACTGTGGTATCAGAGGTATATACATATACTATTATATTATATACATATACTATTATATTATATCATTATATATCGTATATCTATATTAATATATATATACTATTATATGGCATATATATATATGATTATATATGATATATATTGATATATTATGATATAATGAAAAGAGCATATGAAAAGGGTCCAGGTCTGCGCAAAGAATAGCCCTGCAGAACTGCTGTTCACTTTGATCGCTAAGCAACAAGATCTACCCTCTGGTAAACGTTTACATAACTATGGAAAACCACAATTTTTGATGGGTAAATCAACTATTTCAATGGCCATTTTCAATAGCTATGTAACAAACTACCAGAGGGTATCATGTCAGTGTCCCAGTCCCAGATCCTGCGAAAATTTAGGGCTTTGTCCATGCTTTGTCTGAAAAACTGGCACCCCAAAATCCCAGACTTTTTCTCATCAATTTCTCCAAGTGTTGGATAGGGCCATTTTGGATGATTTTGGGATAATTTAACATAGCTGGCCGTGGACATTTCGTTTCTATAAAGCTAAATCATGGTTTGCCTCAATGTAAGTCATTTATCAATGGTCAATGGCCCATTTTCCAAACGCAAACTCTTATTTTTTTAAACTACTAAAGGATAGTCACGGTCACAATCCTGTCCCCCCTTGCTAGAAAGTTGCTCGTAGGTCCACCATCCCTGAGTGATGTTCAAACATCTGCTCCTCATGGGTTCCAACCTTGGTCACAAGGGCTTCCACCCAGCCTGGGAACTGGAACACAACCGTGGTTTGCCCTGAAATCATGCTGCAGAGTGACTTCTTAAGCCAGGCCAGTTCCAACCACCCCTGCAAAATGATATTCATTACTCAAATAGGTTAGACATCAACAACCTTCAAAACCACCAGTTTCGCTGGATTTTTCCCCCAATTTTCAAAACCACGGTGCTTCCCCACAGTCAGTGCCCCTCCAGGGTGTCTCTAAGGTCCCAACAGCGATGTGATCAGCAACTTCTGTCCCTCAGGGGTGGTTGCCTCTGGCAACACGGGTGGCTAAAAAGCATTGTCTCTCGGTAGCCGAGGTTCACAACTGCTCGGTGGTTTTGACCAGTCCCCAACAGTATTAGTCAATCGGTGGTAATCATCCCATTTGTTGGATGCAACTGAAATAGCTGAACAGTGATCTTGAAAACATCATAAAACATCTACCACTTGAATCAACCACATATCCAACAAAGTAGATATCACATGAATATCTACATTAACACCTTCACACATTCACACTTGTGAATCTGACATAGGCTCCTGGGTCAATGCCATCTGGGCCCAAAAACAGTTGAAGAGACAATGGATGCTGATGAACTCCAACGTGAGCAATGCGAGATGTTGATTGAGCATATTGAGCTGGATATATATGGTTTGAATAATTTTGAATATGGGTTCAAAAACCGTACCCCAAAAAAGGCGAACCTTTGGGATGCACAGCTTTCTTTCGAGTCCAGAAGCTTGCTACAAGTTTTTCAAAAAAGTTGAGGGATACCCCATGGGATATCCCAAATATTGGGGGAATCCAGATGGCAACATCAATCCACAGGGGTTGCCTCGGCACCCTCCTTCTCTTTCCAGGTACAGAAAGACGGTCCTCATCCCATGGCGCTGTGTCAACTGGGGGCAACTGAGAGGTGTTTTAGGCCATCAACCCATCAATTTCTATCACACTGTGACACACATATTATAAACCATTGTATACATTATACTCTACAGAAACACATCAAGCACAATGACATTGTAGTTGTGTGAACAACGAGAAACAACCCATTGCAACTGCATGCTCTTTACATGCGTCTCATCCACACCCACAAAAACAATGATCCCCTTGACCATCAAAGCTAGCAATGTTTCAAATCCCTCAAATGTGCGAACTATGTTCAATCCATCCTTCAAAGTAGTGGTTGTTTTATAATTTAATATATTCGATGTGTTCTTTCCATGCTTGGCTATTCAATTTCTGGTATAATCATTGGTTTATTGACCAAGTGTTCATCCAACAAGTGCTAACCACCAATCTTCCTATAATAATCACCAAACATTGTTCATCAAGAATTATGCATCACCAATATTTTCATGTTAACTACCAATTGGTTCTCAACCTAATCTTCTAAAATTGCTATGCTCGCTGCCGTCTCCCTCTCCAAAACCCCCCGGCAACCGATCCCCGGATCCGCACCCTGCACAGTGATGGTGTAGAAGTGGACTGGGTCCTCAACGACCTGCGGATGATCAGACCATGTCGATAGCTCCATGAGATTCACATGGGATATATATTGAGATGGGATATCAATGGCATAATTTCGGCATCATCATTATAGTGACTGAATTTTCCACAAATAAAAAATGGGGATTTATGAATTTTCATATGATATGATTATTATGATTGGGACTTGGGACATATTCCAATATATTCTTACATGCTACTATATGGGGTATATCATGGGCATTTTTTGGAATTCGATGATTTCGATGGCAGCACAGGTCAAACTTCAAGACCCGATTGAAAGGGGACCCCAACTTTCATGAAAATACCCAGGATCATCATATCCCATAGGATCCATGTATGCTATATATGGTGACATTTACCATCAATATACCCCAAATGTTAGCATATATACCATACATGGATCCTATGGGTATCTGACCACATCTGAGAATAGTCAACATAGATGTCCTGAAGATCTCAAAATCTTGATTTAAAAACCCAACTTGATGGACAACTGGAGGAACAAGCTAAGCCGCATCGCCATGTTGGGATCCTCTGTACCATGTTATGCATGTCAAACGCGTGTATACCCTGCAGGCAAACGATCAACTCGTATCATACTGAATGATACTGAATGAATTTACATGCATTTATAAGCATTTATATACATCGTTTGGCATTCTTAATTCCACTATTAGTCACTAAAATAACATATCTGGCATTGGATATAATCTTCGCATTTCTTGGGATCAAACAAAACAAAATAACAACATGTCTGAACCCCGCAACCATACGTATGGTAAACTTGTAAACTGGTAAACTGGTATGTATAATCCCCATTTCTCCTGGTAAAATCACCCCTGGTTTGTCAGCTGTAACCTGCCTCAAAGGAGGGCAGGACGGGGCCACAGACATATCTCACCTGCCACTGCGCAGCCATGGAGGATGGCCCAAAATGGGGAAATTGGGAAATTGGATGGAACATCATGTTTAAGTGGGATTAGCATCATTGTCCCGACAATTTTGTCCCCATTCTTTCACACTTCAATTTGGACGAAACGACAAACTCATTTCAAACATTGCAAGTTTCCACGTCAGCCCAGCCTCCGTACTCCGATTCTCTGCACCAAACAGGTAGAGCTCGCCTTGCCGGCGCTGGGGAGAAGTAACCCATGGTCCCAGGGTAGGTTGTCCCGGCTTGTCCCGGGGTTCTCGTATCAACCAGGAATGTTTACCCACAAGGAACATCCTAGGCTGGTTGCTTTGCACTGCAAGCTTGATCCTGCCCTGGACCTGTCTGGTAAGCCATGTCAGCTGCGTACAGTACCACACATGACACGTAAGCGAACAAGGCAAAGGAACACCTTTGGAATCATTTGGGAATAAGCTTGACAGAGACAACCTCGAATAGTGGCTTATGTATTACGATATCGATGTATATGAGTAACTATATATGATATATATATATATATGATATATATATATATATTATGTCCCAAATTTGGGCCCTCAAAATCTGCCATGTCACGGTCCTTTTATTTTTCGGCCATGGCTTTCCAGTATTTTCCAGTCCCATGACCTCGCCAAGTGACGCACTTCTCCAGTGGGCAACAAGTGATCTGAGTCCTGGTGCTCTCCGAGGGAAAAGCGTAGGCCCGCCTCGTTGCTTCGTGTTGATCCCAACAGAAAACGGCTGGGAAAGGTGGTTTTAATATCTCATTGTATTAAAACAAAACATGATCATCATTGAAAATCCATGAAAGATCATTAAAGATCATCCCATCATCCCATCTCCCATGTTAAAATTCATTAAAGATCATCCCATCTGATCGGGATCGAAAGCAACTTGCAGCCAGGGCACATCATCCCGGTACTGTACCTGTTGGAGTGTCAGCCCAGGCTGGAGCAAGCACAAGAACCAACTATCATCACCACAACAAACCACGATCACAACGAAGAAGGAACAAAAACAACGAACAAAAACAAGAAACAACACAACAATCCCAATCTGTGTATCTGTGGTGTATCTCTATGACTCTATGGGGTATCTATTAAATATGTCTCTCCACTTTTGGTGGTTAAGGATCCAAGTCTTCACAACAGCATGGCCATCATGGCTTTGCGGCCCAGACACAACACGGCTGCCAGAGCACAGGTCATAGTGCCAGAAATCAATGGTGCTACTGATGCAGCTCCCGCGAAACGGTGCCAGTTTTGCCTCAGGCGAAAACAACAAAATCTGGACGTATCTTGACATATACTATATATGCGAATATATCATATTATGTTCTACCATATATATAATGTATAAATATGGTATATATTCTACCATGTACAATTTCCATATTGAGAACATCAACTATTGTGGTAGAAAAAACATGAATAAACATGAATAATCCATCAAATGGGGATGGTTTTACACACCCATGTCAGTTCTTGGCTTCACCCCATTACCTGCCATCATGGTCATCCGATGTCATCCGTCAGCACAAATTTCCCATCAGCGGTGGAACCCTGCAACCAAGATGCTGCTAAGAAGTGCTTCTTGGCATCTGGCGCATCTCGCGGTTCCGTGGAGTTTTTTCCACCTGACCGTCACATCAGTTGGCTTGTAATGCAAAAGCCCAGGCACTTGTCAAGACCAGTGAAGATAAGTTTTGGAAACATGAAGGTTAGGACCAAAAACAACAGCCTGATTCATTTAATATTAATCATTATATAAATTCATATAAATATTCAGAGACACTAGTTTTAATGTGCATTTTGGTTTCAATGTGGTCAAACTTTAAACTTATGGAAACCCGGCACCTGGTAGTCGACAACTGAACTTCCGCTGTCCTTTGGCGAGGTTCAACGTCTTGACATCCTCTTCCGCAGCAGGGTATCGAGGTTTGGGAGTCCATGATCTATGCAATGGCTACACCCCGAAATGGATCATGGTCATTTTACTGAGAACATGATGTTGAATATGTTGAATCATGGGCTTTTGGGATGTCCTTATTTTTTGAAAATCTATTGTTTTAAGTTATATTTTTGGAGAGACCTAACGTGGGTCCAAGTAGATTCCTAGTGACTTTTCATTCGTCATGGATGAGGTCATCCCCTGCCAATCCGATCCAATCCGTCAGGGCTGAAAAACAACTCGCACTTTGGGGTCATCAAAAGCCCTCAGGGTTTATGGAAACGCTATGAGAACATTAACCAAAGTGACGTGGGTATGGATCAATACCTATAAATACCATTTTTAGGGGGATGAACATCCATAAATCCCAGCTATTTTGATGTGAACTACAGGGGTACAAGGTTTTGACACACTGCCATGTAGTGAAACCAGGCTTAGAAGCATCAATCCACAATCTAGAATCTAAACCACTTCCCCTTGGTGCAGTAAGCAGCAAGAACTTTCACAGCTTTGTTCGACCCTGTCAAAAACCTACACACTTTGAGCAATCATTGTAGATCTCAAAGCAGGCAAGTTTATTCCCCAAAATAGTTGATCTACACACGCCTAAACGAATCAGCTACTATCCAAACTCATCCAGACATCCTAAACTCATTCAAAAATCAACAAACAATCTAGAAACATCTGAACAACCGTACGTAAAACACATCCAAATATGTTTTTTTCACATTTTTTCACAAATCAAACATATATGATATATACATATAATTACATAATATATATATACTATATATATATACGTATGTGAAACAGCATCTAGTTACACATTAAACAAAGAACTCCCCTGCTGGTCCGTTTCGCGGCGCCTCGGCGGGTTCTGGGAGCTCGGCATCGAAATCCAGATTCACCACCTTTTTTGGAGCGGTAACAGCTCCTGATTTACAGTACCGTAACAGAAAAAACAAGATTTATACTGGATGTATGTTTTCTAATCATCAGTAGTATTTCAGATTTTTTACTGATGTAAAAATAATTCTTACAATTCCAGAAACATAATGCAAAAATCTATAAGAATAGCTAAGATATAATTCCAGAAATGCCTAAAACATACGTAAATTGAACATAGTTACTACTGTGCAGTTTTCAGCAATCTGGATACATTGAATTACCTAAACTATACATCATTCTTGTTGTCTATTTTTGTTGATGTGTTTTTCAATTTGCAGTATACGTGAGTGTGAGTGCAAAACGAAGTCATAGATGGTCTCAAGGAACCGGTCAAAACCTCGCGGGTTTTTGGTGGTCAAAACGCTTCTAAATCTTGCCGTACACTGATAATTTGCATGTCACTGTTCTTTCCCATCTTCTGGCCAGGTTCCTCATGATTGATTACACACATTACATATTTCTGATTTCTTGCGCATCAGCCCATGATTGAACACATCTTCCGCAGCAGGAGACATAGTTGGTGTGCAACGATGCCATAAAATTCGCCGTCGCCTCCGCAGGTGGTTTGCTTGGTGGGACAACCAACAGTCATCCTACTAACTAGAAGCAGGCCATCCTCATCTTAACTAGTGTGGTGACACCACAGTTCCTCCATTGTCTGCTCAAGATTGGGTAGTTAGTGAGCTGCAACCGACCTGCGCGGCCAACAGCCATATGGCAGCAGTGCGGCTGGCACTCATGGCACTGGCACACTGGAAAAGCCAGCTGGTTTTAGGTCTCAAGATTTATGCAGTGTAGATCTTGGCGTTGGAGGACGGCTTTTCTGTGCGCAACCCGATTCTAATTTCAATTGGCTACCTTGATTTCAAAGGATTCCATCTGAATCAAACTTGGGGTTGCATATTTCCCCTCCAGGGTCTCCCTTCCTGCATTTTCCTATCTTTTCCGCTAGCAGAAATTCCACGTTGGCATCACACAGATTTGATTTTGCCCAACTGTTCTTGGAAGACCCTCGTGTTCGATCCTGGATACTAATCTTTTAGGCAGCTTTTATCACCAACATATCTTTGGACACTGCATATTTTTGGATCTACCACCATCACTACCATCTATGGAGGCGAGTTGACATACCGTTCATGGGGTGCTTTTTTTTCAGTGAAGCTTGAGCCAACGCAGAAATGTGCCATCCTGGAAGGTCCACAGTTCACCACTCGGGAATCCATCCACCAAAATGGGACCAGGATCGCTCACAGATTCCATAGCAAGCCATGAGAGATGTCAGTTTATGTCAGTTTCATTCATGACAAATGATGATGAATGATGATGAATGATGATGAATGCTATTGAAATCAAGGAACACCTTCTTTTTGTCTTGTTTGATCTTGTTTCCCACTGTGCATTCTTCTGGCTGTGGATGTTTTTCTGTGACCTCATTGCTGGTCATTCCAGGACTCACCCCAGTTGGCTGACTTCAACTTACCCAACCTGAAGAACATCGAAGAACACGATGTCTGTGATTCTTCCCATCATATCATATCATATTCATCCCTGATCCCCGATATCCATCGATATCCCCCTGAAAATTTACTGGGAAAACGATGACACGATGACATCCGAGCCACCAGAACTGCACCTGAGCAACCCCACTGTCTGCCGTTTGGTGATGTCACCATCCTGGATGAATATTGGTTGAACCGACTTTCCCAAAATGGTGGTTTTAGATGGGTGTGAAAGAGTCTGAACATGGGGGTATTACTTACCACCAAAAAAAGGCCACTTTAATGGGACACATGATCATAAACCCCAAAAAGAATGGTAGAAAAGCCCCAGTTTCAGACGAACAAAACAGGTGGAAAGCATCAATTTCATTGAACTTTTGGGAATGAACATACATGTGGTCAATATCTCACGCCCTCAATCATGCAATCAGTGGCGCTCCAACCTGGACAACTTAAACTGAGTTTGACTGGGAGTGTCCATGTGTTTTCCCAATTTGCCTCAACTGCCGGGGGCCTTGCACAGTGAACAAAACATTGAATCAAACCAATGCAATAGTATATATCTCAAATGATAATATCCATGCATTCGCAACTCAAAATGATGTGCAATAAAAATATGGATCAACTGGATTTAATATATAACTAGACTATACACAATCATTACATTTGATGTTTTGATTTCAACCATGGCCAGCCTATCTGCTAAACCCCGCAGCTATGGCAAGGCACCTCTGTCATTAACAAAGCATCCCGCAGACGGATCAACGCCCCAAAGGTCTTGGCGCGACCCTGGCGACATCCCGACAGCTGGCGACGTTTCTCTCAAGGGATGGGTTGGGGATCTTTTTTCCAAGATCCTGCTACTGGCCCATGTGTTCTTGCTGTCTATGTAGGCCAAGGAGAGCCTCACCCCCTGATTTTGGTGTCAGAGATCGCAAACCGGGTAAACCTGTCATTGTTTCCAATGATTTGACCACCGGTGGCATCTCTTTCTGAGCCCCCACTGTTTTTTAAGCAACGTGGCCCGGGTTTGAGTGGGATGGCATCTCATATGATATGATACAATTGGGAGGTCCTTCAAAAAGGTGCTGAGACCCTTTTGAGCAAGTGCATCGTTACAGGCAAGGCAGCATTCGGTTCAGAAAGCACTATACTTTTCACATGTTAAAACGGTGCTTTGACCTTCAAGATCTTTGAGAAAGCGTGGGTTTGCTTTAGGAGCAGGACTATCAAATCATGTCATATCATGTCATACCAGTATCATGTATGTACACATGTGTCACAACCTATCACAATTTCACATGTACGTGTATCTGTATATACCATTATATACCAGTACATTGCCAGGTATCTTATTGCCAATAAAAATACACAATACACATGATGTTATATATATATTACATATATATATGTATATATGTATATATATATGTATATATGTATATATATATATGTATATATGTAAATATATATTACATGTATAAATATACGTGTGTATATATATATACACATATATATATATATGGTATACATATATACCATCATATACCACATTACAAATACCCCACGTTCTCTCCGGCTGCTTCTGCCCTGTTTCGTGAGCGCTCCGGCCCCTCCGGCACCTGACTGACCGCCTCGCTGAAGAAATCTCGCAGATGGTGGCTGGGGATGTCCTGCGGCCAGCTCACTTAAGAGATTTATCACTGCAATTGATACTGATATGAATTTACATATTATATACCCTCTGGTAATTTAACATAGCTATTGAAAATGACCATTTATAGTGAGTTTTCCGATTAAAAAAGGTGATTTTCCATTGCTATGTTAAATTACCAGAGGGTATGTGTAAATTATTTATATTATAGATTGCAATCTTATATATATATTACTCTACTATATGTTATCCGTGATTGTGTTATGGAATAGAAACATATCCATCATGTATCATGAACTCTATCATTTTTGTTGATGGGTTGGGTCAGATTTCGATTGTAACCAGCCGACGTCAACCCATTACGCCCGATTTCGGACCTTGGCATTCTCCACGTCGATCGAGTTGGACTTCAAGAGCTGGAACATCTTTCCGAAGGAATTCAACGCTGGCGACACTGGATCCAGTTCAGTACAAAGCAAGTGCCTCGGTGTTTACGCTGGCAAAGTGTTTAACTTCACATATATACTTTTCACATCTTTTCACATACAAGCAAGGTCGCAAGGTCAGAAATCTATCCATGGACCAAAACATAAGACAACCAACATCCAAAGGGAGAAGAAGGTTATGGTCAAGTCATGCTCCACTTCATTGCCCACAGAAGACCACAGCATCAACTCTCAACGGTTGCGTAGAAAGTTGAAAGTTGAAGAAAACCATCCACAAAAACATCCAACAAACTAGCTGCACCAAATATTTCAGTGCGAAACATGATGAACATAGATGAAATAAATAATGAAATGAGTGAGCTGTTTCTGTTTCCGCCCCTTCTGATCAATTCATCCATCTATTGCCCCTTGGTCCCTCCGTGTTAACGTGCTGCACATCAGATCTGCCCAGCGACAGCAAGGCTCCGTTCATCATCAAGGGATGAAACAAGACCTGCGGGTGAGAACTTTAGCCTCAAACCAGATGTGCCAGGTCAAAAGTCCTGGTACTGTAAATCATGGTACTATAGAAACAATGGTAAATCATGGTAGATGATGGCAAAGCATGGTAAACCATGGTAAATGATGGAGAAAACATCAAAGATCTTTGAACGATTGTGAAGTTTGATTCACCATGATTTACTGGTGGTTGACCTACCCCTCTGGGATCATTATTCCCAATATTTGGATGATTTACCAACCAGTTTACCATGATTTACCATGATTTACCATGATGATTCAGGATGATTTACCACGATTTTCCCACGACGCTTCCATGATTCACCAGCCTGTGAGAGCTGGCCGTTGAATTCCATGGTGAAGAGCTGGTTGTCCAGTTGGGTGGCCGCTGCCTTGCGAAAAAAGGAAAAAAAAAA
>Ga0126342_10005383_pt1 | contig 22297 bp, 22 predicted proteins | sample Cyp1metagenome_FD_92528 | JGI IMG/M metagenome (GOLD analysis project Ga0126342, IMG submission 92528) | Coral microbial communities from Lord Howe Island, Old Settlement Bay, Australia - Cyphastrea 1 metagenome | ecosystem: Host-associated > Invertebrates > Cnidaria > Coral ...
CCGTCTACCACCATCCGTCAAGATCTCATATGCTCATATGCTGTACTTACATGCTGGCCTCGTGCCACCTATGCACTACATAACAGAATACCTCCATGCAGATTAACTACTGCCTAGGATATGCCATACAATCTATTTACAACGTATTACTGCCCATGAAGTACCTCTATAGTAGCCATATGCTAGCTACTATCAAGATTTCATGTGCTATACATACGTGGTAGCCACATACTACCTATACACTACCTACATGATACCTCTATAAAACACCACCCATCCCGGCGGGGGGGTAAGCTACACCTTTCATCACCCTATTTACAAGGTATTACTGCCCATGAAGTACCTCTATAGTAGCCATATGCTAGCTACTATCAAGATTTCATGTGCTATACATACGTGCTAGCCACATACTACCTATACACTATCTACATGATACCTCTATAACACCCCACCCATCCCACGGGGGGGGGACCCGGAGGTGAAGTAGACCCTAGATGGATCATTTACATGCTGGCCACATACGAGTTGTGGCAGTGACACACTACCTAGCCCCCATCCACCCCACAGGGCGGGCGGGGGTAAAGTAGACTCTACATCGATCATTTATATATATGCTAGCAAAATGTCAACTATATCCGACAGCCTACATACAGGACCATGACCATGAGGGGGAGGGGGGTTGCAGGGCTGAGCCACATATATATACATATATATATATATACATATAAATATAGTTATTCATAAAAGGAACCATCATTAACCATATAATAACCATCATCATTAACCATAGATTAACCATTATTAACAGTATATTAACTACATATTAACCATCAACCACCAACAAGATTATATAGATGATTTACCCACTAACCATCATTAACCAGTAACCATCATTAACCATGATTTAACCATAGTTCATTCCCGCCAGGGCCTCCCGGATCATGATACTATCGCCTGGGCCCTGAGCAGTCCGGCCATCCGGCGCGGCGCCCCAGATTTTGATAGGCGGTGCCGTGGATGGCAACGGTGGATGACTTTGATAAGGCTTGGAGGTTGGCCCATTTTTCTGGGCTAATACACTCTGGTAAACATACAAAAAACTATGGAAAGATCCACCATTTTTAATGGGTAAATATCCACTATTTCGACTGGGCCATTTTCAATTGCTATGTAAACGTTTACCAGAGGGTAATGATTTGAAATAAAGCCAGGATGACTTTGAGAATGCTGCTTTGAACTGGAGATTTGAGAGATTTGATCATCATTTGAGAACATTAATTTGAACATTAATGAACATTAATGATCGACCAGTTGACCCTGCCACTTGGGGAAGAATGGTGGATTCCCAGGGTCCAGCTGGGTCCAGCTGGGTCCGGGGGATTTGTTACATTTTTTGCTCGACAACATCTTGTGGAGAATGGATGTTACAAGGCAAAATTTTTCACCAAAAACTTGTTAAAACATGTTGATAACGAAGGGGAGAAGGGGAAATTGACCAACAATGGATATGATTGATATGAATTGATATGATGATCAAAACAATACTGTTACACCAGAAGCGTGACAGATTTTGGTCGCTACAATAGGGAGATGATGCCACGGTATGATCAACGGTGCGAAGGTTGACCAACAATAGTGGGATGGGGTCAGCTATGACTTCCCCAGCTGTTGTGAAAGCCACGGTGAACGGTGAAGTGATGGTAGGGCAATTTTTCACGAACGGAAAACCAAGTATTCAGGGAAAGGACATACTAGAACATAGCCTTAAGTTTACTAGTAAACTAACATAACAATGGAACATGGACCATTTATTCATGATTTTACCTATTCAAAATGGTGGTTTTCCATAGCTTTTCCATAGGGTCTCCTGCAGTTTTTTCGCTTCAACCCACTCTGGGCTGGTCCCTGGAAGGCCTGGAGACATGGGACCCAACTGTTGGAAAACCCCTGTCAGGGTGCTGCCGTTTTGATTCAGCAACCATTCCTCTTGGAATCTAACTAACTACTGTAACTATCTATACAATTATATATATAATTATACATATATATATAATTTATATATTATATATATATAGAATTATCTATATAATTATATATATATTTTCAGATGTTTTTTGTTTTCTAGTGGACAATTGATATCATCATTGTTTGCTTTTCCCAGTTTGGTTTCTCACCCCCATGCAATAATGATTTTCAGCGCACTGATTTATTCAAAATGTCGAGGGGTTACCATGAATTTTCTTTGGTTCCATGAAATATAGTTATGTGCTTACCCTCACTGAAGCACCTGTCAAGCAACAAGTCTTAAATGGTTCACCAACCACTAAACGATCAATTGGTTGACATGAACGTTCAAGTATAAATCCCTTATTTAGCAATTCCAACTAATTGATTAGCTTATCTCCATCGTTCCAAACAGGGATACATAACAGCTTACAACCCACTTCGGCAATTGAAGGATAGATACATGTTTTCGCTGAGATGATACCAATTTTGGAGAACGAGAATAGATTCTATCCGCATGTGGATACATTATGTGTACATATATCTATCTATCTACATCTATTTTCATCTATCTTTATCTATCTACATCTATCTACATCTATCTACATCCACTATAGTATTCTGTAGTAATCTATTGGTCATAGTCATAGCCCACATCTTCCCTCGGCATTGGCACGGCTCCTAAGCCGAGGCCGCAACGCTACAGCTCGGCACAGCCCAACGGATTGTCCGACCTGGACGAACTACTGGCGGGCTGTTCCTTGACGACCGGGAGTCCCTGAGTGTTGCTGGGTTGGTTGATATGGTGCGCTTGATGAATACCTGTGGTATGGGTATACTCTGTTATTAACGTGCTCATATTTGTGCTGTATGCCTTCCATAGTCATGGGGGATCCTAAAAATAGCTGGATGGTTTCATGGAAAATCCCAACAAAAAAAATGGATGATGACTAGGGGTACCCTGATGGCTTAGGAAACCTCCATATGTTTTCTGATTGGTTGTCAAGAAATGTCTGAGATGTTGGGATATTAAGAGAAGATTTTTTTCGCCATTAAAATGGCCAGAAATTGGTTGACATGGTTGATGTTGACATGTTTGATATGGTTTATCATTGGTTTGAGGTCACACCAGATCCCGGAAATGTGATCAGATGTAAGATTCGTAAGATCATGGTTTGGTACTTGTAGCTTCATGGGGTCATTTTTGAGCAGAAACAACTGGTTTGGACAGATAAATCGGTTGTTGCAACTGATTTGACTTGGACAAAATTAAGGACTGTATCCGGCCCGACCGCCAAAGATTTTCTGATTGGTTTTCAAGAAACCATGGGATAGTAATGGAATAGTACGAGAAGATATTTTTTTTCCACATATATATATATATGTTTCCCATGAATATCATCATTTTGGGGGTTCCATAGCATCCACCAAAGGGTCATGTCGTATTACACCGCTTTCCCTTTACCGCTACCGCTAGCGATCGAGGTCCCCGAGAGCTTGCAGAGAATCTGCGAGAAAGTGGGCAGGCCACATGGAGAAAGATGAAGCTGTTACCCGCTGGTAAATTCACACCTAACACCAGAGGGTATACAGATTATTATAGATTATCATTTGTACATTAAAATGATATGTATATATATATATGCATATGTAGAGTTTCCCTAGATAGGTGGTTAATCATTTGTAAACCATTTTGTTAAACATGATGGTTGGTGGAACATAGACCCTGAAAATGATGCGATTAACCATTTCACATAGACGTAACTGGGTAACCCATTCGACGAACCAGAGTATTAGATCATCGTTTGTAAATAGATGATTTACCTATAATTTACTCAGAGGGTACTCCATTCATATCCCAGTAAATCCCAATTTTCAGGGTTACATCACCAATGAACATCTGGTTGGTGGTTTGGAACATTTGGGTATGGATCAATACCTATTAATACCATTTTTATGGGGATGAACATCCATTTACCAGCTATTTTGATGTTCACCAGGGGTACAAGGTTTTGACACAATGCCATTTTTTATTTTTCCATCTATTGGGAATAATAAGCCCAACTGACTAATATTTTTCAGAGGGGTTGAGACCACCAACCAGCTATATAGATGATTTACCCACTAACCATCATTAACCATCAACCATCATTAACCATCATGCAACCCTCCAGTAACATAGGCCCTGAACATCACACCTTTTCAGTGGAGACTTATTCGAAAAAAATCTGATGACTGGCAGGGTCGAGCTGTTTTTCTTACTGGAGGGTTACATGATGGTTAATGATGGTTAGTTGGAGAATGATCTTTATGCAAATGGTGATTTAACGAATTTAACCCTGAAAATTGGGATTTACTGGGATATGAATGGGTTACCCTCTAGCAATTTGTTACGTAGCTATGGAAAACGATCATGTTTAACAATAGGTAAATGTGATCCATTTCTATGGCCATGGCTTCCATATAGCAAACTGTTAGATTACCAGAGGATAACGGGTGGAATCATGGCTATTTACACATATTTACCCTGCCTAAATTACGATATAATGTTTTTATACATGATAAGCAGATATAAGAAGCAAGAGAATGATGGTGGAATATCTACCACAAATAAGATCGGATTTGAGCATCAATACCGTAAATTTAGCGGTTTTTGAGTCAAAAGAAACGGGCTTCCTCTGGCAAGTTAACCATGGAACATTTCCCATAGAAATTCAATGACATTTATAGGCCGTTTATGTAGATGGTTGATGACGATGGGTTGATGATGGGTTGTCCTCTTGGGGGTATTCCAGCAGCTTCATGGGATGGGTGCCGTATGGCAATTTGCACTCAATTTAACTTCACAGATTTTCTAAAGCGTGGGACTTGTTTTTTTTTTTCCCTCCCTATAGTGTATCCCCCCAAAAACTATAGAACTGCACTACCATTTTACTAGTATATGTCCTACCCTCTGGTTATTTAACATAGCCATGGTATAGATGGTCCATTTATAGATGATTTTCCCAGCTATAAACCTCCATTTATGTCAGGGATTTTCCATGGCTATGTTAGTCATAACCAGATGGTATATCTATAAATGGGGAATTTTCAATTGTCATCTTTGATCACTACCATTTTACTAGTATATGTCCTATATAAATAACCAGAGGGTATATATTATTAACCATAGATTATCCATATAGTAACCATGGATTAACCATATATTTACCATATATTTCCTTGTTTTCTTTGTTCTTTTTGGAGGTCGCTCCCGATTTTCATCGGCCCAGGCTGCGCTGCTGAGATGTAAACCTTGGCTCAGCAGCGGAGCGTTACGCGGCCTGCAGCGAAGCCTGCAGGCGGGGTGAGCTACCCAAAGGGGGGGTTCCATAAATGGGGACGCCCATAGATGGATGGTTTATTTCATGGATGGTTTAGGGTATAAGTTTAGGAAAAACATGACTAATGTTTCAGGAAAAACATGACTAATATTGATATTATATATATATATCTGTGTAAATTATAACGACCTCACTGCGACCTCACTGGAATCATGGTTTATAAGGGGAATCATCCCCAAATGGCCGAACTATTCAGGTTAGTGAAATATTGTAATTTACCCAAATAAATGGATGGTTTATTTCATGGATGGTTTAGGGGTTATTAATGGTTTCATATGAAATTCTGTGGTATCATATGGATATCATATGGTATATCTATATGATATCCATACAGTTTATTACGATCCATATGATACCATAAAGATACTGAAGAAGTATAGTAAGACTTTCCACAGATTTTTAACTATCACATGGATAGACATTAGCTATCTGGAAATCAATAATTGTTTAACATATACAGATATTGATATCATATAATAATTAATATCCAATGTGTGGATAACTCTTAGGTCCTACATCCTATGATATAAGAGGCTAAATATCCATTAGAGGGATGTGTGGAAAATGATATCATGAAGTTGATATTGGGTTCGTCAAATTATGTTTGTCGACTTTTTCAGGAACAAAAATCAAAAGAACTTACAATTTCATTTGTTTTCATTTACATATTTTTCAGGAACTCACACACTTCCCTATAGGACTTATTCCAAACACATTCTGAGAAGTTAAATTTGACCCCTGCAAACCTACCCAAATCATCTCAGGTGTTTGGAAACCTAAAGCTTATGATATTGTCCAGAAGTGTTAGGTCATATCTTACCATCAATGGGGGAACTAAAAAACCACCATAGAATTTGGATATAGCAGCAAATGTATCAAGGGATGTACTTCATCAACATAACTGAGAATTTGATCTGCAATTTTCTGCATATTCGTGAAACAAAGCTGCACATTCGCTGGAACATGACCACCCAGGTGCGCACCTTTCGTTGTTTCAAACATCTTGCCTGGATCTTGTGGCAAGATTCTTCAGGTCATCAGCATCTTTTCCATCTTTTCAGATGGCCCGTTTAGGTCAATGATTTTCCAGTTCGCAAAGTGTTCGTCATTACCAGGTATCCCCATTATGCCAGTATGTATGCCAGTAGATCATAGTAAATCCCAATTTTTAAGGCTTAAGGTCACCATTGGTAGATGATTTACCTATTAACCAGCAATTCCTGGCATCCCGCCACGTGCGCTGCGCTTCGCTGCGCTTTTCGGTCGCCCAGTGTGCCCAACTGAAGAACACGGTGCATCGCTACAGGGACATCGAGTCGGCTGACCAGTTGCTTGGCGCCCAAAGAGTTGGGGCTTTGAAGCTGCTCAATGGCTATGGATCAATAGCTGCAGATACAATTTCTTAGGGGATAAACATCCATAAAAACCAGCTATTTTGATGAGGGCTACAGGGTTTTGACACATCCCCAAATAGGAAAATCACCAATTAAACTGATTCAAACATGGGAGTTGAAATGTATTTGAATTCTTCAAATGGTGAATATAGAGATTGTATGAAGACACCCTCGCAAAAAAATCACAAGCTTTTGCATGTTGGTCCAAAAGCTACAATATTGCTAATGGCTGAAAATCAATATTTTCACCAAAAAAATGGACTAAGTAGTGCTAAATGCAAAGATGCCATTATAATTTATAATGTCAAGTTCGTATTAATACCCCCCAATTAGATCCATGAGAAGGTTGTCACCCCCAAATAATGACCAGCAAAGTCAAAACTGGCAGATGCATTGAGGACAAAGACAAGTACAAGTGATCAGAATGATCAGACAAACTGTGTGCTGGAAAAAAAACAGCAATGAGCTGAATGGGACCGGGAATGACCGGGGGTAAAGAGAAAGAATTGAGTGCACCCATGAGCAGCATGATTAGCAGCACTTTGTATCAGCCAGCACCAGCACAAGAACCATCAGGTCAGAAACATCAGAACCAAATTACTTTCTCACCACCAAGAAAGCAGGATTTTCCAGAAGTTTTTTTTATATTTTTTTAATAGGGGGTAGCCACCCATGTTGATGAATATGGGGACCAACCCAAAGTAGTATGGCCGACAAACTTTTGGACTGTGGGTGTTGTTTAATTCGGGGAGGATTACTAACATAAACTTAACATTGCACCACTAACGACCAGCCAATTGTTCACCTAAATTAGTCATTTTGTGAAGTCCCATGGTCGTTAGTGGTCCTCAAAGAAACACCGTTTTTATTGTTATAAGTTGGTTTAATTTCAACCAGCTCTGTACATATCTAACAACCCCAACAGTTAGCGTATGCTTATTTCATCTTATTTCCACCAACTTAGCCAAGATTCCAAGATAAGAACTTTAGAAAAACAGATGTTTCTTCACCACATAAGATTAACGCAACTGAGTGAACAAGATAAAAAAAAACCACCATTGATGTTCACCAACTTAGGTTAGCCCTCTTGGTTCTAATCTTCGTAGAAGCCAGGTTTACTACCATTACAACCATATTACAACACCTCCAACGATTGTTAACCTCCGTGCCAACTTATGACATCAATTGTTAACCAACATAATTACTTCAACAATCAAAACACCTCCAGTGATTTTAACCATAGTGAAGCATATTATATAATCATTCGTTAAACCATATTAATCATTAATAAAACCATATATGGTTAATCATTAAACAAACCATATTGATCATGAATGGTTAATCATTAATTAAACCATATGACTAATCATTCAATAAACCAAATTTTTCATGGGTAGATATCCACTATTTCGACTGGGCCATTTTCAATAGCTATTTTGACATAACCAGGTTGGGTAAACCATAGATTTCTTCACGAGCACCGAGATATGGCTTCGCGGTGCCGGTGTCGGTGCCCTGGGCCGAGTTGGACCTGGATCACGTCATCAGTGCGGGACAGGCGCCATGGGAAACGATGGCACTGGGGAATCGAAGTATGAAAAAACCATGGTTTTTTATAGCACCATAGTTATGATGGTTTATTCCATGATAGTTATAAACCATGGTATTTTTTGTTGCCAGGCAGGGAATATGATGGAATATATATATATGGTTTAATTAGTGTATCTGGTTGGTGGTTTATGGAACCATGGATTTTTGTGACTTTCCATTCAGTTGGGAATGTCATCATCCCAACTGACTTTCACTCCATCATTTTTCAGAGGGGTAGGTAATGGTAGGTAATGGTAGGTATACCACCATGGAAGATATAAAGATATGGCAAGATATGGCAAGATATGGCAAGATCTCTGTTGTTTTCTTTGCGGTTGGGTTTTTGGGATGGATTTAAGGAACAAACATGGGTCAGCGATGGCCATTAGTTGCTTTTTTGTTCGGATTTTTGGATGGTTTCATTGGCCCAGGAAAAGACGATTAGCAAGAACATACGATATAACACATATGGCAACATATTGAGTGAACAAACTAACGAACATGGGCATTAAACCTCCCCCCTCTTAGAAAAGGGCAGACGGAACAGAAACCTTCGTAATGTAGTAGATTCAACTTGTGGTTCCTGTTCACTGGGGTTTCATGGGATTATCAATTGGTTCAACCGGACCACCAAGAGTGGGCATGGGGCATGTTTTCATGAAGATTCTTGGACTCCAGGTCTACAACTATCCATTTGACGGATTTTCTTTTAGTGCCACTGTTGAACCGGAGTTGACATACCAGTGGTCAAACAAAAATCAAGGGAGTGTTTTTCAGCAACAACCACAAGGGGTTTCACGATGTTTCACGGATATGGACATCTTTGACACGGGATATTTCAACGTCGGGATTTCACAGGAAACTGATCGGAAAACCAATCAAAACGGAATTCGGAATGTCCATAGCCAATGGGTGGGTTTAGGGTTTACCCAACAACAATGGGTGTTAAACGGGTGAAGCAACAAAAACTGGATAAAACTGGCTCTTCAAACACCAAAGATAGCAGACTCCGCTGGCCCAAGCTTGGGACCGCAGACTCTGGTGGCTCTCCGTCGTCAGGTCTTTTCAGCTGAAGAAGCACAACATGACAAGGCTCGGCCGTCGGCAGGAGGATCTATGGCAAGCGAACCATGGGGAACATGAGCGGATCTTCACCATGAGATTTGGGGGTACCCTCTGGTAAACTAACATAACTATTGAAAATCACCATTTTTAATGGGAAAATCCACTATAAATGATCATTTTCAATAGCTATGTTAAATTACCAGAGGGTATCCATGGGTATCCTATTTTCAGACAAAGCCACATAGAGTTATTCTGACTTGTCGGCGTTTAGAAATACATCAATTGATGTAGCAGGAAGCCTAGATGGCACACTTGGAATCCCCAATGTTTTTTTCGAACCTGGCCAGAAGGTATGGATGCAGCTTGGCCAGATCCGGAGATATTTCCGCAGCATGGATTCGTCTTTTTCCTGGTTGATTCACAGAGGGGTTCCCCTGCGGCAATCAGGCACATGGCTAGTTGGAACGCCCATCATTTCGTTCGATGATTTTCCAACGGGTCTCCCCAACTCCCCAATACTATATGGTTGGTTATGTATCCCGTTATATCCTGGTTGGTGGTTTGGAAGATTTTTGATTTTCCCCAATAGTTGGGATGATTGGGATGATTGGGATGATGATCCAATCTGACGAACTCCATCATTTTTCAGGGGGGTAGGGCTCAACCACCAGCCAGATTATTATTAACCATCATTAACCATATAATAACCATATAATAACCACATATTAACCACATATTAACCACCAAAAAATATGATATGCCCATGAAATCCCATGGAAAATTACCATGAAATTCACCAGTGCCGCTCCAGGTCATGCATCTCCGTAAAGTGGGGCTGCAGGCACGGCCGCCAGGTGATGTTATCTTTGGGGATTCCGATCGGTGTGAAAGGTATGAAAACGAGAATCAAACCATGGAGATTATGGTGACTATGGCGATCATTGTCCATGTTGCTCCATCTACTAACAGTGTACTGTATATACTATATATATACTATATATACTATATGTATACTATATATACTCTATATATATACCATATATACTATATATATACTATATATATACTATATATATACTATATATATATACTATATATATATACTATATATATACTAGATACTTTTGCTGACATTTGGGTCGTTTTGGTGGAACATGCCATAGTGAAGGTTCCATGGAGCAATATGGGTATGGCATTGTTTTAAACTTGGGACCTGATTTTAAACTTTATGTGGCTGTAAATTTGGATATGGACCATTTTGAGACAAATTAATATGAGCATCTATCAGCAAAATGGTATCAACATAGGCTCTCTCTCTATATATATATAATGTATGTATCGGCTATCCTAGCCCTCTATGTCTCAGTCACAAGGGTGGTATTCATTTTATCTACGGGCGGATTCTAAACATACGTTCTTATGTTCCATGCAACAGATGGGATGATGATCCCAATTGACAAGTATTTTTCCAGGGTGAACATCCAGGAACTGCCAAAGGCGTCAGGGCAAAGCGCAGTCGCTAGGGCGATAGTGATATTCAAAAGCAACTCGAGTATCAGTCACAAACCTAGAGTGTGATCGGTTGTATGGTGTCTCAAACGAAAAGAAAACTACTCAGATGTGACTTCTGCTTCAAGTAAATGAGATGTGCAATGATGTGCATGTTTTTTTTAACAGCTGCCATTAGGCCATCCGGCAAAACAAGCTGGGCGTGGTTCTACTGGCAGGAGGCTGCAGCGGCATCGCCGTGGGTCCATTGGTTGGAATTTTTGGATACCCAAATAAGCATGACACCAGAAATCATTGGACCAAAGAAATGTAGAATGTGGAAGTCAGTTGGGCTTGTCATCTCTGTTCAAACATTTCGTACCTCAAAAACAAATTGGTTTACCATCATTTTTCCCACTGAAAAACTGCAAGTTTGACGTATTTCCATATGGTAATACCCCATTCTCAGACCAACAGGATCCAAAACCACGGGTTTTCCACTCATGTTTCGAGACAAATGATTTCCTGGAAATTTTCCCAACGATATGAAACCCCAAAAAACACACATGTTTCCAAAGAACTTCCAACCGTAGCAGTGGCAGGCGCCAATTGGCGTCTCGGGGGCAATTTTGTGGGCTGCAGCAGCAGGCCCCCGGGGTAGTGGTGATGGGTCGGTTGGGTTTTCTCGAAATTCGGAGCCCCTTTTCACACCAGGGTTTTCTCGACGTGGTCTTCATATTTACACGGCCGTAAAATGACTTGCATCCCTCTTCTGGAGACAAACCCAGATGAAACAGTCGATTTTACAACGAACCCCTTCCGAACTGCCAGTTAATCCCAATTTAAAACTTGGGGCTTGGTGCACCATGGTCTTCAATCATTTTCCGTGAATCTTGGAGATCTAAAGGTCAGCAGAGCCGCCAATTTTCATATGAACTACTTGGGTTATTGAGAAGAACAAGCTTGGGGCGTTTCTTCGTTGTTTGATGTTCTTTGATACTGGCAATCAGAACGCGTGGTTTGGAAGGTCTCAAAATTTCGATTACCAGCATCGCTGGTGATGTGTTTGGCTGCCAGGCTACTGAACTTGAAGAGTGGCAAGAGCATCATTCAGCAGGGAGCCTTTGAGAAGGATTCTACAGGAGATTCAGTGAGTAAATGTGTTGGAGTGATACTTGAAATACATCATATCGGCTATATCATAGGGTTGAGATTTAAATTCCCACTTGATCCCGGGCTACAACCCCTTTTACTTGGATTTTTGGTGGGTTCTATAAGCGACTTGGATTATATGAAGAACTACTTGAGCAGATGGGTCATATATCAAACTGCTTTGGTGTCTTGTTGCTAGTTGTCTTCCCCAATGTTGCGGATACAGCGCTACTGGATATCCAATCAAGACTAGGCCTTGGATATTTGATGAGTCTAGGAAGGAATGTGATTGCTGGAGCTCCAAACTCTGATTTTTCTTTGCTTTCCCGTGTTTGTATGTGTTTGTTGCTTCCCCTTTACGGTTGCTTGAAGCCTCCATGAATGAGAGGAAGAAGGGCGCCCGAGAAGATGAAACAGTATGTCCAGGATGTGAAAAAGGTTATACTTTTCCTGTTTTCAGGTTGGATAGACCAGATTTTTTTACATTTTATGTAATTTTACCAACTTGACATATCGACATATCATAGATTTTCCAAATCGTTTCCAGGTTTGGAAACTCTATGGATCATTTTCCATCATCCAGGAACCCAACTTGCAGATCAATACTTTCCAGCCGAGAAGCAGTGAGCACTGCATCATTTGGGCTCAAACTTGGGCTCATTGAATCATTGGAAACGATTTGGAAAGATCCATCATGCTATGAATGGGTTTTTATCAACTATTTCGACTGGGCCATATTCCAGTTCGCAAACTGTTAGTCATTACCAGAGGGTAGCTTTTTGATTTCACCCTTCGTTTTGCCGGATGCCGCCCAGGTTGATGTGCGAGCGCGTGCGTCGTGTGGCCATGCTCTGCCGAACTGAGGTGCGCTGTGCTGTTTCGGACTCGTCGTTGATCGTTCAAAGTTGGGTCAGGCTGGTGGTTTCAATGTGGATACCCTCTGGTAACCAAATATGGCAGTAGAAAATTCCCAATGGTTTATAGTTATAGTCAAGTTATAGTCTATACAGCTATGAAAATCAAACATGTTGGATTTTCGATTGCCATGTTTGATTACTGGATAGTTGCTGATTTACCTGAATTCATGGAGAGAATTTATGGGTTTCAGAATGGGATTTCATCTGAATGATTTATTCTAATGTACCCTCTGGTAAACTAACATAGCTGTTGAAAATCACAATTTTTAGTGGGTGAATCAACTATAAATGGGCCATTTTCAATAGCTACGTTAAATTACCAGAGGGTACATTAATGATTCAATAATTTTTTGGTTGGTTGATGATTAGTCCGGGGTTGCACTATACCTATACCGCATATATTGATATAGGGGATTGTCATCATCCATTTTTTTTATGGGAATCTGAAACAACAACAACAACAAGAACAAGAACAAGAACAAGAACAAGAACAAACAAGAACAAACAAGAACAAACAAGAACAAACAAGAACAAACAAGAACAAACAAGAACAAACAAGAACAAACAACAACAAACAACAACAACAACAACAACAACAGCAACACATGACCTCCACCCAACCACCCTGCCGGCCCAGGACAAGCGATGGCAAAAACGCATCACCATTCCTGTCCTATGCCCCAGCCGCCGGCGCAGATGTCGCGTTGCAATGTTTAATGGCTACCATGATGGCTACCAGGTCATAATCATAGATAATCATAGATAATCATAGATAATCATAGATAATCATAGGTAATCATAGATAGTCATAGATCATCATAGATAATCATAGACAATCATAGATAATCATAGATAACCATAGATCATACATAATTTGTGTTCATTTCCAGAGTCTTTATTTGAGTACCATCATCATCTAGTGATGAGACCATGTGGTTCAACATGGTCCAAACACCACAGGTCACTGATCACCCGTGGACGTGACGATTCCCGCCGAGGTTCTGGTCATGACATCCAGACTCACTCATCGCTCAGTCTTCGAACACTTCGAGGTTGGCAATCTGAGGATCTTCGCTTTAAATTTAAATGGTAAATAACTGGGCTAAGATGAGTCAGGAGTCTCTTATGAGACACCTAGCCTTGGGCTTCGACAGATGTGAAAATTGTTTCTTTTTGGGCAAATGTCGACCCACACCTGGACATTGAAGCTGTTTTACAGTTGCATTACCGTTCTATTTCAAGTCTGGTTGTTTAATCTTCCCTATAACATCCTATAAAATCACGTTATATCCCAATAATCCAGGTCATCTATAACCTGATTATATAATGGGATTATAAAACCTAGATTATAGATGACCTGGATTATGGGATTATATAATTGTTCTATAGTTCACTCATCCAGGTCATCTATAATCAGAGGGAAACATTGGGATCTCGGTGGTAGTTCCGTTAGAAGCCGAGAAACTTTCTGCCTTTGGAAATGCTACAATTTGCAAGGCTGACTTTGTATGTGTGTATATCTATAATTATATATATGTATGTATATGTATATATGTATATATATATATATTTATGGGTTTCAAATTCCTGGTACCTTGCTGTTCATGCCAGAATAGCTGGTATCAGATGTTCATCCTTGCTTCAAATGATGGTCTCAGAGGTGTCGCGACCCACCAAATTTTTCGTTGGTGAAGATCCTATGTGATCTTTGATGGTGTTAACTCGGTGTCAACAAAGGTTAAAACCGCATTCACCGACTGCCTTAATTACAGTAGGATTTTCTTGGGTTGACTCTCACCGTCAGGTAACCAGTCAATGTGCAGATCCATTTTTTTGGTTTTCACCAGACAAAATGCTGGCTGGATGCTGCACTAATGGAAAAGTCACCACTTTTCCACCAGGTAGATCCATCATTTTGTTTTTAAAGATCCTGTGAAGATCCTATGGCAGGCCAACCAATACTTCGGTTTACATCCGGGGGACGTGATCTTTTTCGATCAACCCGCCTGGGAGCCTAGCGAATTATGTTTGAAATGAATGGCAGGGCCGAGTGACAGTGAGGAATTGCAGGATTCAATGATTTGGAGTGTCAAAAGATAAAGGTTTTTTGTTTCAACAAATAAATGTATGATGTCATCATTCCATACTTGTTCATTCCAATTTTATCATATCAATTATCCCTGGATCATAATGAACCAGGGTTGTATTTATCATAAGGATATCACAACAATCTAACCTGTGGAACTCACCAATCATCTCTGTCCCCAGGTGTTCTAATGCACTGGATCTGGATGGTAGAAATCACGGCATCACTGGTGAATCATTGGTAATGTACCCTCGGGTTATGACTAACAGTTTGCCATGGTATAGATGGCCCTAATCGAAATAGATGGTTTACCGTTCTTAATAGCATGGTGTTTTTCCATGGCAAACTGTTAGATAACCAGATGGTATCTATTTTGATCAGGTGATGTTCCGGTTAAATTACCAGAAGGTCACATCCCTGCAGAGTCCTGCAGAGTCGCTTGAGCCCATTCAAACACCACGGCGGAACTCGGTGATGTTAACCTCTTTCTTCAACCAATTTAAGCCACAAGTATCTGTGGGAGCCCTATGACGGCGGTTAAATAAATAACGATTGACGGCTTAAACCCTGAGGTGTCTCCAGTACTGGACATGGCTGGGAGGTTGTTACCACAGAGCTTAGGAGGCGCTCGAAATGGGATGTGGTGGAATGTTCTCAACGGATTTTTTCACATGAATTAATCGTTGGTGGAATGATAAGTTCATATAAGTTGGATAATGTGATATTTTTTGTCAGATTTACACCGATGATATTCTGATGATATACTGATATACTCTAAACAAAAGAACTTAAAAACTGATTTAGTTTGAGGCATGGAGAAATTGGATTCTTCCTATATTTCCGATTTCGGACAATCAAACATGTATAGTTTAATAGGGGTTGACTTCATTTGCCCTTTAAAAGAAACAGCAAGAAAACAGCAGGTGGATGGATCCAGATGTTTGCACCTGACCCGCCTAGCAGGTTCTGTCCCACCCCAAATTGGGATGTGAACAGCAGGATACAATGGTTTCGACCCACCATTGAAGATAAATTCAGGAAGTTAGCTCACCCCAGGAAAACCCGTGGTACAGAGTATCACTGGGTCATGCGTGGAGATTCATATCAGTCAGAAACTGCTCAATGCCTGCTGTTTATATGTCAATGGGATAGAGCCACTCAGCCAGGGCTATTGATCAATTCATTGATTCCAGAACCATTTGTCGTTTGTCAAAACGCTCATTTCTTTGTATGCAAATAGCTGTTTGTTTGTGACCCAAAAAAAACTGGTGAAGTTCGCATTTTCTCATAGCTTCACAGTTTAAATCCAGTTCTTTGCAGGTGAAATCCCCATTTTCACTGGTGATATCCCAATCTTCTCCGGATTTTGCTGCTGATTCACTGGTGATATGCCCCCTACGTCATGATCTGGTTGGTGGTTTAAGGAACATGGCTTTTATGAATTTCCATCTATTGGGAATTTCATCATCCCAACTGACTTTCACTCCATCATTTTTCAGAGGGGTAGGGTAGGTCAACCACCAACCAGAAATGTATGATATCATCATTCCATACCTTTTTCATTTCATCTTTGGTGATATGCCCCATCCAACCAGTCATTTTTCATGGTTTGAAATTTTCTAGTCATCATTTTTTCCAAATGGACGGAAGGTTCCCCAATGTTGGCTGGTGAACTCAACCCGCCCGGGCGAATCCCCCGGACGTTCGGCTCGGCAAAAATTCAGGTGAGTTTGCTCAGTCACCGGGGGGCACCGGGGCGGTGCTACGCGCCTTGGTCCGGGCTGCCAAGAGGAGCCAAGAGGTGATCAATCCTATCATTACCAGCTGGTTATGACTAACATAGCCATGGAAAATGGCTAGTAACTACTTAGTAACTTAGTAACTAATCAACTAGTTAAACTAGTTAACTAGTTTGTAAGTTAGTAACATTCGTTAATTAGTAACCACATACTTCTAGATATTTCTAGCTACAACATGTGAAAAAAACATGGGATACCATCTCGTTTAATATGATCATATGGATATCTTAAAATTGGTTATATCATTAATCAAACCTATCACTAATAGTGCTGGTTGGTGGTTTCAAACATGGATTTTATTTTCCATTTCGTATATGGGATGCCATCCTTCCCATTGACGAACTCATATTTTTCAAGATGGTTTTTAAACCACCAACCAGTGATCATATGGATTGTTTAACCATCTAAAAACTGTATAACAACTGTATAAAAACCCAATGTTTGATGCTTAAACAGCTGTTTTCACATGGTTTTCCAGATGGTTTAACCACCAGAGATTTTTCGCTTGGTGGTTTGACCATCAGTGGGCTCTTGTGTTATGGTTTAATCATCCTGGGGATAGCCAAGATTCCCCGCCAAGAAAGCCTGGTTAAACGTCCTGGATCTATGGGATGTGATTTGGTGGTTCATATCGCCGAGATTGGTGATATCCCCAGCTACCCTGAAAGATATGCGTCCTACCTTAGGAAATTATTTTGAGGTGGGAGTGGGTTATGGAATATTTTTTTAAAAAATAATTTCCAATTTTTAACATAAATTTTATGTTAACATCAGCGAACAAGAACCATAGCAAAATAATTGAAAGATGATACCCTCTTGTTATGACTAACAGTTTGCCATGGTATAGATGGCCCATAGAAATAGATGGTTTACCTGGGTTTGCCTATTAAAAATGATGATCATTCTCAAATTTGAGGAGCCCTTTAACATCCTTTAACATCCTTTAACCATTCCCTGGTTCTTGTTTTAAGCAGATTCCGAATCCGACTCAGAAGACTTGATTTCTTTGGGTCCGAATATTTACATCCATTGATTTCTTGTCCTATGTTTTTCTAAAATGGCATAAAATGCCAATGGACAATATTTCCTTTTGTTGCATTCCTCCTGACACATTGGTGGCTTGAAATACAAGCTGTACGTGGCATGACGATCCTAATTTCTTCGGATCATCATTTGTTCTTTCCAAGATTAGAACATCTACAACTCCCATATTTGGGCAAATTCCTGGTTTTCCTATGTGGGTATGGGTCAATACCTATAGATACATTTTTAGGTGGATGAACATCCATTTCCCAGCTATTTTGATGTGAACTACAGGGGTACAAGGTTTTGACACACTGCCATGTTTTCCTATGTTTTCTCCAACAAAAATCCTCCGAACATCTGCAGGAAATCCATGGAATCCATCCGGCTCCGGTGGCTCGCTGAGGCCAACTCCTCGGCGTTGGAACAGTGTAGAGACCGTGGAGCCGACGACTCAGTTTCTTTCGTTTCGAAAGCCATGGGAAAGCTGAGCTGCTTATGACATAGACATGACATAGCCATGGAATGCCATGGAAACCATGGAGCATTTTTTTCAGAACGGTAAACCATCTATTTCTATGGATATATAATTGATGATAACCATCTGGTGTTATTTAAGAACGGTAAACCATGGTAAAGCATCTATTTCGATTAGGGCCATCTATACCATGGCAAACTGTTACTCATAACCAGATGATTATCCCATGGTTTTTTTGTTCACATGTCGTAGCTAGAAATATCTAGAAGTATATGGTTACTAAATGTTACTAACTAGTTACTAACTTACCGAAATATCTAAAAGTAATTACATGATTACGGATTCCGGATGTTACTCACTTACCAACTAGTTCACTAGTTTAACTACTTGATTAGTTACAAACTAGTTACGAATGCTATGAGCCATGGGATCCTCCAAGTAGCGTTTTTTTTTTTTCGCGCGGAACGCTGACAGGTGGAATGCCTCCACATTTGTGGCACCGAAAACTTGGTGGCGCGGGTGTGTGACCCCGTCCGAGTGCCTAGGAAATCTCGGGACCGCGGGACCGCTGGGAAGGAGGATCAGCCCAGATCCAGAGGCCAGAGGCTTCTGTGACCGAACTGTTCATATACCAGAGGCTCTATATTGTAGATATTCATACATATATATATATACATATTGTATATATATATACACATATTTATATTATATGTATTGTATATATATATATATTGTATACAGTACATAATATTAGATATTATCCCAGGTCAGATATCTTCGGTCCGATCTCATCCATTCCAGGTCTTCATCGGCTTCTGCCGGCACCTCGATGTGGACTGCGCAGCCAAGGTGGCAGAACGCAACGACGTCACCGAGGTCTGGTTTTTTTTCGTTGACGTTGAACCGATGGGTTTGGGCATGGAAACAGTGGGATTTTCCATGGGAATTTCATGGGATTTTTGGGATTTTTGATGGGAATTTTACCCTCTGGTTTACCCTCTGGTTATTTTACCCTCTGATTGTCTATATATTGAGATAACAACGGGACTATATGTCTAAAATACATTATTCATAATAAAATAGTGGGATTGTCATATGGTGATATGAATGATAGCATGAGATAATTACCATCAAATTCATCCAAATATGAGTATGTTTTGGAATTTTTACTGATATAATGGGAACATCATTGAATTATCTACAATACTGGGACCATATAAGATACAAACAACAACACTGGATTACATGATTTTTGCAGTAGAAATAAGTTGATTGTCATGGGTTTGGGGCCATTCCCTTTGAAGTTCATCAGTGATCGCATCTTTTTGTATGATCTACAGGTGATATTTCCAGAAGGTGCATTCCTAGATGAGATCATTAGGGGCTGGCATGAAGATACCCTCCGAGAATCAAACATGGCAATTGAACATCTCCTATACCCTCTGGTAAACAGCCACGTAACTATGGAAAATCACCATTTTTAATGGGTAGATATCCACTATTTCTATGGCCATTTTCAATAGCTTTTTGTTAACGTTTACCAGAGGGTACCATCTCATGAAGGTGTCAGCTAGGAGAAATCGTCGAACTAAATGCTGGATTTTCCATTGCCACGATGACCGCAGAAAAGGATCATTTTTTTCGGTAAGTTTCAGATCCATGGCTGATTGCTGTTTGGCCATATTTTTCCATGGCAATAAAATCTACTCCAGTTTCATGGCACATCCAGAAATCTGGGTACGTGATCAGGGTGAAATCCAGAGATATAACCTAAGGTCTCGCTAGCGGCTAGCCATCAAATTCCCGCATATCTTGGGGTTCTATAATTAGGTCTAAAAAAAAACATAGTTTTTCATTTAATCATTGAATCCCCCCAAAAATCATCAGCCAGTACTGGAATTGGATTTAACATCCTTTTTTTCTGGGTAATTTGGGTAGGAACTCCCATTTCTCAAGCATCATTTATCAATGGCTGAGCGTGTTTATCATTTTTGGTTGCTTGAACTCCCCCACTTCTGGTCAAACACATTCCATCGATCTTTGATGGTGAAAAGCCTCTAAATGCAGGTATAATCTATAACCCGCTAAAAGCCATATTATATATAGTTGGTTACATAGTTATATAAGTTATATATTCAAATTGAGGAGGCATCATTTATCAATTATATCCCCATCTTTTGGCTGGATTGTGGTTGGTGAACTCCCCGAATCACATGGGGGTCAAGCTATGACAGGACGCTGAGCTCTTTGTGGTGCGGCAAAGCCCCGTGTCGACACAGGCAACCGGGGAATGGGAGAAGTTTTTATCTGAACATGGGACAGATTTAACAGTTTGCCATGGAAAATCATCATTTTTAATATGTAAACCATCTATTTCTATGGGCCATTTTCCATGGCCATGTTAAATAACCAGAGGGTAACAAGGAAACCATCTGTAAACCGACATAAAAATCCACTAAGACTTGAGTTGTTTTTTAAATACATGTTCAACAGAAATTCACATGAATGAACTCACTGTTTTTGGGCCTTGCCTTGTTTTGAAGGCCCCAAAATCACCAGAGCTGTTTTGGTCCCTTTCCAACAGCTGCCCGGTGTCACGCCGCACAGTTTGCGGACGTGGAAGATGCTGCCTGCGGTCTTGAAGCCTTGCAGGCGGGTGGCTGAGGTCAGAAAGGAACTTGGGGATCCATGACCTTTCAACAAAACAAACGGACATCATTTTCCTATTGTAATTACTGTATCTGGTTGGTGGTTTGGAACATTTTTTATTTTCCATTATATATGGGATAATCCTTCCCATTGACTAATATTTTTCAAGATGGTTAAAACCACCAACCAGGTATGTACTGTACATGTTTTCTGTGTCTGCTTCAAAATGAGACATTCGAACAACCACGAAGAGTGGGGCGAGTGGGGCCTTAGCGCTGCCAGGCGCCTAAGGAGCTTCTACAAGCAAGGAACAGGTCGGGGCCACGGGGCCACGATGTGGCGATACGGCGAAGAAAGCCCAGGGAGCTGCCTCGATAGACCTGGATTTTTTAGGCTTGGATAGATCGACCATGACCAGACATGTCTCATTGGGATCCCATGGGCAGGGCCGGCATGCTGAGCTACAACAGCTTCATCAACTCGGTCTTCATGACGGTGGCCGCCCTTTCTCGGCGTCGTTTCGAAAAAGGGGCCTGGAAGATCCAACCCATCTGAGAAAACCAGGGCCATCTGAGAAAAATCACTGGTTGAGTAGGTGGATTTTCTACTTTTTCCTGCCATTCTGACGGGTTTTATCTGATCCCTTCCCTTCCTAATGTTAATTTACTTGAGAAATCCCATGATTTTGGGATCTATTTATTTGGAGCCAATTTGGTATTTCATACTAGGATGTTACTCATCAGCTGATGAAAGGAATGAGTTCACCAAGTCTTGTTGGATGGGTCAATAGCTTGGAGCAGCATTTTGTTGTGATTGAGACTTCCAGATCATCCAAAAAAATGTGATGTTCCAGCGATGTTTCTGCGGATTTTTGGTGAATTTCAGGTGTTTCCCATCCCATCCCGATCATTTGGATCGGATCATTGGCGTCTTTTACCACCCTTGGTGGGGGATTGCCATGGGGAACTTGGAAGTTGGATGTGGTACGAAACCAAGTTGGATGATACCGGCTAGCGAAAACCATTTTTTCATCCAATTTCTATCATTTGTCTGATTATACATTACTGGTTGGGACTGGAACATGCCTTTTATGACTTTCCTTATACTAGGAATAATCATCCCAAATGACGAACCCATATTTTTCATAGGGGTTGAAACTGCGAATTGCATATTCCCTATTTAGCATTCATGTCATGACTTTGCAATTGTCATTTCAATCAATGGGCATTTCACCATAGCCCTTTTTCCAAGCTCAAAGATCGGTCGGAA
>Ga0126342_10005384_pt1 | contig 22297 bp, 18 predicted proteins | sample Cyp1metagenome_FD_92528 | JGI IMG/M metagenome (GOLD analysis project Ga0126342, IMG submission 92528) | Coral microbial communities from Lord Howe Island, Old Settlement Bay, Australia - Cyphastrea 1 metagenome | ecosystem: Host-associated > Invertebrates > Cnidaria > Coral ...
GGGATTTACATGGGATTTACCATATGATAGTATAGATATATCTACAATGTGGGGGTTTAGTGGGATTTCCATGGGATTTACATGGGATTTACCATATGATAGTATAGATATATCTACAATGTGACGGGGGTTTAGTGGGATTTCCATGGGATTTACATGGGATTTACCATATGATAGTGTAGATATATCTACAATGTGACGGGGGTTTAGTGGGATTTCCATGGGATTTACATGGGATTTACCATATGATAGTATAGATATATCTACAATGTGGGGGTTTAGTGGGATTTCATGGGATTTACCACAAATAGGATAGATTAGGATATATCATGATATATCTACAATTTTTTGGGCCCCCAAACGTGATGTTTGTTGGTTTATAACCCCATCTAACTATGGTTATAACTACCATAAAAGACGGGCGTCGCGTGCTCGGGTTCCTGCTTTGCCACGGCTGCCTGACATGTCACGCGCTTTCAGTTATTTTGCTGCAGCTCACTCAATCACAAGAACCGAAACCAACATGATAACATGAGAGCTGCCATCGGATTCACGCTTCCTTTGCAACACAGAAGAACCTCAATGAGTGCATGCTGGCTTGCGGAAACTCAGGGTAGCTGAGAATATTGATGGCCACCATTCTCATTCAGATTCATGCGCTGGTTTTTGCGCGATGGGTCCTCCAGAGTACCTCAACGCTTTTTGTTGATCAAAACGCAATCCTCCGAACGCACGACAAAGACGCGACAAAAAATGCAAAAAGAGGACGAGCTCTCACGTGCATGCCAGTTGAGGCGGAGAGCTTTACAGCACTTTAAGCCTTGTTTGTAAAATCCATTTCCAATCAGTAAAACGTATATAGTTTTTATTAATTAACAAATCAATGAGTTACGATGACTGAAACACGTTGCTAAACGTACGGCCTCTTAGAGGTGCTGAGACCATGATTTTGGGCCACAAACTTCGCATTCCACAAGCTAATGCCCCCGTTCGATAGCGTTCAGTTGGTTTATAACTCCAATAGCTATGGTTTATAGGTGATAATAGGTGATATATCTATAGTATTCATGGGGTTTATAAACCAATAAACATAACGTTTGGGGGGGCACCACCTTGCAATTCCACAGCCCCCAATGTTTATTTCGACGTTTCTGCCCTGTTGGACCAGGCCTTGAAGTTCAACTGGGTGGAGTTAATGGCTTTAGCACATCACCCCTTTCAAGGCTGGACCAACTCGTTGGACCCGGGAAAGTCTCCGCAGAAAATTCGACAATGGGATCCCCAATGGGTTTTGGTTGACTGATGTGGATGAAGTCCCAATAAAAATAAGGTGGTTTTCCACAGAGGTTGCCGGAGGGTATTGATTTTCGATCGAAAGTAGAGATTTAAATCTCATCGTTTTGGGGGGGTTGAATAGCAGAATTTATTGCATGGAACGAACATTTGTTTCACAAGGGCAATGTGAATGAATTAACGCTGCCCGGAGGGAAAACCACTTTTTCAACCCAACCTTGGACGAATGGAATGGCATGATTTTGATCCTCAAAAATCCCTGGGACAAATCCCATGAAGGGCGGTCCCGGGGTGGATATTCAACATGGAACTGGGAGAAAACCTTTTTTTTTTTTGAAGGATGACGTGGTGAAAATCGTGAAACCTTGGGGCTTCAGATGGACCAGATGGTATCCCATTGGTATCCCATTGGTATCCCATTGCCGTGTTTCCTTTTTCCCATGAAATTTCTATTTTTTGATGGTTAGATTTCCATCTGAAATCAGCTCATCCAATGAACCATTGCCGTCTGTCCGTCCAGGTTCGTGGGGCTATCAGGTGAGTGGGTACCTTTGGCAGTGAGATATACGGTGGATGGCCATAGGGTTTCAACCATCGGTGGTGCAGGATTTCGCTGGCCCATCCACAGTATGGGATTAAAACATGGATTATTGATCCTTATGGAACCAAGTACCTTCTTAGGAAGTGTTTGGGGTATGATTCAGGGGTTAGCCGTACCTTCTCAGTGGCCATGGATCCATAGGGAATGTATTCTTAATGGGATATATCAATGAATCATCAATGGACTATGAAGACTTCAGAGGATTTAATGGGGATTGATGGGTTTTGATGGAATATTCATGGAATACCCATGGAACATGCATGGGACAATGGAATGATGTGAATGTTTATGACTCAACATGGTTAGATTTAACGGGATTTAATCTGGATAACAACACTAGAATTGTGGATATGTGTTTATATCTGGTTTTATGGGGATTCATACCTGGCCAGAATGTTTATCGTTCGTAATATCTGCTGATCTTGATATTCATCATTAAACATGGAGACTCAATGGGATATTAGTGGGGATATCATGGCAACTAACCAACTATTTCTGATTTGTTTTGTTTGAAACTGGTGAATGTATACTCCACCTTATAGCCATCTGTATTGGGAAGATGATGATGAACCCATCCAATTTGGTTCAGCAGTGTGGTAAACTGGGCGATTTGAAGAATACCACCCTGGTCAAGTGGAAAACGTCCGATGGTCCCCGAACAGGCTTTGATCCCAAAGAAGTCACTTGTCATCATGATTTAGTACAAGGTGCTGCCCTAGTGATGGCTGTGTTGGTGAACATAACCCCCCTAGTTCAGTAGTTCGGTATATCATGGTATATCTACCATGTTTACCCAAGTGAAATTGGAGTTATTTCAACCAACAACTTAGCGCGATTTAGCGAACACAGGGGCACCAACGCCGTGTTTGGGGATACTCAGAGTTCCTGCGGAATCTTGAACTTTTCCTGCTTCGAATCTGGTGAACCCAGTGAAGCCAGTGAAGCCCAAGATGGACGGTGGAATTTTCCAACAGTCCATACGGAAAATCGCGGGCGATTTTTTTGGGGTCCACAAATTCGGTTTTCGGCTGGAAGGTGTATGAAGGATGGTAGCTGGTAGCCTGGTTGGTTGTTTCAAAGATGAATTTTATTTTCGATTTCATATATATGGATATATATATATATATATGGGATGTCATCCGAAACCCATTGACGAACTCCATCATTTTTCAAGATGGTGATTTTATCACCAACAAATGTACCCTTTGTAGTGCAGTTCTAGGTCAAAATGGTGGTCCTCCACCATCCGACAACTGAGGTACTACAGTTGCTACTCCTTGTTGCTCGGCGATATCGACGCTACACAAACACCACCTGGGCGATTCAACAATACCGCGACTCAAGTTGACATTGTTCATTTGTTGGGGTTATGTTCAACTGGCTTCTTGGGGATTTTGAACTAAACTAACTAAACCATAATATTTACGAACCCATCAGTATTTTTTTTTGGGGGAAAACGATCACTTTCATGGTCTAACCAGTCGTACTTTTTCGGATCTTTTTCGGAGACCCGCGCATGAACAACTCGCAAAGACCTGGGAAGATTCCTGTTTCTATATGGAGGTTTCCTGAAATAGGGATACCCCTACCCTCTGGTAAATTAACATAACTATGGAAAATCACAATTTTTAATGGGTAAATCCACTATAAATGGCAATTTTCAATAGCTATGTTAGTTTACCAGAGGGTAAATTTTCCCTAAATCATCCATTTTAGATTAGGATTTTCCATGAAATAAACTATCCAGCTATGGGGGTATCCCTATTTTAGGAAACCTCCTTTTTGGCGTCCCTGGTGATTTTCAGGAATTTCACATTGATATCTTTACCAACTGGGCAGTTGTGCCAGTTGTGGTGCTGCAGCTGTGGTGTTTTTGTCGGTTCATTTCCAATTTTTTATTGGCGGCACATTCTTGTTGAGTCAAATCCACTTCAATGGCCATTTGAGGAACCTAAATTGGAGGTACCTACCATATATAAGGCCTATGTAAGGCCTCTGTAAGGGAATATCCCCACAAAATATGGACTTACATGGTACAGTACCTGCATTTTAGGATCCTGGATTTCCCATTGACCACTTGTTCGTTCAAAAGACATGATATGGGCAACACAAATTAGATCAATCTAAGACCCCGTCACAAAAGCGAGAAAAACCATATATAATTTTGGTCATGGTTTCGTTATCAAGCCATTGATTTTTGATGGTTCACCAACTGGATGGGTGCAAACTAATCCTTTAGTCTTTTGGTATGGGATTATCTACGTTCGTCAGCTAAGAATTTGTCATTTTTTGTAGGGTATCTGGCTGATTGGCCATTGATTTTTGATGGTTTTTGGGTACCCAGATGGACACCGGACGACTGACTAGCCTTGAGGCTTGGAGGACCTGACGACTTGAAGTACCTCATCGACAAACTGCACGAGGCGCGGCCGGCGCTTCCGTGGTGCGCAAGGCTTTTCTTGTTCGTTTCGTGGTACAATCCATGAACTTCATCTTTAGAAATAGATACTGTAATATAAATGACAATTATTCTGAATCACTGGGGAATCCCTATGAAATCCCTATAAAATCCATCAATATTCCATTAAATCCATCTGGTAGGTACTGTATACAAATAGAATCTATTTCTAAAGATGATGATTGGCTGATTTCGAAGAAGAAAAGCCTTGATACGAAAGATGAGGGTCTCAATTTGCCACTTCATTCATCGCCGAAACTTGGAACACCCTTGGAGGTGGCAAACTTTAGTTCGGAATCGCCAATTTCACTTGAGTAAACATGGTAGATATATCTATACTATCTTATATTAAAAAAAGGGGCTTGAACACAAACAAACACAACTATAGTTTACCTATAGTTAACTATGATTTTTTTTGGGGATATAACATGATTTAACTATAGTTTTCATGGATGTTTTCATGGGTTATAAACCAACGTTAAGCCATCGGCACTGAGGCGGAGATTGGGGTCATCATGGACTTCGTCCCCGCTCACTTCTGCCCCTCGTTGATCATTACCTACTTTGTGCTTTTAAAAACCATAGTTACTTAAAATGGGATTTCCATAGCACCTATATCAATCTATATCATATTTGAATGGTGATGTTTCTGATGTTTTTTTTGGCAAAAATGGCATTTTAATTTTACCCACAATTAAATAGACATTAGCAAGTGGTTTTAATAAGCAAAAAGGCCGGGATCCAATACCTGGGCCCTACGGGATGAGCCTTGGAGGAGTTTTTTTTTTGGACCGTAGTTATTTTCATAAAACGTATCCAACAGATATATTGAAGCCCATTTTTACTATAGTTACCCTATGGTAAATAAACAGTTGGACCCTGAAAATCAGCAATTTTTAGTGGAAACTAGTCTTCCAACCCCTATCTCACAGGGTCTATGTTAATTTACTGGAGGGTATTTTTGTACTAATCTAAGTACTGGTTGGTGGTTTCAAACATGAATGGATTATTTTCCATATGATATAATGATATATGGGATGTCATCCGAAACCCATTGACGAACTCCATCATTTTTCAAGATGGTTAAAACCACCAACCAGAGTACCATAGTGGCCATAGTGACATTTGAAACCATTTGAAACCATCAAGCAGTGATTTTTCATCTCACTTTTCATCACTGGGAATCAAAAAGGATCCTAAAATATGGAGGTACGTAAACGTACCATATAGACCTTATACATGGTACGTTTACGTACCTCCAATGAATTGGTTCCTGTTGCATGGCCTTTGTGAGTGCAGATTTTGTAGCTGAAAGACTCGGAGAAACTAGACATGTAGACTCTGTAGAATACGGGTGAAAATTGTGTACCACACATAAGTTGCCTTTCAAAGCCCCAGTTATAAGTTGCCTTACAATCCCCATAAACACATCCATGAAAACTATAGTTAAATCATGTTATATCCCCCATAAGCCATAGTGAACTATAAAGTTATATCTCACTGTGGAAAAGGGCAAATTTGCAAGTCGATCCAGAGACCTCGCGCATGCCTGACATGGAAAATAGTCGAGGTTCCCATGAGCCCTAGAGGGGAAGGTGAATCAACCCTTTGTCTGGGTACCCTCTGGTTATGTCAAAATAGCTATTGAAAATGGCCATAGAAATAGTGGATTTTCCCATTAAAAATGGTGATTTTCCATAGTTTTTTGTATGTTTACCAGGGGGTATCACAATACTGACCCAGAAACCGCCTATTCCGAGATCTCGCCATGACTTGCCATGACTTGGGGCCGCTTTTTTTTTTGGGCCCGAGGTCGAGACCAGTGCAGTTTCTGCGACTTTGATGGTACAGCCACCTTTGAGTACGAGGAGACGTGGTCACGGTCACGGTCACGTCACGTCGTGACGACTGCCTGGCAGCAAATGATGGTATATCGTATATAATACCGTATATACCGTACTTTGTGGTAGATGGATGCTTTCGATGAAGCTTCTAGTGGGTATCTAAGATTCAAGCCACAATACCTGGATGTTCATCTCAGTTAGCCACAATTCCCTGCTTTCATTGGAGAACTCCTGGATTTTTCTGGGCGATTTGGCCAGGACCCCCGGGAAGGTGAACAGAGGCAATGGGGGACCAAGGCCCGGTGGGCTCCTATGGGCCCGGTGAAACGGATGCCCCCCCTTTCCACTTGGGAAACCTGGATTTCATGGAGTTGATGATATTTGGGTGTTTATCATGTTTACCCTCTGGAAAACGAACATCGACATCACCAGATAAATCATTGAAGTGGTTGGTTTTTTTTGGAACCATGGAATGGATTCTGACTTTCCAGAAACACTTGGGAATGTAAAATCATCCCAAGTGACGAACTCACTCCATCATTTTTCAGAGGGGTTTGTAGGTCAACCACCAACCAGTATTGTTATCAATCATCATTAACCATATATAATAACCATCATCATTCACCAGCATTAACAGTATATTAACCATCAACCAGGGTGAACTATCATTTACTATGGTTAAAATCACCAAATTTTTCATGGGTAAATCAATGGATTGCAAGTTTCCTCACCGATCCGAGGGTATCAATGGGATGATCTACTAACTCACCAGCTAAGATTTTTTGTTTTTTTGCAGGGTATCTAAGATTCTGTGGATGTTAGATTTCATTATATTTCCATCATATTTCCATCATATACCCATCATATACTAAGATTGGGACCTTTTTTTATGTGGTTTTTTGTGGTTAAACCAATGCCATAAACCATCCCCCAAATCCCCATAAATTGGTCCTATGGTTACCATTCCCAGTCATGGGTGGTAAGTTTATGACATTGTTTTAACCACATTAGTCACCCAATGCCATAAACCATCCCCAGCATCAGACATTCACCTGGTAGGTTTTTTAAAACCCCATCCGTTCGGATGGAAGGTTTATGGCAAACTGGGTTTACCAATGTATCTGGGTAAATTTGATCACGACCGAAGCCTGTTCTCCCGAGCCCTGGAATCATGGTTTATGTTAGGGGAATCATCCCCTTTTATGGCCGCAAGATTCAGGTTAATGAATTATTATAATTTACCCAGATGGTATTTCATCTTCCCCTTCAAATCGTTGATGATATCATCCAAATTATAGGAACATATCATCAAACATACTGTATATGATAGGAGCATCATTGCATCATCCAAATGCTCCAAATGATATCATCCAAAAATATAGGAACATATCATCCAAAAGATAGGAACATCATATCATGATCTGGTTGGTGGTTTGGAACACGATTTTTCTGACTTTCCATTCAGTTGGGAATAATCATCCCAACTGACTAACTCATACTTTTCAGAGGGGTAGGTCAACCACCAACCAGTCATAGATAACATATACATATCTACAATCTAATATGATCTATATCTACTATATATACATATATATTGGGAATGATCATCCCAAGTGACTAATATTTTTCAAGATGGTTAAAACCACCAACCAGATCCAAAATATAGGAACATCATATCATCTTCCATTTGGTTGTTTGAGTTAATCCTTTAGTCTTCAATTGAAAATAGCTATGGAAAATCAGCTATGGCCCATTTGTAATATATATATAAACATATATAAATAAACATATATTTATAGATGGAAAATGGCCCATTCATAGATGATAAACATATATAAACATGATGATTTGCCTATTAAAAATGGTTGTTTTTTTCCCCCCCCTTCCGAGCCTTTTGGACACCGAGGTCTTCAACTTCAGGCGCAATGAGGTGCGCAGCTTCCTGCAGGGAGCAGTCTTCTTCTGGGCGGAGCGTCGCGTGGCGTCGGGCTTCGTTGCGGGCAACGGAGGGGGTGATGCTGTTGAACGAACCAAGGATCAATGGATTGGTTTAAGGGAAAATCTACAGGAAACCATGGTTTTTACTATCAAATATAGGGCTTTCCTGTAAATTTTCCCATCATCCAATTCTATGAAAGGGGTGATTTAACCAAGAAAAATGTAGATTTTGAAGTGGAACCATAGAAAAACCATAGGAAAATGGTGATTTAACCAGCAAAAATGGATGATGATTTAACTATTGAAGTGAATTTGAAGATTGCAGTGAACTAACCAACTGTTAACTATTGATGGTGATTTAACTATTCAACTTCGAAAAATGGAGATTTTGGAGTGAATTTACTATTTTGACTTATTTCGAAGTGGGTTAACCATGGTTAACCAACTGGATGGGTAGAAACTCATCCTGAATTTTGTCTTTTGGTATTTTTTTTTGATCTACGACAACACCAGTTCACCAGCTAAGTAACTGTTTGTAGGGTATCTAAGATTTTCAATGTGAAGATGCTGTTTCCAGATGGATGGAATGCTTGCTGGATGGAATGCTGGATGTTTTTTTTTTTGTTTTGCCCGAAAGTGAATGGTTTGAAGTTTGATAAAAGTGAGGATGTGTTCAGTCAGCAATGAATACCCTCTGGTAATTTAACGTAGCTATTGAAAATGGCCCAGTCGAAATAGTGGATTTACCCATTAATAATGGTGATTTTCCAGTTCACTACGTTAGTTTACCAGAGGGTATGTTTTTTGGGCCATGATTGTAAGATCAGAAGAATCTCCAAGACTTGGGGAGCTCATGGCAGATGGGGCAGCGTGCCATGAAGCGTTCGCCACTTGAAGAAATGGGGCACGCCATTTCTGGCATTTTTGTGTAACATCGCCCAATTCTTGGGCAAAACCATAGAATGTGGTATCGCAAAGTGATGAATTTATCTACAACCCTCATCAACAAATTGATATACCCTCTGGTAAACCTACAAAAAACTATGGAAAATCGCAATTTTTAAGTAGGTAAATCAAGTAAATGGGCCCTTTTTAATAGCTATTTTGACATCACCAGAGGATCATTATGGATTAATCACCATTAAATCACCATTTTCCTATGGTTTTCCTATGGTTTTCCTATGTTTACCAGAGGCTATCACAATTTCTCCAGCGGCCGCATCGACTCGAAAGGCTATCACATCGATGGCTTCCGCTGCGACGCCATATCCTCCATGATCCTTGGCGGATCCAACTGGATGGGCACGAAAAATCTGATGGTACCATCATCAGTGATGGCTGTGTTGGCTGCAAAAAAAACCCATGAATTTGGCTGGATGAGTAGAAACATGCAGAAACAAATCTTTTGGTATGGGATTATCTACGTTCACTCACCAGCTCAGTTTTTTGGTCATTTTTTGTAGGATATCTGGCTTTTTTTGGCAATTTTGTAATGGGACAATCATGGGACAATCATAGGAATTTTCCAGGTTTTTTCAGGGAGTTGGGTGAGTTCACATGAACCCAAGCCACATGGCGATTGAATCAGTTGTCATCAGTTAGTTCAATCTGGTTATGACATTCAGTTAGCCATGGAAAGATCCCACCATTTTCAAGTTCGGTGTTTAGCATCTATTTATATGGGCCATCGACAAACCATGGCTATGTTAGTCATAGCCAGAGGGTAGTTCAATCAGTAGTTTACAAGTGGACAATGCACATCTCAGGTATCTCAGCCTGGTGATGGGATCCCAGTCACTTAGTAGTTGCAATGCACCCCCAAGCGGCGGTTTCTGAAATGTATCTAAGCTATTATCAAAAAGCATGTGTCAACAGCCCTTGTTTTCCAAAGTGGGGTGATTTGATATTGACTCAGAGCATCTCAGATTCATTTTTGTGAATGCGACTAATGTGGTTAAAACCATGTCATAAACCACCCATTGGGGAATGATAACCATTCCACCTATACTAATACAAATGGTGATGACTGGGGGATGGTAAACATGGCATTGTTTTATTCACACTACCAGGTTTTTCTTGTGGAATCTTTGGTTTATTCATTGTTTACCAATCACTGCGACCTCACTGCGACCTCACTGGAATCATGGTTAGGAAGGGAAATCATCCCCAAATGGCCTTAATTCAGGTTAGTGAAATATTCTAATTTACCCAGATATATACCTTGGCAAATGATGCTATAAAAATGGCTAGAGCACCTTTGCCTTATACCATATTATATTCATATATACCTTGGCAATGAAATGATGCTATAAAAACATAGCTATTTTATACATAGCAACTTTTCATCCCACGTTTTTTTCCCACCGTTTTTTTCCACGTTTTCCGGTGTGAACGGTGTGAGGATCTACCGCAACTTTGGAAAGGAGGACGGTCAGTGGATCCCCAACGAACACGGCGACATCTCCAACCTGGAGGCGGTGTCGTTGCTGCAGGACTTGAACCAAACCATGAAGGACGGACGACGGACAGGACGGATTTAATGCCGCTTTTCATGGGATTTCATAGGGATTTGATTGGGAATCACCAGAAAAAAACCATCATTGGTGCTAAGATCCTATGAAATCCCAATCAATCCCACTAGATTCATAGGAAAACCATAGGAAAACCCATAGGAAAATGGTGATTTTTCATGGTGATGAATCCATAATTACCCGGCCTGGTAAACATACAAAAAGCGAACTTGAAAATTGCCCAGTCGAAATAGTGGATTTACCCATTAATAGCATGATGATTTTCCAGTTCGCTATGTAAACGTTTACCAGAGGGTATGTTGGCCCCTTTTTTTTTGAGGCCTAAGGGGATACGCCCCCGAAATACGGCCAGAAATATACGCTACGTTGACGTAGCTGTAGCTCCATGTATATATTGGATCCTGTTTGATTTCCATTGAACGGTGGTGTTCAAAAAAAGGGGAAATCCATGGGAAATCCATTGGATTTTTTTCATGGGTCATCTGATATGGGAAATCAATGCAGGATGGGGTCAGGCAGTTCTGATGTTTGTTGGTTTATAACCCAATCTAACATATAGTTATGTGCGTATCAGACACCAACTTGCTATTATAGGTATGTTCACCAACTTAGCGAAGACGGCGAACGAACTGGGGCCCCATCCTGTGGGAAATCTGAAAATATGAGTTTTCTGAAAAATCTGAGAAAAGAAAACTCCAGTGTTCTCATATTGTGCCTGGAAATTCGGACATTCCACGATAAATGTCTGAGGGATTTTCCAGGCAGATCATCGATGGGTGGATTGGGTTGAATGATTTGGAACTCGAACTTTTGTTTGCCTTTGCGAAGTTTGAGTTTTGGAAATTGTGTCTACTAGATGGTTCTGGAAATTTAACACTTTGCGAACTGGAAAATCCACCCATTTTGAAGTTCGGTGTTTACCATCTATTTCGATTAGGGCCATGGCTTCCAGTTCGCAAACTGTAAAGGTTTACGTTCGAGGAGTAGATGGTCAAATCCATGGAAAATTGTTTGTGCTGTGCTGCTGGACCAAGAATTTCACCATGTCCGTTGGATTTTGCAAATTACACCCAGTTCTCTGGATGAGTTATGGCTAGGATTGGGGCAACTCTCCCAAATTGGCCCGAACTGTTCAGGTGAATGGTGATCTTTATGCATCTATCCATCCTATATCCATCCTATCCCGTCCTATTCTACTCCAACTCTAGTCTGGACTATTCTATATCCAGAAGTCTTAAAAATTGAATCATCTCCAATCTCCATTTTTGATGGTTGCAGAAATATCTTCCGGACGGACTCAAAAATGGTTGAAAAATCGATGTCACATCACGTTCAACCCCCATTCAACTGATGCTTTAAATCCCCCCAAAAAAATCATCCTGACTTCAACTAGGTTAAACTCACTCACTCAGTTTTCACATCCCAAATAAATCCTGATTTCAATTAGGTTACCCTCTGGTAATTTAACATAGCTATTGAAAATGGTCATTTTCCATAGCTATGTTAGTTTACCAGAGGGTAAACTCAGTTTTCCATCGTGAAATCCCAGAAAAAATTCGCCGAGTTGTTTCGTAGGAGTTCTGGCCCGGGGTGATCATGATCGCCGAAGAGTCCACCGCCTGGACGGGGGTCACCACTCTGAGGCCGAAGCGGGGCCGAAGCGGGGCCGGCAGTTTGCATAGGCAAAGACGGTGGGAAAATCCATGGTTAGTATAGGAAAATTATGGGAAAATGATGGACACATTGGAATCTTCATGGAATTTGCCAGGTGGATGATTTGCAGGTTGGGTTTTGTTCTTTCCCAACCCAATTCAGCCTTCCTCACAGCCATCATGGCATGGGAGTTGGAGGATGTTGAACAGGGACCTGGGAACCATCTGGTTATGACATTCACAGTTCGCGAACTGGAAAGATCCACCATGCTATGGTTGTTTAACATAGCCATGGAAAATCCACCACTTTTAAGTTCGGTGTTTACCATCTATTTCGATTAGGGCCATCTATACCATGGCTATGTTAAAATAAACAGAGGGTATGAGGTACATGACCTTTTTTTGCAGCAAAAAGCCATGGAAGACCTCATGGTTTCCGTCAAATTGTCCTGACGATGAAGACGGAGGGCCGACTTTCTGACTACTTTCATTTTACTTCCACACACAGTGCAGTACATATAGAGGGTAAACATATACATATATTATATAACTATTGCAAATGGCAATTTAGTTCGTTGATTTACCCATTAGAAATGGTGATTTTCCAGTTCGCAAACTGTTAGTTTACCAGAGGGTATACCGGACGGGGATGAGTAGTTAAAACCTACAAAAAAAGACACCAAAAAAAGGCTTTGTCTGACAATAGAGTATCCCCAGATCCATTGGTTTGTAATGATTTTCCCCATTATATTATCAGGCGCTATGATCATCTTCAAAGCTGGATTTTTTTTTTGTGGAGTTTCCCAAACATATTTCCCATGATCATCCCATGAAATTCCATGATTTTCCCATGATCATCCCATGATAATCCCATGATCATCCCAACATTCCAGACATTTTCCATTCCCATGATTATCCCATGATTTTCCACCATTTTCCCACCATTTTCCCATGAAAATCCCCAGCTTCTTCCAGCTCCACTTCTAGACCTGCTGACTTCGGACTGGGCTTCGACTTGAAATGGGACCTGGGATGGATGAACGATTCGCTGATCTACCTGGAGGAAATGTCTGGGGATGGGGAGGAGGAACGGAGGATTTTTTGGGGGATGGAATGCCAAAAATATATATGGGATAGAAAAAAGAAACATGGGATGATCAATTCTATAGGTATACTATAGGTATATATTACTATATATCTCTTTTTGTTTTTTCTCTTATTTATAAAAACACATATCTGTTTTTTTGTAGCATCCCCAGCCAAGTGGATGGGTAGAGTTTCGATTTTTCTGGGTCGTTTTTTTGGCGAAAATAAGCCCTAAACAGCAACAGATGCATGTTTTATGGACGTATCAAAGATTGACCATGGTACAACATGTTTTCTTTTTTTTTTTTTCCCCGGCATTCTGTGATGATGTTGTATATGCTATGAGATGTATGCAACATGATTTCATGGAAGTTGGATGTGTAGGTAAGAATGGCAGACCCCAACTGATAGCCATTTGCCAACTTCAGGGGCACCCGAAGCCAACATGGTTGGCAGACGCACAGTAGGATGGGGGAATACTACAGAGTATCAATTCTTGTGGGGAATATCATATGGCGGTTTCCTACAATGGGGGTGCCTCAAATCATCCAGTCGTCATGGATGACCAGTCCACACTTAGTATTGAAACAAGCTATGGTGACGACTGGGGATCCCCCTATGACTTAAGAAACCACCATATGATCAAGGATCATCAACACTTAAGGGGGTCCTTGTTGATTGATGCTTATTGAACAGCATATCCTTGCTGCATCTTTTCAATTACGTGGGGATGACGGGGCATGACTACGCCTGCCAGAAAGAACTTGCGAGTTGATTGTGAGTTGAGGTGATTTCAGTGGGAGTTGTGGCAAATTCGTCCATTCGTCTTATTTTCCGGCTATTTTTTTAGGACACATTGAGCGATCCTCATGCAGGTGGTTTTTGTATATCCGTTGTTTGAACTGAGATTTCCCCTAATGGACATAAGTTTTTGCTTCATCCTCACTTTTGTTGGAGAAATATGGGTGTATGGGTCAAACCTATTATTGCCATAGGTGAGGGGAAATAACCATCCATTGACCAGCTTGGTCCTACATTACCTAGGGTACACGGGTTTGACCCATAACCACATGAAATCTGGCAAAACTCCGTGGCGATGCATGCACGCGTGCTGGAAGATCGTCAAACACTAGGTTAACCGACTGGATGACTGGATGGGTACAAACTAATCCTGAATAGTCTGTTGGTATCAATGGGATTATTTACGTTCACTAACCATTGTTAATTAACCATTATTAGCATTTATTAACCCTTATTATCCATTTATTAACCATAATTATCCATTACGTTCACCAGCTAAGAATTGGTCATTTTTTTGTGCATCTGGCAGATGGGCAATGAACAAAACAGCCAGACATTCCTGTGGATGCAAATTCCGTAGTAACCACCGTAGTAACCACCAAATGTCTGTGAAAGAAATAAGCAGCACTTAGCATCAGCATAGTATATCTAAAAAAAAATGGGAAAAATGGATTCTATAGTTTTTGTAGTATATCTAACCATTTTTATAGTTAATATAGTAGGATTCTACTTTTCGTCTCAAAAATGGGGGTTGCTGTATCTCGGCTGAAACCCCATTAATCTTTGGTACCTGAAATGGACACTCAAGAGAACGAAATCCCAGGTTCGCTGATGGCTGACCATTTTTTGTCAAAGGGAGCTTTCTAAAAATGGGGGTACCCCCTGCATCATCCAGTCGTCATTGATGACCACACTTTTGTATTAGAAGCTATGGTGATGACTGGAGATCCAAAGCCTCAAGAACACCCCACAGAATCAGCGTTGCAGGAGCCCACTTGGAATAAGCCTGCGAACCACAGCAAGTTGACCCATCGCGCCACGTGCTCCGCGGGACGTGTGTGTGTTTTTTTTTCTCGTGGTGACATAGCCTTCCCCCAAATTGACAGCTCCATGCTTGGTGGTTTTCTTTTTAGGTCAGGAAGTGGGTTACCCTCTGGTAACATAGCGACCTGGAAAATCACGATCTTTAATAGGTAAATGAACTATAAATGTGCCATTTTCGATAGCTATTTTGACATAGCCAGAGGGTAGTTCACCCATAAATTACTGTGACAACGCCCCTAACCTTCTGAAAATTCACTGGGGTGAAGGCAAATTCCACTTTTTTTGTGCCACCTGGGTAGTCCGCCACCAGGGTCTTGCTATCAATTTGGGGGGTCATAGGTGGTTGCAATTTTCATCTTGATGCAGGTATCTAGGTCAATCTTAGATGGATACTTTAATCCTTTAGTCTTTTGGTATTAATGGGAATATCTACTCACCAGCAAAGATTTTAATTTTTTGCAGGGTATCTAAGATTGGCAATGGTATGTATATACATAAAACGTCATCCTGAAGAAGGTAGAATACGGACATTTCAACAAAGCCTCACGACCCAAAAAGAAGAACCACATTGAGACTTCTATACTCTCTCATATTCTATCTACTTCAGGAAGATCATCAATATCTGGTTGGTGGTTTGGAACATGAATTTTATTTTTCCATCTCATATATGGGATGTCATCCTTCCCATTGACGAACTCCATCATTTTTCAAGATGGTGAAATTGCACCACCAACCGTATTACGAAGCTTCAGCAGATTCCTGGGATTTTTTTCAGGTACATGCAGGATGAACGCTACGTGGTGCCACTCTCACATGATGAGGCGAGGTTCCAGGGGTGCCAGTTCCTGATTCAAAGATCTTCTTGGGGTCTTCTGAAGGGTAAACCTTGGTGGGGGGTCAATCAAGAGGTTACCCTCTGGTAATTTGTTACAGTTTGCTATTGAAAATGGCCATGGAACTAGTGGATTTTCCGATTTTCCCATTAATAGCATGGTGATTTTCCATAGTTTTTTGTAAACGTTTACCAGAGGGTAATCATGCTGTACCAAGTAGCTTAACAAGGCCCTTCTAATTGAGCAAAGGACGACTTGGTCGGTCTTCCGGATGTCGACCCGTCCAGCAGGTGGCAAACATGAAAGGTAGCCTGATTGAGAAGATGGGGCGGAAGGAGAGGGACGATGAGGGACGATGAGGGACGTTGGACGTTGGGGGGACTCCGGGTGTGGAACATACCATTCATAGCATGAAACTATTGAGTAACTTCATCGCTTAAACTTGACAGAAAAAGGCCCCCTTTTGTCTGCCCTTTTCTCACGAACCACCCATTAAATATCATAATTATATATATCACAATTCATAATTCTAATCCCATGAAAAATCACCTCTCAGATCCTCATTAGATAATACCACACATGTGGTCAATGAATGCCATTTTTACCACCCATGACTGGAAATGGCAAGTTTATACCACCTATATAAAACATGGTGATTTTTCTGGGGTTTTTGTAAGTTTATGGCATTGGGAATTACCCACCCAGACCCATACCACCCAGACCCATCGACCCAGGAGAACCTGGGCTTCTACGAGCGCCTGCGTTTGCTGTGCGCCTACTATGGCTACCAAGCCGCCGCGCCGGGGCGACCCTTGCTCTTCATGGGCCGCTCGCAGTGGATGTGTCAACGTTGGGAGAGGTCGGTTGAACGATTCGCCGGAAAAATCCAAAGTGTTTCGAATTGGCTTATGTTGATGGGGGACATGGGAACATATTCAGACCTAGGTGACCTAAGTCACTCTATTTTCGAGATTGAATGGGATATGAATGGGGAAAAAAAGTGGGATAGAACTCACCAGCTATTTTCTGGGTGTGTTTCCTGTAGATTTTTTTAAAAACATTTTCCAGTTTCAATGGCCATTTCAGGAACCGATTTATTGGAGGTACCAATCCCATATATAAGGCCTAAATTTCAGGGAATATCCCCACAATTCATATGGCCAGAAATATGGTACTAACGTACCTCCATCAATTGGATCCTGGAGATCTCCCATTGACAGTTGGCAGATCCACGACACCTGCGGGAATCGAAGTTGGGAGGATTTGGATTTCAGCGAGTTTCCCCTGGAGGGTTTCATGGCTTGTAGAACTTATGGCACTTCCGATTACGAAAAAAAACAACACATTTTTCACCGGTAACTATCAAACTATCAAATTCAAATAACGTTAATAGGTTTTTGATGGTTTTTGTTTCTCAATCATATCAACCCTAAGCATATATCATCATCTATCTATCCATATACCATCCATTTTTTCTCCATTTTTTCAGGACATTTTTTCTCCATCCATAGGGAAAAGCACCGAAACCGAGGTCAGGAGTATGGTCAGGGCCGGGAATGGAACTGCTACCAGTCCTTGGACTGGCACGAGGGTGATGAAGCGGTTCGGAAAGGCCGGAGAAAGCGGGGCGAGTGGTGGGGCCATGGTGGTGAGGGTCGAAGTGGTTGATCTATGGTTTATGGTAGATATAACCAACTGGTATAATGACGTGTTTTTTTTTGGGGTTTATAAACCAACTCATAACTGATTAATATCTGATGAATCTCAGAAATATGGCGACTTAATGGTGGTTCAATGGTGATTTAATGGGATTTAATGGTTATTATGGTGCCCCCCAGTTATGTGAACGTTGGTTTCTAAACCGCATGAACACTATAGTTACTAAAGTTATATATCATAGTTAAAGTTATATCTATCATAAACCATAGATTCCAGCCACTTATAATAAGGCAACTGAACGCTCTCGAACGGCCCCCATCCTGTATGAAATCTGAAAAAGATATGGGGGATGATGCCGGTATGATCATGAGAAGAGTACTAGACCCATACGAAAACAAATTTGAGAACATACTAAGATTACTAGCCATATCACAAAAAATGGGGGTTGATCATAATAACTGGTTGGTGGTGACTGGAACATGAGTTTTATGACTTTCCAGAAACAGTTGAGAATTTCATACTCCCAACTGACGAGCTCACTCCATCATTTTTCAGAGGGGTAGGGCTCAACCACCAACCAGATAAATACTACATGGAGGATAACCCCAATTGGTGTAGTATACCACCATGATGGGAAAATTTACAGGAAACCCCTATATTTGATGGTAAAAAGCCCATGGTTTCCGGTGTAGATTTTCCCCAACAAACCAATCTATTGAAATAAATAGTAAAAAAAACAAACATCAAGGTGGATACCCTCTGGTAAACTGTTACATAACTATGGAAAATCACCATTTTTAATGGGAAAATCCACTATAAATGGCCATTTTCAATAGCTATGTTAAATTACCAGAGGATAATCCCAACCCCACCGCGCCGCAGCTCATCTCCGGATAGGTTTGTGCGTTTGGGTCTCCGATTTGATGGGGACCTATGGGTTTCACAAGCCGTTGCACATGGGCGATGATCAGCCGCACATGAAGCAATTCCCCGTGGGGGCCAAGAGCTTTGACTGGGCAACTCGGTGCACGGCACGGTGCGTTGTGATGACTATATATGTTGGGGTGGTAAATCCCATGTTGGGTGGTTCGATATACCATAAAGATCCATAATATTAATATCATATAATTCACCTAGTTATAGTATGTCATAGTTGTAAGACAACTTGGGGATTTGTCATGGTCAAACATGGCAGTTTTAGCAGTATCTGTTGGGTTTCATCGTCGAGTTCTGTGTGATTTTTCCAGGGATGGGATGTCGGCGATTGAAACCATCTAAAACAACGAACATTGGGGTTTAGTCAATCAATAAAGAGGGCTTGATGATTAACCAGGATCCACACAAAACAGTTGATTGGTGGTTTAGTGCGGAGGCAACCATCATTCAAACATTTTTTTCAACAGATTCGAACATGTTGACATCAACAACATGTGTGGATATAGTTCATACACTTAATTGATAGATTATGGTTGGTAGATTATTCTTGAAAGGGACTTAAGTACTACAGGTACCTTTACATCATTTGCTGGCTACCAAACACTTGCGTATCATAGGGTGGATGATTTCCAAAATTGCATTCTCTGATGGACAAGGGTCTTGTTTTGCGTTGACAAATCATGTTCACAACGCTTCGCTGTTGACTCAAGCAATGTGGCCCATTAAAAAGCAATGTGGCCCATTAAAAAGCACCAGTTGATTTATCATTATAGTGGGTTCTACTATATGGATCTATATGGTTTATATGGGATATTTTTCACTCATAGCACAGATACCTACTTAAACCACGCGGCTTCAACCATCTTTCATTTTCCGCACCATTTCGGATGACAATCCGAAATGACCATTTCGGATCTTTTCAGATGGAATGAGAAACCACCAATCAGCTATGATATGAGCGTAAGATGGCAATCATCAACCTCGGATGGGTACAGTAGCTTAATCCTTTAGTTTTTTGCAATGGAAAGTCACCAGAACCAGCAAAAGACGACGTTTTTTTGAGGACTACCAAAGATTGCCCATGATGGTAATCATCAACAAACCATCACGAGCCATATCAAAGATGGTTCGATCTTATCCCAATTTTTGGTGGTTAAATTACCAACGAGATCCAGCTAGGGTTTATCAATTTTTTTTCCCCATATTACCCGGCCTGGTAAACTGTTACATAACCATGGAAAATCACCATGCTTCATGGAAAAAATCACTATAAATGGTGATTTTCCATAGTCATGTTAAATTACCAGAGGGTATTTTCCATTTCAAACTATCAAATTGCTAGTTTACATATGTTTTCCCAGGTATCTTCCAATGATATCCCCATATTTTCCATCTCAAAGTGGTTTCCCATGGCTCCCAAACGGCCGGCTGCTCCAGATCCTCCAGGTGGAGAACAACGCGTCGTGCTGCGTCCTGGCCTTCTGCAGGCACTGGAAGGGCGAACGCCCAGTGCTGGCGATCTTCAACTTCGGCTGTGCCTGGGACATGCCTTGGCGGAAAATCCCTGGAAATGCCAGGGTGAAATGGAAGGGAACACACCTGCAATGTGGGCCCCCATACTCCATTAACTATAGTTATAAGTACCATAAACCATAGTTATTGGAGTTATAAACCAACTTAGCTATCTTGGGGGCGGAAATGCCATGGTTTATGGTGGTTGAATGGTGGTTGAATGATGGAATGATGGTCAAATCATGCCAACTCATCCTAGAACCCTGGTTTTCAGGACCCTGGTTGAATGATGGAATGATAGCCCTCCCATCATCCCGTATAAATTATCTGTTTAGGTGGTGAACGTTTAACTAACTAGGTGAATTCTGTGGTTTTTGGTAGAGATGCATTGAACTACTGGGATTTATAGACCAGCTTATAACTGGAGGGGCACTACCTTGCATGGTTTATCATCACTTTCCCTATGAAAAATAATTGAACATGGGCATAAATTGGGGATATACATCATTTTTGGACATACCCAAATGTTTGAACATAGAATTTCTTGTTCACATTAAGTCGTGTTTAGGTATCTTTGCCGTATTTTCTAGTAAAAGTGAGTCCATATTGGAGGGGTTTTCTGAGTGCGAGCGATAGCCCGATGAATGCATTTCCAAGTGGAACACCAAGAAATTGGGATTTTCTCATCGGAGGCATGCAATTTGTGAGGCCCCACCAACTGAGCCAATGTTGGTTCAACGGTGAATTCGATGCTACGGCAGATTCCAAGTACTGGGGGTACTACCCATCTTGCAGGGGATTGAAGCGAACCTACGGACCCGGTGATGGTTAAGTTGTGGTTTATAATGCTAACCCCCATGAATACTATAGTAATTACCATAAAGATCCAATAGAGCCATATTGGAATCCTTGTTGTGTCTACCGTCACTTCCCATGTCCGCACGATTTTTTTAGCCAGACCGTCGCGTCCGCAAGGTCAATATCACCAGGGATATACCATTGGCAGCTCGTTCGGCACGAGATGTTTAAGGGTCACAAGAGAAAGTCTACAGAAAAGAGCCACGGTTGATCAGTATTCAATGGGCCTCCAAAATGAATAGAACATCATAAATCATCCAATACAAAACCAGGAGGGAAGGAATGATCAAAAGGTTTATCAGTATTCAATGGGCCAGATCTGAATAAATCATCACAAAACCAGGGTTAGGGGATCATTCTTGGAGGGCAGGGGATGATCATTAAACATGTTTACCTATGGTCAACTTAAGGTCAACGTGCGCCAGATGGCATGAAATGGTCACTTTTACCCCCCAAAAAAGGGTCCTTTCAAAGTGCCAGGTTGAAGATGTACCAACTTGGACCGCTGGATGGTTTCTCTGTGGACTCTGAAATAATTGCTGCTGTTTGACTTGGTCAACTGTTGGGTGCAGGATATACCCTCTGGTAAACATACAAAAAGCTATTGAAAATGGCCCAGTCGAAATAGTTGATTTACCCATTAAACATGGTGATTTTCCCTAGTTTTATGTATGTTTACCAGGCCGGGTAACAACAAACATCAACAAACCAATGAAAAAACGGGGTGAACTTCTCAACTTCCAACGGACTTCCAACGGAGCCCGCCGTTCAATTTTCTCTGCGTGCCGAGGTACTCCGTATTGGGGAGGCGGAAGATGGGCTTCATCAGATTCATCGTGAAAAATATCACCATTTTCCCCGTTGGTTTTCCAATGGTTAAATCACCAAAATATCCAATGGTAAATGAGTTGTCTGCTTGGTGGTTTCAAAGATTTGGATTATTTTCCATGTCATATATGGGATGTCATCCGAAACCCATTGGCTAATGTTTTTCAAGATGGTTAAAACCACCAGCCCCATGGATATACCCTCTGGTAAACATACAAAAAACTATGGAAAATCACCTTATTTTATAGCTGGGTAAATCCACTATTTCGACGGGGCCATTTTCAATAGCGAACTGTTAGTGTACCAGAGGGTATTTTTTTGAAGCGACGTTTTTTTTTTTTTTTTTTTGTCCAACTTTGGAATGTGTAAAATCGGTCCTGGATAAATTTTTTACCTCTAAGTTTTTTTTTTTTATTCCCCACA
>Ga0126342_10005385_pt1 | contig 22294 bp, 22 predicted proteins | sample Cyp1metagenome_FD_92528 | JGI IMG/M metagenome (GOLD analysis project Ga0126342, IMG submission 92528) | Coral microbial communities from Lord Howe Island, Old Settlement Bay, Australia - Cyphastrea 1 metagenome | ecosystem: Host-associated > Invertebrates > Cnidaria > Coral ...
ATAGCTATGGAAAATCACCATTTTCAATAGGTAAATCAACTATTTCTATGGTCATTTGAAAACTAAGATAGCTATGGAAAATCACCATTTTCAATAGGTAAATCAACTATTTCTATGGTCATTGTTCAATAGCTATGTAACAGTCATTACCAGAGGCTACCGCTTCCCTATCTTTGCAGCTTCACTGCCTTGCCTCCTCCCTGCGCTCTGAGCATGTGGCAATCTCCACTTTCTCCTCCATGCCGATGAGTCGTAAATCTTGGACGACACACAGGAACCTGGCGAAAAACCAGACGATGGAGTGCCGCGATGCACCAATAGATCCAACATAGATCTAGTCAAGCCTCCAATCTGGGGGGTAAAAATCAGTTACCCTCTGGTAAACATACAAAATGCTATTGAACATGGCCATGGAAATAGTGGATGTTCCCATGAAAAATGGTGATTTTCCATAGTTATGTTAAATTACCAGAGGGTATAGCCAAATCTGCATCCATTTGCCATTTGCTGCTTGGTCAATTGCACAACCATTCAGGTAGTCAAAGGATGGCTATTGAAGCTATTGGAAAGAGTCATCCCCAAATGGTAGCTATTATGCCATTGGCTTTCCCACCTGCTGGGAAAACATCGTTAAAACAATGGACACTTCAGGAACCTAAAATGGAGGTACTGTACACCATATAGAGTCTAATATCACCTTACATAGCCCTTACATAAACCTCACATATGGTAGGTACATGTAGCGTCAATTGACGTTCCTAAAATGGCCCTTGATTTCAATCTTGGTTGAATTTGTTTAAGGGAAAATCTACAGGAAACCATGGCTTTTTCAATTAAATATAGGGGTTTCCTGTAATTTTTCCCTTAAACCAATCCAATGAAATCTTGAAATTTATCAACATCCAAGGGCAGGCGACACCGACTCGCACCTGTCAAAGGATAAAAGATGTTCTTCGGATTCGCCCAAGTAACGACTCACCAAGGCCTCCCGCGGGTGCTTGAGATCTGCGGCAAGGCACCTTTGATATTTGGTGCAATGGCACAAACACCTTGAACTTGAGACAGCTGTCCATCAAATAAATATCAAAGGTGTAGCACAAGTATCACAGTTTACGTGTCAAGAATTACCTGGTACCTCAATCTACGCTAGTTCATGGTCCGTTGCACTTTCAATGGGTAAACCATAGCCTTGGCCCTAGCTTTTTTGGGAATCCTGCGGGAATCGAATTTTGCCATGCACAAATCATGTCGATCCACCCGCAACCCTCCCCCAGACCTGCGCACGGAGTTTCTGCTCCAAAGGCATACCTTCAATCATCAAATTAGTGGAAGCCATGATTGGAACCTAGTGGAACCTAGGGACCTAACCACTCTTAAGTCTTAAGCTTATCAACAAAATATAATCCCCTTCATATATTAACATCTTAAGATGAACTTTGGTTGTCAGGCTTCCACCATGTGAAATTTCTTTGGATCGCCAGCACAGCTCAGCTGTGCAGTCGACTTGAGGGTACCTGAGGTGATGCAACCGAAATGGCTCAGCAAATTCATGGCCTGACGGGCAGCAATGGGCAGCGGCATCAAGGGTAATATGCATGTATACCGTATGTATATATATATATACATAACATAACATAACTATATAAAATAACACGACATAACATAACATAACTAACGTATGTCATAACATACGTCATAACATATGTCGTAACATATATGTCATAACATTACATAACATAACATAACATTACATTACATTACATTGCATTGCATTTATACATTTATATTATAGAATATACTCTATGTGCACATATGATATCAGAACATATGATGGAACAAATGAAAAACATGTGTCATGCTCAAAAGTTATTATATATATAGTGTATACATATTTATATATATATATATATTATTGGGGGATGGTCATCAAAACACTCTCATAAGGCTTAATATACGAATGATTCTTGGAATTCCTCATAATGGCAGGATGACCCAGGAACCATTCATCCCATGTAACTTGACTAGCTTGACCATGGCACATGCGCACTACGAGTAGAAAAAGTCAGTCTCTCCCACTCCCACTAAACACTCGCAAAACCTTTAGAATGTTTAGGACAAAGTCCTTCAACCTATCACTCCAAGATCTCCAAGAAGGGACACAAATGACGGGAAACGAAAACGACTGGGGAATTGGACGGTCTGAACTTTCTTTTTTAAAAAAAAAGAACATATGGGGTTCCCAACTTCCAATATCTCCAATCTTTCCAGCAACTTCCATGGAAGCCATGGCTATGGGCACCTCATGGGGATCCAGTTTGCCGCTGTCATCACCGTCCAGTTCCTGAAAGGACCTTGGGCAGCTGGTGTTTTCCCCAGCATTCTATGGATGACCCAAGAATGGACAGACCTCTTTCAAATATGTTCTAATGGGGCCATGAAGGAATCATAGACAATCATAGCCATATTACTTGCCGGTCAAACGTGTGTCTTGCCGGTCAAACGTGTGTCTTGGATGCTAGCGGACCTCTCGACAGCCACCACAATAGAAAACATGTGTTGGTACCACTGTACCACAACAAATGGGATTTGAGATGATTTGGAAGTCTTGCCCTCTTGGTTTATAAGTATGTTGAATCAAATTGGTGACCAAAAGTATCCGCCACGATTTGTGTCATCGATAACCACCTGTTGCCACGAGGTTGACCAATAGCTGTCCCATGGCTCATGTTGAATCAACCACCCTCTGGCAATCTGACATAGCTATGGAAAATGGTTTGTAGATGATTTACCTCATTGTTTAAAATGCTGGTTTTCCACAGCAAGAAACTTTAGATTATCAGAGGGTGGCTGGGTAGATCTGGGTAGTGTATTCTCCCAACATTGAGGGCAAAATACCAAACATCAAACCATTAACCTACCAGCTGCCAAGGTTAAGCCAGAAACATCCTCCAAGAGCACCCTTTTCTCTGACTGCTTCGACAGGTGGCTTGTGGAAACGGATCAGCTGGCTACGAAACCTTGGAAAAAGCCAGGATGCGCTGCCAAGCTTTCAACGATCTGCAGAGGTTCAACGGATCCCAAACGTGAGCACATCAAGATCCAAACAGACTTTGCTTACTACCCATATTTGTATGTAGCCATGTGGATTCCGCCCACCAAAAAAAAACATGTAAAAGTTGAATGAAATGCCACAATAATAGTGAAAAAACTCCTCCAAATCAATAGTAAATTGAGTTGCTAGTCCCAAACACAGATTAAGCGTCCAGCAAAACATGAGAATACATTCAAACAGTATGTCGAGTTGATCACGGATCGTTTGTCAACTATGCACTTGTATTGCATGGCATGATCACGGGATGGTATCTCTACAAGAGACGACTATTTCAAGAGATTTCACTCACCTTCAAATGATTGGAAACAACAGCCGCATTTGAGCACACTAATGGCCCTGAACGGAACAACGACCACATTGAGAGTTGCCCGCCTGAAAATGGAATGTCGAACTATTCTGTCACAATCCACACAATCAAAACTACAAAAATAAATTGTAGCAAAATGCTGCAACAGATATGCATATATATATGACATATGTTTGCAACAAGTAGGATTTATATCCATATGCATAAACAGGATAAAAGGTGTGTTACCGTGTAACTATTTCACGGCGAGAAAATGTAGCTGTCCCAAAAATAACACAAAGATGCGATTGGTGCCAAGCTTCTGATTGAAGATAGCATCAGACAGCTGGTATTCCACCTCTCCGGAGGCAAATCTGGAGATCAAAACATCAATGGGTTGCTGTAAGGGAATTCCACAGGAAACATCAAGAAACCATAGTTGTTCTATCCCCTTTGTAGATGTTCAAGCAATTCCAGGAATTCAGGATGACAAACCTTGGAGTCTTTTAGGGACCCATTTTAGGGTCCCAAACATAAATCTCCAGGAGTTCGGATCTTATACTTATACTATTAATACTATAATACTATAATACTATATTAAATACTATGATGTTGACCCCATGTTCTATTGATTTTGGAATATTTTGGAGCTGCAGCCCTTGAATCCTTCACCGATTGTCCAGCCTTCAGTTCCCGCTCCCGACGACGTTTGGACTGCAACATGAACTCCCGCACCGCCGACACCAGAAACTCCACCTGGGCCATGGTTGTTTGAAGGGGAAAACCTGCAATAATCTACGATCTTTGAAGATCAAGCTTCAGGATCCCACAATATCCTACAATTTGGAAGAATCAAGCTTCAAGATACAGAAGTTAAACGATGCGTTTTTAATGAAGTTTGGGATAGTGTGGGGACATTCCAATTTTAAATCCACTGTTTTAAGCATGATTTATGCAGATTTATGCAATGCTGGTTCGTGAATATCTAAAGGGACAGAAGATGAAACCTGGGGATGATGGCCACGGCCTGTCCTGCAAACTCCCGATCCGTAGTGGTTCCCCACGTCACTGTAAGGTCCCAGGGTTTAACACTTTTGATACGAACCACTTGGACATTGCAAGTGTGCCAGACTGTTGGGGTCTCAAATTCTTCTACAATACCAAGTTCAAAATAATGTTCTGGAAACCCATGACCCAACCATTTGGGTGAAGGGTTACATCCCCAAATTTCAAGGTGGCCCATTGGGTGTTTCGCAACATGTTGTAACATATCATTGAACCATCGGTGTATTGAACATAACTTAAGTCAACTTGGATGATTAACTTAACCAACCACCTTGACTAAACTAAGTTAACTTACTGACTACCATTGGATGATAAGTTGAGGTCTCCCATGACACCACAAACCCCCATTGATCATCGATTCCGCAGGCCACCTCTGAGAGCCCAATGAGCCCGGTAATCTGGGCATGTTGGGAGATGGCGAGGTTCAACAAGGCTCATCGAACAAGGCCCAAACAGGCCCAAAACCCACGGGTTTCCCATCAGTTTCCATGGATAGATGGGAGAAATAAACCAACTCCGCTGGACAGGTGGAGAAATCAACCAAGTTTGCATCTAAGTTTTGGGGATTTGATGGGATTGCGCTGCAAAGAAAGAAAACCAAGCCAATTTCAGGAGATTATAAGATATTATAAGATTATCTGATAATTATCAAGTTCCCTTGAATGGTAAATTAGGAGACAATTGGTTTATTCTCAATTTCACCGGCTGGTCAAAGATCTCAAAGGTACCAATGTCCTAGTATGGCTCTACGTATTGGTTCTCAGGGTCTTATCATGTCTTACTCTCTGGTAATTTAACATAGCTATTGAAAATGACCATTTATAGTGGATTTTCCCATAAAAAATGGTGATTTTCCATAGCTATGTTAAATTACCAGAGGGTATCTTGACCCGACCATGTTGGTAAAAAAAAACAGGTTTGTTCATTTTGGGTCAACAGTTCAAACCCTGAAACCAGCTGTGGATAACCATCCGTGATCCATCACCATTGACGTGGCGATAAGAAATGGTGGTTCAATCCCAACTTGTGCTGGCTAAATCTCATTTCGTTTGGTTAATACCCCTTTGGCTGTCTCCTAAACGAGACAAAGTGCCCCCAAAACATCAAAGGGTTACCCGGTTACCTGACATCCCTTGACACTCGAGCAACTAGTCCACAAAAATCCCATCCCATTGTGCTGGTTGGTTGATAGGTACCAAATTCCAATCTGGAGTTAATTTTTTGAGACTCTGGTATTTACATGTACCCTCTGGTAAATTAACATAGACCCTGAAATTCACCAATTTTTAGAGGAAACTAATCTTCCAACCCCTATCTGCCAGGGTCTATGTTAATTTACCAGAGGGTATTTACTCCTTTTTCCTGTTTTGATAGATATGCCATCCCGCAATCGGAAACCATTTTTAGTATCACAGTATCAGTATCATCCCAAGATCACACAACGAAATCAACAGGGGCATCCGGGCTGGATCCGTGTTACAGTCTCGCACCATGGCCTGACCAGACGATTTCGACTAGGGGTGAAAATTGACAGATTTCGAGCCGTCCAAAGAGTAATAGTGATGATATGAATAATATAGTGATGAGTATCATGGTAAGCATGGTAATGTTGGATCCTGATTAGTGGGTGGATCCGCTATTGTGTAAAGTTTTTCCAAAATAATTCTGGATTTGTGGAAATGATTGGGGGTGTCGCTATTGTGTAAAGTTTTTTTGGGGAAATCAGTTTTTTTAATGATTTTTTTTTATTTTTTCCATTCGTTTTTCATTATGTTTTCCAGTTTTTCTATTCAATATTTTTTCATTTTTATTGCAATGTTTCATTTGTTTCATGAGCAATATTGATCCTCAATAATATGTTTGTTGTAGGGGTACTCTATTGTGTCCAGCTGTTGTCTGAAGAAACATTTTTTTAAGGTTAGTGATGAACCATCATCAATAATTAATTATATAGGATGCCTTATTAAAACCCAATTGAAAACGGCACTCAAACAATTTTTCAAGGGGGCAGTCCATGAGCAACCCTGATCCTCAATAGTATGTTTGTTGTGGGGGTCCTCTATTGTGTCCAGCTGTTGTCTAAGGTGTTTTTTTTCAAAATCATGTTCTCCTTTCCTTTTCATTTCCCAAAATATATGATGCCTTATTAAAACCCAATAAATAAAAAAAAAACAGCACGCAAACAATTTTTCAAGGGGGTAGTCCATGAGCAACCCTGATCCTTAATAGTATGTTTGTTGTGGGGGTCCTCTATTGTGTCCAGCTTTTGTCTGCGGTGTTTTTTCAATCATTCCTTTTACCTGTTTCCTTTGCTAAAGTGTTTTTCTTTTACTTAGCTCCATTCTTCTTGGAATCAAAAACAAAAGGTTCTTCCAAAGGATGAACTGCAGCCACCCAAAAAAATCCACGAATGACCATGATCTTCAATAGTATGTTTGTTGTGTGGGTCCTCTATTGTGTCCAGTTTTTTTTGAAATGCGTGTTTTTTACAAAAAAATATCCTTTCCTTTGCTATAGCTGTTGTCTCTTACTTAGTTCAATTCTCCTGGCATCCTCTCCTTGATTTCTATGGTGTTTCTATGAGAGTTTGATCAAATTTCTATCGAAATTCTATGTAATTTCTATGGTGTTTCTATGATATTCTATGGTGTTTCTAAAGATGTGTCTATGGTAGTTCAGTGGGATTCCTATGGGGGTTCAAAAGGATGTCTATGGGATATCCTTTGCATTCCTATGGGCTTTCTGTGGTATTTCTAAGATATTTCTATGGGATTTCTTTGGGATGTCCATGATACTTCTTTTAGATTTCTATGATATTTCTATGAAAGTACTATGCGATTTCAACATGATATCTGTAGAGGAATTCTTTGGGAATTCTATGGGATTTCCATGAAGTTTCTTTGGAATTTCTATGGTGGTTCTATGGTATTTCTATGGGATTTCTATTAGATCCCTGTGGGATTTCCATGGTATTTCTATGATATTTCTATGGGATTACTATGGGAGTTCTATGGGGTGCCGATGGTGTTTCTGTGGGGGTTCAAAAAAAGATATCTATGGGATTTCCATTGGATTCCTATGGGATTTCTATGATATTTCTATGGGATTTCTTTGGGATTTCCGTGGTATTTCTTTTGGATTTCTATGCTATTTCTATGGGATTACTGTGAGATTTCTATTGGATTTCTGTGTGATTTCTATGGGATTTACATGATGGTTCTTTGGAATTTCTCTGGGATTTCATAGGGATGCCTATGGGATTTCCATTGGATTTCTATCAGATTTCTATGTGATATCTATGGTACGTCTATGATTTTTTATGGGATTTCTGTGGGATTTCCATGAAATTTCTATTTGGATTTCTATGATATTTCTATGGTATTACTATTGGATTTCTATGGGATTGCTATGGCATTCCTATGGAACTTCCATGATGTTTCTATGATATTTCCATGAAGGATGTTGTCAAGTTCAAAAACTGAGGAAGTCTCGTAGAATGGTTTCGTTTTCAAGCTTGCAGATAGACAGCTAGATAGCTAGATAAATAGATAGATAGATAGATAGACAGATAGATAGATAGGTAGATAGATAGATTGATCGATAGATAGATAGATAGACAACTACAACTACAACTCCAACTAAAACTACATTACACTACACTACACTACACTAATTGCACCACACTACACTACACTACACTAATTACACTACAGTACACTCCACTACACTACACTCAATTACACTACACACTACACTAACCCCAACAACAACTACAACTACATTACACTAATTACACTACACTACACTACACTACACAACACCACACCACACCGCACCACACCACACTACACTACACGTCACTACACTAACTACAACTACAGCTACAACTACAACTACGCTACTTTACACTACACTAATGACATTACACTACACTAGACTACACTACGTTACACTACACTACACTCCACTTCACTTCACTACGCTACACCACACTACACTACACTACACTACACTACACTACACTACACTACACTACACTACACTACCTTCCACTACACTACACTACACTACACTACAGCTACACTACAGCTACAACTACAGCTCCAACTACGCTACTTTACACTACACTAAATACATTACAATTACACTACGCTACACTACATTACACTACACACACTACACTCCACTTCACTTCACTACACTACGCTCTGTTACACGACACTACACTACAACTACAACTACAGCTACAACTACAACTACAACTTCAATACATTACACTACACAACTACACAACACCACACCGCACCACACCACACTTCACTACACTAACTACAACTACAGCTTCAACTACAACTACTCTATTTTACACTTCACTACACTACACTAGGCTACACTACACTACCCTACATTACATTACACTGCACTCATTACACCACCACAAATGCAACTGCAACTGCGCTACACTAATTACACTACACCACAACTACAACTCCACTACAACTACAACTACAACTACAGCTGCGCTACACCACACTACATCCAGCAGTTGTGGGTGAGGTGACCGACCAGGTGACCACTGCAACCATTGCAACCACTCCAAAAAACACAACTCCAACCACCTTTCGGTCCATCAGTGAAGTCGCTCTGCCATCCGTGATTCACAACAACCAGTCTCTCCTATAGGTTTCCTATTTTTGAAACTTCCGCCACCGCCTTGTGCGGTACTACTGATAATGAAGATTGCCGTGACAATACTGGTACTGATCATACTCGTCAGTTGGGATCATCCCAAGTCAGTCTGGTTTGGAAGTAAGAATTTTTTGGGGAAGCAGAAACGTGGGCTGGAACACTGATTTGGCCTTGTCCTCCAAAAACACCATCTTACATTACAGCCACATATGATTTTGAAAATGGCAGTTTTACTTCTCTTAGCATTTTTAATAGGGAAAATGATGATAAACCATGATAAAACAAAAATAAAGAATGATAAACCATGGGATCTCCCTATTTTCAGACAAACCCATATTCTTGACGTTTCGTGCGACTTTTTCTGTGGAAACCCAACAGAGAGGTTTTGGTGCTTGTACCACCTGGGTTTGTCTGAAAACAGGACACCCAAATCCGGTGGCTTATATAATATGCTCATCAATAAAATGAAAACCTTGGGGCATACCTCATTTTCAGAAACACACAAATATCAAGTTGGTTTTATATATATATATAATGAAAATTATGTGTATATATATATGTATTGATCTAAAATCCCCATGTTTGATGATCAAATAAATCCTCCATGTCTTGTTGGTTAAATGTGGTTATTCCCCATTTATAGTCCCGTGGGTCGATGCCACCCAGACCAACCATCTCGCAACTGGGCTATAAGACCTTGTGCAAAGTTAATCCCACCGGTATCAATCGATGTGTACATACATATAATAATCAATATACACACACACATATATATATACATACGCATCTAATGTCTATATTTATGCCTATCTATTTTATACATATATATATACAGACCCTTGTAATCCCAAATAACATATACCTCTACAGCCTCTACATGTCATGTGCATACAAAGGTGTATAAATATAAAGATGATTACATATATATACGTATATATATATGTTTTACATGCACCAGCCCCTCCAACCCTTGGTGGGGATGGGGGGTTTGGGGTTAGGAGTTGTATAACATTGGTCGTGAACAGGTAGGGCCTGTGTAGTATTAGCAGTCGTGTAACCGTGGTAGATATATTGACCAAGAGGTCATATAGTAGTAAAAGTGCTACACGGTTGGTAGAACGCTACATATAGGATATATAGGTAGTATATAGCATATAATTCGCATATAGGTAGTATATAGTACGCACATTGGCATGCAACTGGTATTGAGCTAGATTATCGTTAGCAGGTAGCGCGTAAGATACTACAGGTGACTGCATGTACCTGGTACCTAGGCATCCTAGACAGCAAGGACCACAATTGTAGCAAGGCAAGATTACGCTGTGTAGTACGAGGCTAGCATAGGCAATTGGTTGGCAGGGGCAGGGGCATCGCAGGGGTCGCAGGAGGGGGTGCTGGTGGCTTGGATATATGTTCGCAAATATGTATATATGTATATATAGATCCCTCTCGTTTAAAACGATAGAATAAAACATCGGAAATTTAAACAACTCAATCACAGTGGAATACATTTTGATATAGCACCCAAACAACATATCACCATTCTCTATATCTATATATATATATTATATATTATATTATATTATATTATATATTATATTATATTATATTAAATCATATTTAATTATATTATATTATATTTTATTATATATATAGCTGTTGATCAAGCCATTCTTCGCGAATAAAAATGTTACTTTCGCGAAACTTTCGCGAACTCCACGTTTATCTTTCGCGGGGCCCATGTTGGGCAGCAACGCCTCTTATGAAGATCCGTTCACCACCTGTGCCAAATTACGCCAGAGAATCACGGATCACTTCTTGATAGCCTTTTAGACATGCCGCTAGCATCACGGAATCCCTTCTCAGGACAGATTGTTGCTGACCAGGTTTTTTTGGCAAGGTTTGCTGACCCACCCCCTTCAACATGCACTTTGACTTTCGCACGCTCCTTCGCAGAACTTTTGCGAAACCTCGCGAGAATATCCCTATTCACATACCCCGGCCATCAGCAGGGGGCGCATTGAAAGAAAAGTGAACACCAGGGGCCTTGGTGTTTGGCTCTCGCAAAGCCTCACTTTTGGAAACTTGGCTGCTGCATTTGGGGCTTGTTTCTTGAGACTTCAAAAAAGCATCATTAGGCAGTGACAGCGGCAGGCGCAAGGATGTGCTTCAGGACCATAGTGTTTGGCTGTCGCGAAGCCTCACCTTTGGAAGCTCGGCTGCTACCTATGAAGGGCAAGGTGATTGTCCAAAAGCACCATCACACAGGGAACTGAACCAGAACCAAACCGAAATTCTCCGGTGCCCTTCTCCTGCCAGACCCCGGGCGGCAGTGGGTGGCAGCCCTTTACATAGTGATTATAATATCCAACTTTCGCGAAACTTTCGAATAAAAATGTTACTTTTGCGAACTCGAAAAAAAACTCTCGCGAGGGTTCCCAACATAACATGAACGGTCTTCGCAATTAAAACTCTTTACCAGGACCTTTAGACTTTAGACCGATTACCATATATATATCCCAATTATATCCCCATAACAATCACAGTAGCCGTCCCGTTCTCTTCCAGCCTCCACGGTGTGACGTTCTGAGGAATCTTTCTCAAAGGCCAAGTTGAGGTTCTGACACCCAGACGCGTTGGTCACAAAGTTATCATCCAACAACGCCGCAAAACCCTGAGAAAATGTAGGAAATTAAAAGGTATAAAATAGGATATCTATTGGTTTATACCAGATGTCCTAGGAATTTTCTACCAACCATATATAGGATATCTATTGCTTTAAAATGGTGTGTATATATATATATAATCATATATATAGTGTCTCATGCCAAGTTCATCTGTCACAGATGTCAAGGGGATTGTGCAAGGAAAAGTCTCTCACATGATCAAGATTTATCAAGTATTCTCAAGTATTAATACCCTCTGACATAGCTGTTGTAAAATGGCTCGTTTGTAGATGATTCACCTATCAGCCATGCTGGCCTTCCATAACTATGTTCGATTGACAGATAGTTCAACGATCGATCCAATCATTACATCCTGACATATCCAATCCATAGTTCCTTGGTGGTTCACCTCAGTGTATAAAATCACTCTGGTTATAATATGGTGTTCCTTTTCTTTAGGTCTTGTATGGTCTTGTGCATAGACTCCATTTGTCTAAAAAACCGTTGATATTCTCAGCTTTCAGGATGCTCACTGGTAGTTGGCAGACTCTATAAATGGGGTACGTAGGTTTAGTCCACTTACAACAAGATTTATGACCTACATAGTAGCTAGGATTTAAAAAAAAACAAGTAGCCAATCCTCAATAGCTTAAGCAATAGAACCCCCATGTCATAACCATTTCTCAGCTATGTCCCCCACATCTGACATGGTAAACAACCCCATGAACCCATAAAACCCCAAAACTTCATGGTTAAATGCCATTACACAACTGGGCTATTTTGCCTCCACCGTAGTCGCCACGCGGCCTGCAGCAGCTTCATCACGCGCTCCCCGTCCAAACCACCAAGATCCTGCGCGGAAATATATACAATTATATGTACATATCAATATATGCATATCATTAGATGATTATATATATGTGTGTGTGTGTTAAACTCTTAGTATATATGTGAACATGATTGCACATACTTCTATCTTAATTAGATATTGTATATATGATATATTAAATATATATATTAATTATACATATCATTTGATTGATTCTGTTTCTGCAAGTGTGTGTGCAAGGTTCACGCAATCTGGCATCATCGCGGGCCTCGCAACAGCTGGGTGACCCGGAGACACGTCATTGAATCGTCATTGCCGCTGCGAGTTTAAAAAAAAAACTTTGTGCAACATTCAGACTCATAAGCATATTATCTCATATGATTTCTACGTGTATGTGATATTGTATCTATGAATTTATATAGGAATTTATATAGTATATACGTGTTTATTTATATATCATATCTGATTATCTGATATCATTGTTATGACTTGGGAATACTTGGGAGATTTTAGGACATCCACTTTGACTTCCCAGGTCATGCAGCCCCAATGAATCTCATCCCGTTGCCGCTCCTCCGTGTCAGCATATTTGAAGGATTGGAACACCTCAGTCATTGGCATCGGCAGTCTGGACGGCCCACAAGCTGAACGAATTTCGGAACGAATTTCGGGACCAACATGGACAAACCCATGCCATCCCAATGCCATCCCAATGCCATATCATCCCATGTCGGATCAAACCACCCATGCCACGGCTTAAGCTCGGCCACCGTATGAGTGCGGCTGTTCCGAATCTTGCACCGAGCCTTTCATGGCAAGATGGCTTGGACGAAGTTGGACTGCAGATCTGATGTTGGACTCGTGTAACACTAATGATAATAAACACTAATGAACCAGAAAGTAGAGTATTAAAATGACTATCTATGATGATATGAGTATTTTGATGTATTTTGAATAGATAATATAGTATTATCATCAACATCATCCTCCTCCTCCTCCGCCTCCTCCTCCGCCTCCGCCTCCGCCTCCGCCTCCTCCTCCTCCTCATCATCATCATCATCATTGTAATCAAATAGCAAAACTGCATCAAAACTGCAGCAATAGAATCACAATAATTATAATTATACCCATATTTATAGTGTTGAATTTTTATCATCATTGTCCATTCTTCGACCTCCTCGATGATCGTGCAGAAGGTGTTGAAGCCAAACTCATCGTCCTGGTCAGGTGTTTTTAGGCTCTTGTGGGTTCAACCCCCCCGCAAAAATCATGGGGGATCATATTGTTTAAGCACAAGAGGAGGGGCGGAATAAAATATCATATATCAATATAATATATCAAATATATACGATGATACTACTAGTAATTTGGAAATAAAAGTTTAAATGAAAGCACCACCCAGATTCACTTAGTCCAGGAAGCCGCCCATTTTTTTCCGGTGAGAACCCTCCCTTTGCGCACCTCGTAATCGTCCCTAGGTGCACAGCGCGGTGGTTCCCTTGTGTATCTGGTGAGCCACTCATCCCGAACTGATGGGGGAGACCAGAACCAAACCCGTATGGAAACCCATATCACAACATTGGATTGTTAACTGTTACCCTCTGGTAAATTAACATAGACCCTGGCAGTCATCGGGGTTGGAAGACTAGTTTCCATTAAAAATTGGTGATTTTCAGGGTCTATGTTTATTTACCAGAGGGTAATTGTTGATTCAAGAAATTCAGCAACATCAGTCATCGTCTGGATAGATCAGAAGATGCTTTTTTCCCATCCACTGAACATTCCAAGGGTTGTTTCAAATGTCTTGGACCACAGCCAAGGCCACACCAGCTTGAACGATGCATCCTGTTGTTGGCTTCCCATCGCAGGCATTCCCGGAGTGGCCCATGGTGGATCCCGGTGGGCCAGGCTTCCCATCGCCACCGTTGAGGAGCCCCACAGCACCGAGTTCAGCGCGATCTTCTCGCTTCGGCTCTGGGCCTCCAGGCTGCAGGCCAGCGCCCAGCGGCAAATGCAGGGTGTTTTGGGGCCAAATCCCAGGTCTTGCTGCATGAATCCTCCATTTATGTCCTTTGGTTTTTTGGATTCATTTTATGTTTAGCTATGTTTATATAGCTCTATCCATCTCTATCCCACATTTGAAACGGAATCTCGCGCCATTCAAGTCTCGAAACAACCTGGTGTCAACCCCTCAAAGAAAAACATAGGTCAATTGATCTTTATGATCCCAGAATATCCCAGACAGGATGCTTCTCCACCAAGCAGAAAGCCGAGTCTGAGCCGAGAACGGCTCGCCCTCCCCAGCCTTGAGACCAAAGTCAGCCAAGGCCTCCAAGATGTCGCTGCTGCACCAGGGGTTCCCATGCTTGGCGGGGAAGTAGCGGCAGAAGCTCTCCTGGCAAGGTAGGAACCGGATGGAACCGGTTGGGTGTGGGATACCACCATAGATTATGTGTTTATAGTATTTTATAGTTGTTTATAGACATGATTTCCTCGCAAAGAACTTGTAAATTGTTGGCATACAGTACAACTTTTTATAGATGTCAAATTTCCATAGACAACTGGTATAGCCAAGCAACATTGGCTTAGAACACATCAGCAACCATGATGGGAAGGTGTCCCCTTGAGCAGGGTTACTACACTACCCCAATCTACCCCATATACTTGCTGGCTTCAATGGGTATCTCACTCATCCCGAACAGGAACTAATTTTGCTGTCTTATTAGTGAGATTGGGCAAGAACCTGGAAAAAGTATGAAAAAGTCCCCAGTGGAAATGCAAAACATGTTCAGACCATCTGCAGTTCTCAAGACTTCAGAGCAAGTTCAGAGCAAGTTTGACCAACATAAAGCGTTTCGAATGATACCCTCTGGTAATTAACATAGCTATTGAAAATGACCATTTATAGTGGATTTTCCCATTAAAAATGGTCCCGTGGCACCTGTGCTACGTCCACTTCATAGCGGTTCACCTCCAGCCGGGCCGTGGCATCAACGGAGGGAGCCCAAGCGGCACCGGCCCAGTGTCCCGGCCCCCGAACCGGTGCCCAGGTGTCCCGGCCCGATCCCGGTAGCCCGTCATGACGTCTTCGGATTGGTCCTTCATCCTGGCACCGTTGTTTTTCCGCGGGAAAGATGTTGTCCTAGTGTGGTCCTGTTTCGATTTGTGTGTTTCCTGAAATCCGGGTCATTCAAAATTAGCCCATGTTAGTATTGAAACCCATGGTGACTTGGGGGGATCCATGGGGACCCCTCATTTTAAGAACCCCCCATGTGGTTTTCACGGAGCCCACACATCTCCAAACCTCCTCCGCCCCTTTTCTTCAGCAGGGATCCCATCACCACGCAGCTTGCATCCCAAGCAAACTGCGGCAGACTCGACCAGGATTCCCCATGGGAGCGACCGCTGATTTACACCGAGAATGGAACATAGTGCTTCCATGTGCTTCCAACCCCCCACAAGCAGTGCTTCATGTCAAGCTGCGAGCGCGGGGTATACTTGGGCAATGAATGGAATCCCGGGGCTGGCTATCTAACAATCTAATACAAGTAGAGCCGGTGCTCCAACAAGACCAAGGATAGATTCACCGATTCACCCAAGTCCAAGTCCACTGATCTTTGGGAAGTGGGATCTGCTGGTTCCAAATTGGGGTCAGATTCTGCTGGAAACGCCCAATGAAGGCTGTCCACAGAAGACTTTGCAAAGACTGGAAGCACAGTGCATGAATTCAGTTTGCCAATCTGTACAGGTCGAGGTGAACAAGCCACCAGTTCTTGGCCACATGTCTTCACGTGATTTGTGCCAACAACTCATCAAGACAGCCGCAAGAAATCAAACAATTTGATGGTAGAAACCATGGTGGATTTTGGGCCAAATGCAAGACACGACCCTTTTGGCATCTGAAGCGGATCCCCTTGTCGCCAAGGCCGGCACGCTAACTTGTGCCATTTCATGCCATTTCTACGTGATATCAATGACAGCATCCCCTCCACGGGTAGATGCCCTCTGGATCCTCTGGCTTCAAAAGTTGAATTGAAAGTTTCCCTCCGCCAGTCGACGCACCTTGCAGGATAGGGTCAAGATGGACCAATGGCAAGCACCAACTGTTCTATCTGACTAAAGGTTGAAAAAGCCCCGCTGTGAAAGTTGGTCGTACTATTCAGGGATCCATTATGCTCGCTGTTTTCACGGGTGTTTAACAGTTATGATGCAAACTATCATGGTACAACAGTACCTTCTGCAACCATAGCGCGCATAGCGCGAATCAACCTGCTAAAACCGGCAAGCAATGCTGCATCTTAAACCGTTTTTCTGACCTTGGGGCTTCTCATTATTATCCACCATTAATCATCATCAACTTTAGCTAGGATCAACTAACCATTAACCAACCATTAACCAACCACTATTAACCATTAACCTTCTCAAAATTGGTGGACGGTCAGCAGGATCCACCCACATTTTCGGGATCAGCAGGTTTGAAGGTATCCGATCTTAAGATGATTTTAAGTCATGAGTGATATCTCAAGATTTGAGCTATACATCATATATATGTCGTTATATATATAGTTATATAGTTATGGATAGTTATATATATAGTCATATATATATATAGTTGTTTATAGTTATACATATATATATATATATATTCTATTCGTCAGCAGTCAGCAGTCTTTTATCTACGCAACAGGTACATAGTCTATATAAATAGATATAATATAATATAATATAAATATAATATAATATAATATAATATAATATAATAATATAATATAATATAATATAATATTATATAATATAATATAATATAATATATATATATATATATAAATATATATATAATATTATATTATAATATTATATAATAATATATATATAATATAATATATATAATATAATATATATATATGATGTCTATTGTATATATTATACATGATATTACCGTACTATACCGTACCATTGTATTTGTCACACCTTGATTTGTTCTGCCCACTGTTTTTGCTGGCCTCCTCTTCTGTGATGCACTCCGAGGATCCTCCAGCAGGCGAAGTGGGCGGGGATGCAGCTGGATTTGCATCGGCGAAACTGGAATGATTACCCTCTGGTTATGTCAACATAGCCATTGAAAATGGCCATTTATAGTGGATTTACCCATAAAAAATGGTGATTTTCCATAGCTATGTAAACGTTTACCAGAGGGTAAACTTGGAGTACTGGGGAGGTATTGACTACAATTTGAGCTGTTTTGCACTGTGCGAGCGCGATTGGCTTTGAAAAATTGGGAGATTGTTCTGAATTGGGGTGAATAACATTTGGGAACATTGTGGCTGTAAGACTGGAATCGTAAATTGGGGTTTCGCAACCTGCGAGGTTGCAAATTGATACTTCACTGGCCTTACACACTGGTAGGTTTTGACATGTTTTGACTGGAGTGCGCTCGCAGTCCGATTCAGTCTGTGTTTCCTCCCGGTTGCTCTGCCCACACACTTTCTGTGTTCGTCAGGCATAAACAGTGTAACTGAATAACTGGCAAGTGGAATTCTCACGTCTGATTATCCCAGACCACCATCCTGCGAATCAAATACTCCGGCAGAAATGTGTCAAGCATTTGTATTGAAGCTCTCTCTTGTGCTTGGCAAATGCCTGCAACAAATTATTTCGCACTGCTACCGATGGCATCACCCAGTTCACTCAAAAAGGTGTTTGTCTTTTTGGACAAAGCAAACAAGCAAAATGTTGAGAGACAAAGACACCTTCACCCTCTCTTTAATTTGTCAAACATTGCAATAGAAAATTGTAAAACAACATTAAAACAAAAACTCTGTAGATGATTCTCCCATGAGAAAGGTTTTACGGTTTTTCATTGCCAGGTTAGATTGCCGGAAGATGCCCTTACAACACATGACACTACTACAAAGGCCCTAAGGATCCCTAAGGCCTCCAGTACCCCCATCCCCATATGTCCTGCAGGCCGCAAACGTCGACGCGGTGGCTGCTTCCTGTGGCGGTTGAAGTTTTTCTCTCAGCCAAAATCCCAGGCTCCGGTAGCCTGTGCAAGCGGGAATTAATGATAAACACGAGCACATCCCCCATCTCAGGTTGGGTTCAACCTCCATGAAAAAATGAAAGTCATTGGGGATCATCATCCCATTTTCACAGACGGAAAATCAAACGTGTGAATGAAACCACCAAACCAGAGAAAATTTGCTGGAAACCCCAAATCCAATAGTCGAAATCTCGAAAAACCATGAAAAACCCATGGTTTCCTGCAATTTTTCCGTAAACCAATCCATTGATGCCACGTAGTCATCATCCCTTTGTCGCTGCCACATCCCTACCCTGGTCATCCAAGCTACAACATAGGCGCCAGCTGTGCCAAGCTGCCCTCTGATGGTTTCGACGGGCCCTGCCACCAATGCAGTGCTGCTTGCTGATGGATGTTTTCAGGTACTGGGTTGATGTACTTCAGGTTGTTGTCGTTGCTCCTCTTATGACTACTAATGTGGGTAAAACAATAATAAACCATCCCACAAATCACCATTTTTATAGGTGGTATAGTTATGTATAGTTACCATTCCTAAATGGGTGGTTTATGACACTGTTTCACCCAGATTACAATTATTCTTCAATGTGGTTACCCTCTGGTAAACTAACATAGCTATGGAAAATCACCATTTTTAATGGGAAAATCCACTATAAATGGCCATTTTCAATAGCTATGTTGACATAACCAGAGGGTATGTGTCATTTTTTTGCCCCTTGTCTTCCTCCATCTCCTGGAGACAAACCGCCTTGACTTTGGCTGCTGGCCAAGTTTCAATAAACCGCCCCCTAAGAGTAGACCAGTATAGACCAGTATCATCACTAGTTCGGTCTCGTGGCACAGCAACATGAGATAACATGAGTAGAATATTAGATAACAACCATGTACCTAATATATCCTAATTTTTCGAAAAATAAGAGGGGCACCAATCGTTTTTTCAGAACTGGAATGAAACATGAATTTTCTAACCACCAAGCAAACAGAAAGCATGCTCTATCACCTATTTTTTGTCCCATGGTTCTTGGTGGTGCATCCCTATCTTGATGCTTTATCTACTGCAACCGCTTTTGCTCAGCAAACACCACCAAAAAGGTCAGGATTGTGTGAACCAGAAATGACATGAAATCACCAGCGCCAATCCCTTCCCCCTAATATTTTTTACCTCATACAATGGGGGTGTTTAATATCAGAATGGGATTATAATGGAGATATTCATCTGATGTTCATGATTATGTTGGGATTAATATTAGCCCAGCTTTGCAACCAGCGAAAGGTTCCAGCCAAGTTCCAGGACTGTTCCGCTTTTTCGGGCTGTGCATGAGCCATCCCAATGATGGTGAATCCCCATCTCCATTGTAATCCCTTTTGTTGATGGTTCTCCCAATCTTCACAATGGGGGTGTTGAATATTATAATGGGATTAAAATGGAGATATTCATATGATTTTCATGATGATGGTGGGATTATAATGGTTCTCCCAATCAGATTATAATCATTGCTGTAATTCTAATCTATTTTAGTCATTGATAATCATTAATAATTATAATGACTAAAATAGTTATTGTTATAATGACGATGGGAATGATTATTAACTACAACATCATATTACAACTATAATACCCTCTGGTTATTTAACATAGCCATGGAAAATGGCCCATTTATAGATGATTTTCCCAGCTAGAAACCTCCAGTTATTAGGGATGTTCCATGGCTATGTTAAATAACCAGATGTTGTTGTTGGGAACGTGTCCGTCCTGGAGACACCGGTGATGCCATGTCGTCCTCCCCCGGCCTTCGCAGCCTTCGCCTTGCTCGGGATGCTGCTCGGAGCTGCGGAAACCACAGCGCGCGCCGCGGGTGCCGAAGCTGTCCTAATGCTTCGCCCCGAGACTGGGTCCCACAGAAGATATGGACATGTTAATACTGTGTATGATATGTATACATATATATATATTAGTATATACATGTTGTATCACATAAGATATGAAGATATGTCTCTATATAATATTATATATATAGAGTTGGTTTATCGGTTTATACTAAGAATAGCCTCAGCTAATCTATTGTAGCTATGGAAAATGGCTCGGGTATAGATGATTTACCTATGAACAACGGTAAGTTGTCCATAGCTATCTTAAATTACCAAAAGGATCCAGAGGGTATATCTAAGAACGTTAAGAGAGAGAAACCCTATTGTATCCCCAAATTTGCCACCTAGAACCTCTAATAATTATACACACTCCTAACAAAGTGGAAATCATATATAGCTTTTGAGGGTTGCTCTGCAAGCGCGGGATTGACCAATACATATTTTGACAAAAGTAAGCGGGATAGCTCCCAAAACATTATGAGGATACCACGAAACAACGTGAAATACATCCAACCACCATAGCTGTAAGAGCACACATTGCTGGCCTTGGTGGCATTGACCAACAAGAATCTGGACGGGTACCAAAAATATTCCAAAATTGCATGTGGAAATCGAAATTTTCGATTTCCAAAATGCAGCAACTGGCGCCAAGTATCCAATGGGTTCCCATTCCCATCCCATATCATCCCATTTTTAGATTTTTAGGGCCTCAATCTTTTTACACAAAAATAGATAGTACATGATGCCAGACCTCAATAGATGTTCCTGCACCTCCAGTGGATCGGTACCCATCGATCGTGAAAATCCAATGTTTTTTGAAATCCACCATTTATAGATTTGCCCGATATTTACATACCCATTGCAAAAAGGGGATTTCACGTACTTGAGTACTGGAGGCATCTGGAGGCATCTGGAGGCATCTGGAGGCTGAGGCGAGGCGAATTCCACTCCACACCTTTCCCAAAAACTCGAAAGGTCCAAATCTGCCAAGCTGCGCTGCTGTTTTGGCAGGCTTGTGGCGAAGGTCCGCGGCCTAGCGGGGCACCATGGGGCACCATGTTGGGCCCAAAAATTGGAGACCGGAGATTCCACCAAACGACCAGATTGAATCTGACCTGGCGATTTTTGTAGAAAAACTCCATACAAAAACAGGTACCATCCTCTACAAATGTGTGATTTTCCATGATTTTCCACTGCCTTGAATGGAAGGCATCTTGGGTGTATACTGTATACATCTGTATACTCCAGTTGCTGCCGCCAATTCAAAACTTCAGGGATTCCACAAAGCCAGGGCAGTGGCTCAATTTCCCTTATGATTCTCATGCTCGTCCAAGCTGATACCAAAAGTAGCTGCTTAGCTCGCCCAGGGGCAGGCTCCTTACCCCCTTGGTTGCTTTAAAATATATTGAATGTTACCCTCTGGTTATTTAACACAGCCATGGTATAGTTGGCCTATAGAAATAGATGGTTTACCGAACTTAAAAATGGTGGATCTTTCCATGGCTATGTTAAATAACCAGATGTTAATACTCCTTAGTGGTTGGAAATCCTCGATCTCATCGCCATGGCAATCGCCATCCCGTAGGCCCCATTATATGTATATATATTAATATATATATTATATTATATATATATTATATATATATTATATATATATTATATATATTATATATATATTATATATATTATATATTATATATATATATATATTATATATATTATATATATATTATATATA
>Ga0126342_10005386_pt1 | contig 22289 bp, 16 predicted proteins | sample Cyp1metagenome_FD_92528 | JGI IMG/M metagenome (GOLD analysis project Ga0126342, IMG submission 92528) | Coral microbial communities from Lord Howe Island, Old Settlement Bay, Australia - Cyphastrea 1 metagenome | ecosystem: Host-associated > Invertebrates > Cnidaria > Coral ...
AAGATATGCCAGATAGAATGCCAGATAGAATGTCAGAAGATATGTCAGATAGAATGCCAGAAGATTTGCCAGTAAGAAAATGTATAAATGTCATGGTGGGGATCACACGAAGTAAAGTAATTTATGTGTTAGCCAGAGTGCCAAATACTCATCATCGACTGCGACATAATTTGTATATTGGGTTCTGAAACTTGTCCCGTCAGTTAGTCCAGCATCAAGCGGCGGTGAAAGATTGAGAGCATCAAAGCGTTTGGGGATAGACTTCTCTGGCTGGAGCGTCAGTCAGCTGCGGCATGGGGGACTGGGTACGAATCTATCGAAAGGTTCAGCTGTAGACTTGTAGGAGCATCAAAGGAGGTATACCGCTGTCCAGGCACACCTTAGGGGGTGCCCGTCAGTTTTTGCCGAGTTAGCACTCCTCCACTCGACACCCTGTCGACTGGGGTCGTTGTTAATAGCGGACTTTTCAACTGGGGATTTCTGACTGGAGAGGTTTATGTGTTTGGTAAAAGGATTTGTTTTTATTGGGGGACAGTTTCTGCCCTCAATATTATTACCCCCATGACAATAGAAACTACCCCAGGTTTTACTGTTTAGGGAGCACGGGACGTTAAGTATTAGGGTGAATGGATGCAGCCTCATGCACGGCCATCGCAAGGGTCTGCATTTGCCCTGGGAGTTCACAGCTTTCAGCCGCATCGTGCTGCATTAATAACCATTGGATAATCATAATCATCAAAAAGTATTACTTATCAGTTATCAGTAACAGTAACAGCCATGAATAGTCATTGAATATCAAAGTCATTCATAGCCATTTGACCATCATAATCGTAATATAACTAACAGTCATAAATTATCGGCAACAATTATTAATAACCATTCATAAACATGAATAATCATCATCATCATACTCACTGATCACCATTAATTATAATATCATAATCGTTTTCATTTCAGTAAGAGCTGTTAATATTCATGATACCAACTATAACACTCATTGATAATCATTTATCATCAAAATCATTGATCACCATTGATGATCATTGATAGCCATTAATACACGCAACGACGCATAGTCATGTTCATTAATAGCCATAAACAATTATATTGACAATCATTAGTAGCCATCAAACACCACAATCATAATCATCAATGATCTTCCATACTCATCCATAATCATGTTTAACTATTGTTAATCACAATCATGTTCCTACAAATCATCCATTTTAATAGGATGTTCCATTATAAACTATCCATTTTGGGGATGATTCATTTATGGAAACCCCCATTGAATAGCCATGTTATCCTCTCTTTATTCGACATGCTCAAAGAAAACTCTCCCTGCAGACTGTCTTTTAGACGTCTCAGGATCCAGGTCTGTCCGCCTGAAGAGTTTCAACACATCTTCTGGGAGGATCCGCAGTTGCGTGAACTGGTGAAGGAGGTCTTTCCGCAGTGCTTGGAGATGCGCCGTGGCCGTGGTAACTGGGGATGGAGTGGGGGAGCTGACTGAGAATGAGAACTGGGGGGTTCCTGGAATGGGGGTACCCCAACTGGATGGTTTGTTTTTGCGAAAATCCATCTATAAATGGATGATTTGATTAATGGATATGTAAGAATGGTTTTTGTTCATTAATAGTCATGTTTCATTGTAAGAATCATCAATCACCATTCACAACGATAATCATAATCATTAATGATATTCCACTGGTTATAACATTAACTATCACTAATCATTTATAATGATAACCATTAACTATCACTTATAACATCTTATAACCATTGATACTTGGCTAAGCCGTGCCGAATAAACTTATTTTCGACCGAGAAGATGGGTCGTTGGAGCCTCTGGTTATCTAACAGTTTGCTATGGAAACCATGGCCCATAGACACAGATGATGAACATGTTGATTTACTGAAAAAACACATGCTATTTTGCATAGCTACGTTAAATAACCAGAGGGTACTTCAAGTATTTGTGCTTCTTCTGCGGCTCTTCAAAGGGATGATAACAGTTACAACAACCACACAGCCACACAGTGCCAATTGTTTTCTGTAGTAACTGTAGTAAAAATCGCAGTAATTGGTTCCTGGATCCAGTGATTTTGTGGTGGATCGAGTGGATCATCCCACTTCGCCAGTGGCTAACGATAGCAATAAGTTATCCATTGATGGGGTAAGCTACTTAGGGGACTTACTACCCAGGGTTATCAACCACTAAGTGGGACGGTCCCAATGATCCCCCACGTCCATATTTTTCTTGGAAGGTCATGCTTCATCATCCAATCATCCAAGGTACGACAACTACGAGCAGCATATCCAACGTGTGGATTTCGCGCGGGCTGCCATGTTATACCTTCATGGAGGCCTTTACGTGGATCCTTGGTTTTCTGTCTGATTGCCTCTATGGTGGATCCCAAAAACCATGGGTTTCAATACTAAAATGATCTGACTTGGATGATTTGGAGGTAGCCTTATTTTCGGAAACCATCAGATTCCAAAGTGAGTTCATTGAGGAAACTCCATAATTACCTATTTTCGGGGAAACAAACATGGTTTCCTGCAAAAAAACATGTAATATAGTCCCCTAACCTAATCCATTGACCATGTGCATGGTTCCATCAGGTCCATGATTGCAGCATTTGGTGAATTCCAGCAGCTTTGTGGATGACACGACATTGTTTTTGGAACGCTTGAGAAAGGAGCAGGCAATTTTTTTGTGTTGGGATATATTACTGGTTGGTGGTTTGGAACATTTTTTTATGGTTCCATATATTGGGAATAATCATCCCAACTGACGAATATTTTTCAGAGGGGTTGAAACCACCAACCAGATTAATATATTAGATATTAATATATATATATACATACAAATACATTGGAATGTTGCGCAAAGCATGATGAATGGTGGATGACCCACATGGTTATGTTTCCATTGCCAGGCGGACTCCACCGGTCTTTGAAATTCAATTTTTGGTGGTTTCTCGAAAGCGAGACCACTAAAGCAGGATTTGTTCCGCCCTTGACCTTAGTGCTGTTTGACAGCGGTAGAGACAACCAGCTACGCGCGAAATCCCCAGCAATGATTGTCATCATGAGTCAAAAAACAAACCAAACAAACAACAACAATTTCAGGGGTGACGTCAAGACACACCTTGGGACTGTCGAAACCACAAATTTGGATGAATTTGTCACACTATGACCCCCGAGACGCAATCTGCACAAGGTTTGTCAAGTGTGCTGAGGCTCAGGTCATGTATAGTCATGTGCTATGTGTTTTTGATTCATTCTCTATTATGCGCTAACTCCAGCGTACATCCTATGTGCCTTGTGAACTTCCAGAACTGGTTTTGGAAGACGATTTCCGGCGCATGTGCCTTTTTTTACATGTATGTTGGAATTGTGGCTGTGTAGTATGTGTACTCAACTCAACAATCACGGAAGTGAAAATTGTAAAATCCATTCACTCGGAAGGTATCGGAAAGTGAGGTTCCATGATCTATGATATTAGGATTTTCACTCAAACATGGCTGTCTCAGCTCAGGTGCTCGTGCTCATAAATCTCCTCGTTCTCATCATCATAAAAAAAGTTATCACAATCAAATCATAATCATAACAATAGTTCTACTCAATGATACTCATTCATACTCATCACAATTTTCAGCAAGAATATCCTCATATTATCCCCACTTGGAGGTTTCCTGAGTCATGGGGGGTACCCCTAAATCATCCAAGTCAGACCAGACCATTTTAGTATCCCGTGGTTTTGGAAAGTTTTGGGGGTACCCCCCAAAATCTCCATCGTCCCATTTAGTCAATGGATTTCAAGGGAAAATCAGAAAACCGAGATTTCCATAGAGATTTTCCCCATAAAAAATATGGCAACTCATGGGGTTTTCCTGTAAATGTTCCCTTAAGCCATGGCCATTGATTTAGGCCTTTAGGCCATGGCCATTGGCGCTGAGGATATGGATGTGGAGGCGCTCTCCTGCCACACTGCTGAAGGATGGTGGGCCATCATGAGCTCAAGATGTTTCGCTTTCCTACCCGCTGGCTATTTAACATAGCTATGGAAAATGGCCCATAGAAATAGATGGTTTACCTATTAAAAATGGTGATTTTCCATGGCTATGTTAAAGAACCAGAGGGTAAGTCATGGGGGTACCCCCAAAGCATCCATTTTTATAAAGGAATTTCCACGAACAAAGCATCATAAACCATCCATTTATCATCCATATTTTAGATTGGGATTTTCTATGATTAAAAAATCAAAGTATTGGGGTACCCCTATGTTGTTTGGAAACCCTCCATATGAAGATTTAACCATCATAGGTTTTTTTTCATAGGGAAGTAACCATGATTCCCATAGGATCCATGTATGCTATATATGGTAACATTTACCATCAATATACCCCAAATGTTAGCATATATATATACCATACATGGATCCTATGGGATTGATCATGGGAGAACAATGAGAACAATTGGAAGATGAATCCCATCCCCCTGACATGAAAAACACCCCATTGTCTGGCCCCAAACATGTTTAAGTTTCCTTTCTTACTAGTAGCGATAATTTCATTGGGGGTCTTCAATATTAGGGAAAAGGACATATAATATATGTTTTATGTTTGGTGGATATGATGTATAATGGGATATATATATATATGGTTGGGACTTACCAATAAGCATGCTAATATGTTATTTGATGTGATATAGCGGAATATGATATACTGGGATATCACGGTTTTTGTTCCACAAATGGCCACATTAACGCAGGAAAAACAATGCACAAAAAAGTATTCAATCATCAAAACTGTGGATGTTTACTAGGGGATTTATGGTGTGTGTGTGTGGAACCAATCATGATTGATGAACCGATTTTATGTATTGTTTTCCATGTGTTTTCCCTTTTAATTATATCCTGGGATATAGGACAAGCAATGTTTCCCCAATCAGTGGGAACTCCAACTTACCATAGCGACCCAATATTAAATATGATGTGTATTTCCAGGATGGCTAGCTGGCGCAACACTGGCAACACCCCCAGTGTTCACGACCGTTCTGCGAACATGATGGCACATGGCAAGAAAAAAATAGTCGCAAAGATCAGATTAAAGATAGATGATGGCACATGTTTTATCTTCTCTGGCCGACCCTGAAAGACTAAGTGCTGTAGCCAGGCCCAGCATTCGCTTAGCAAGGGGAAGAATATGTGTTACAATCATGAACGAATGAAAGGAATGGACATTTGTGGCCAGATGATAGGAATCACGTTTCGCAATCACTTTTGCACGGAATGGCGAGGTGGGAAGCATGTCGTGCAACACTTTCTGTGAAAGGATTGTCATTGTCTCATTTTGGGGGTTCTTGAATATTGGGGACCCCGTCAAAACATAGCAATTGTCATTTGAAGTAAGGAATCACATGGTTTTGGAGTCCCGATTTTTAGAAGATACCCATGTGTGTAGATGTCGCCAGTGTGTCTGAAAATGACCATTTTACCATATTTTACCCACATTTCATGGCCACGTTTTCTGCAAAAAAATGAGGTTTTAAACCATATTTTTGGGGGGAAACTGATTTCTAGATAGACAACTTACCGCCCTCTGGGATTTAACATATAGCTATAGAAAATCACGCTTTTTAAGAACGGTAGCTAGAAATATCATGTTTGTTCCCGTTCAGATGGGAGCTGAAGCGCTAGACCCGGAAGATCCCAATATTATGACTGGCCAAGAGAGCCTGGGATCCCTGTCCATGTCATGGAAAAGAGTGGACCTGGGATGAAATAAGAATTGGATAGAATTGGTGTTTATGCCTATATCACCATTTTCATTGTTAAAAACCTTAATCTATGGTTAATCTATGGTTAATCTATGGTTAATCTATGGTGAATTCATTGGAATAACAATATATCTGGTTGGTGGTTTGGAACATGAATTTTATGACTTTCCATCCAGTTGGGAATTTCATCATCCCAACTGACGAACTCCATCATTTTTCAGAGGGGTTCAAACCACCAACCAGCGATTGATATTCTATTGTTAACCAGATATATCATGATATATCTGGTTAACAATAGAATTATTAGATTATCATTCATGTTTGAAATGTTATGGCCAATTTGCGGCATCCATTCGTATTTTCTGGTAGTGATGCCGACTTCGACCTGTTGTCGTCTCAGCCGAGGTCCCTTTCCTCACTTTCCACCAGGCCGTGTAAGTGCCTTGGACAGTCCGAGTGGCATACCCTCTCCTTTGGCCAAGGGCTAAACCACCATTTTCAGAGATGTTTTAGGTAAATCATCGAGAAAGTTCGGACCCGTCAGGTGCCATTTTGTTCTGTGAGATTTCCAGTTTTGCAAACCTTGGTTGGGTTTACATTCTGTCTTTGGCCATGGAAGCATAGACAGCATTTTGTCGAGAGGGTATCGAAGATCGGCCGTTGAAAACTGTTCCACTCAGATTGAGATTGATGGATATTGGACGCCTATAAATAGGGATACTAACAAGCCAAGACAGAAACATGTAGGGTACTTTTACTTAAGATTGGGAATGTTAGTATATGTGTGTGTGTGTGTTTGTTTTCCAAAGTATGGACATGTTTGTCAGAGCCATTTCTGTGGGTAATAGTTAGCCATGGGCACTGTGCCAAAGTCATTACTGTCAGGATACTATGGCTCGCATGGAAGGGTGAAAGATTAAATCAGATCCACATTATTACGTGGCTGGTCCAATCCATGGTTTCATGCTGTTTTTGGGTGGAAGATACAAATTTGGTGATCTTGATATATCTTGATTATCTTGACCTAACTATCTCGAAAACCTGAAAAACTGTTTGCCAATTTGCATGGTATTTCAGAATTGCCCCCCCTGCGTAGTTTCCCATTCTCCGTCGCTTTTCCCATAGCCTCGCCGCGCCGTGCTCGCACCCAGGTGTGGTGGCCTCGCCCTACCTGCAGAATGAGCGGCATCAGAACTCCTTGATGGCCTCACCGCCCAGGTGAAGGGACAGTCCCCGATTCCAGATGAGTGACTTAATTGGATTAATGGTAACTTAACGGGGTTTATGGTAACTTCATGGGGTTTTATGGTGACATAATGGGATTTTATGGGATTTTATGGTGACTTAATGGAGTTTTATGGTGACATAATGGAATTTTATGGGATTTTATGGTGACTTAATGGAATTTACCCTCTGGTAAACATACAAAAAGCTATTGAAAATGGAATGGCCATAGAAATAGTGGATTTACCAATGAAAAATGCTGATTTTTCATAGTTATGCGTATGTTTACCGGATGGTTATTCCAGGTAGCCTCTGATAATTGAAATCATGGGTACCTGGAACAACCGGTATTTTAACATACCCTTTGATAATGTACCTGGTAGTTTACCTATATTCGATGATTCTCATAACTATTGAAATGGCCCATTGATAGATGATTTACCTGTCAAACATGGTGATTTTCAATAGGTATGTTAAATCACCAGATGTCAATTAACGAGTTATAAATGGCTTTTCAATGGGTTTTAAATGGGTCATAAATGGGTTTTAAATAGTTTTGAAAATGCTATAAATATGATCACAAACCACTAAGTGGCATGATCCTCCGATAGTTTGCAGGAATCATGCTGAGAAAGTGCCAGTTTTGGTCCAGCTTGTAGGATCAACATGCCCAAGTGCGTCACGTATTTTCTTTTGGAACCGATTTTAGTTTTACTTGGTCCTACTTTTTTTTGTGCATCCCAAGGAAAAGGTACAGGTGGTTTATCAGCCATTGATTTAACAGAACAAAACAGGACTATGATATGCTTATTGCCTACTTACGATGCATGGGACACACGCCAAGTAGCAAAGTTGATTGCATCGAAAATGGGTTCCCATTACTTGGATGTGCTGATGATTTGTTTGTTTTCTAATGGACAAAAAACACACCACTCTTTAGGGGAATCTCGAGAATATGTTTTTTTTTGGGGGGGGGGTTCCGCCGTCGCAAATCCAAGATGATATACCGATATCATGGCTTGGACAAATGCTCCATGTATGGAATATGTGCCACATTTACCCTAAAAATCACCCAAATGTAGGTAAATATACCATTTGGTTGGTGGTTTGGAACATTTTTTATTTTTCCATCCAGTTGGGAATTTCATAATCCCAACGGACGTTCACTCCATCATTTTTCAGAGGCTAGGTCTACCACCAACCAGCCATGGAGCATATGGCTTGGACAACACGCCGCGAGGCATCCGTTTTGGCTGTCGCTGGTACGGGAAGCGCAGCGGCGTCGCTGGGCCGAAATTCTGTCGAAATTGGTGAGTCGCGGTGGGCCGAAATTTGGCAGTTTCCCTGTGTCTTCACCGTGAAGTTCTTCGCTTTTTTTAAAAATATACTGTAGTATATTTCATTATAGACATGTAATATATCCTGTAATATGTGTACTATAATTATTATATATGTATATATATATATATATTATATAAATGACATTTATAATATTACGTTATATATATATACATAGAGAGTGTAATCCGTTTTTTGGGCGTACCCAAGGAGAAGCTTGTTTTCAGCTGGTCTCCCACTGTCGATGCCTTTGACCCCCATGATATCCACTTGATCATATGGGGCTTTCCTAAGTCATGGGGGCACCCCAAAAAAAATCATCATGCAATTTTTATAGTCATGGATTTTCCATGAAATAAACCATCCTGAACTTTTTGGGGACCCCCATGTTTTGCTATGGAAACCTTCATATCAACAGTTATCACTTGTGAAAAAAACATGTCAGTTTTTTTAAACAGTGGAAAACGTGCCATGAAAAATGATACAAATGATGGTTAAATGGTTTTTGAGTGTTTGAACACTTTCGGTGAATTTCCCCATATTTTTTTTGTTTTTCAATATGGGGATGGTCAAAGAAAATAACCCAAACGGATTCTGAGATGCCCCAGTGTGACTTTTTCCCCATATCCAATAGGCCAGAGTCTGGCAGGCGATTGCACATAGCTAAAAGAGGAAACCATGATCCATTTAGTGCGATGAATATTAAGATGATTTACCCAACCTGGTTATGACTAACACTTCGCCATGGTTTTTCGATGGCCCAGCCATCGAAATAGATGGGCCATACCGAAGTTAATAGCATGGGTGTTTTATTTTCCATGGCAAACCGTTAAATAACCAGAGGGTACATGGGTATGGGTCAATACCTATAGATACATTTTTAATGGGATGAACATCCATTTACCAGCTATTTTGGGGTTCACTAGGTACCAGGGTTTTGACCCATCCCCACATATTCAACAGTACAGTAGTGATTTTCCAAAACGCATTCTGCACAGTTTCTTCGGAGGGTCAGTCGGTCAGTCGCCACCCATGACGACCTGCCTCAAGGTTTCTCTGAACCGGAGAAGTACAAGACCACCTGGCAGTTGATGCTTGTTAAATCTAGGTTACCCTCTGGTAAACTAACAGAACTATGGAAAATCACTATTTCTAATGGGAAAATCCACTATAAATGGCCATTTTCAATAGCTATGTTAAATTACCAGAGGGTAAATGATGTTAAATGGTTAAATCTTTACCATTTGCTTGTGTTAAATATATTTAAATATCAGGTTGGGTGAAGTTGATATTCGACCCATCCACTTGTCCAATGTGGGATCAGTTGGTTGAAATCTGTGCCATACCTTGGTGAGAAACGTGCGAAACGTCTTGTTGCGGAAGACCCATTGACTGGTCTTGTCCGACCTGTTAGTTGGTCAACGACCAATTGCACTTGAGTTGCTGCAAGATGTATTCTGGTTGATTGAAGCAGCCTTTTGGTTGTTCAAACCCTTTTTTTTTGGCCAGGTTAAGACCAACTTCGGCAAAACAATCCAGTTTTGCATTGTCTCCGGATTCGTTTTCTGTTGTGAAGAGACCAAAAATTGTGTGTTGCCAACAAGCCTGCTGTCTTCGTTGAAAGACCCCATACCGCCATGTTGCTTGAATCACATGCCAATCAAAGGGGGGAGGCCATGGCTATGTTTAGTTCTGTAGGCTTTTTGTGGGATAGATGCAATGCTTGTGAGGTCACCTTTTTTGTTTTTTGTCAAACTGCCACCTCAGGTTTAATACACTGATTCAAACCCACTCTTTGATAGTTTTGGTTGGTCAAAGACACTGCTGTTGGTGAATTAAAGGCCCATGTTGGATGGTTCAAACCAACGCTGCCCGTTTGTTATTGTTTCAATTTCCCCTTGTTGATGAATGACCAACTTGTTTGTTTAAAATCCAATGTTTTGAATGTTTTTTTTTGTTCGTCCCTTTAAATCCTGCATGTCTGTGTCAAATCCCATGTTTTTGAATCTTAAAACCATCATGTTCATTGCTTCAAGCCCCATCTCCTAATTGTTTTGAAGGTTAAAACATGTTAAAAGCCCCATGTTCGTTGCTTCGTTGCTTCAACCCTTCACTTTTTCCAGGTTTTTCGTGCTGCCCTAGCTCTGAAGCGCCAAGGACCGGGCCCCAGCTCTTGGATTTCTGCATCGAAGCTGCAGAAAACGCGGACGCGGTGCACGTGCTGCCTGCGGAGCGCTTTAATCCTGTGGCCTGGCTTTTTTGGTGGTCGATTTTGCCCGTTGAAAAGTGGGATTTTTAATAGTGGATAGGCATATATAGACATATAATATATATATACACAGATAATCACAGATATATATATATATGTGTATATATAGGGGATAACCATACCATTTCTATAGTGGGTTTTATGGTATTGGTATGGATTTAATATGATATACATTTATATAGTGAATAACCATATAACTATATCTTACTGGTATATTTATATCATACCACTCTCATTTTCCCATTACATCTCCCAAAAACATTTAGTGGCATAATAACTAATAAGTGAATATAAACATATGGATAATAGTGAGGATTTTGATGTAGTTTCCCCATTGATTGTGATATAAGTTGGAATATCATGGGGCTTTATGAACCAACAAACCTAACCGCGGGGCACCACCCTGTAGCTTTGTGATGATTAATGGTAGATATATTATTCTGGAAATATTTTGGATAAATGATAACGACTTAAGTGCGACTTCACGGGAATAATGGGTAGTAAGAGGAATCATTCCAATATAGCCTAATCTCAGGTTTGGGAATCATTATTATTTGATACATTTTATACTTATTGATGGTGATGTACTGGTCGTGATACAAGGGAATAGCTTAGAATGGGATGTAATTTGATATTTTGTGATATAAACTTGGATTTAAACATCAACAAAGGGGATATACTTAGATACACAATGGGATATATACTGTAATGGGAATTATTCTCAACCTACTACGCGATATATATATATATGCGATTCATATCGATTAATATTAATTGGAATTATGTTTAACCTAACAACTTGGATTTAACAATCAAAACTGGAACACATATACTGGAATAGTTCACCAACTATATCCATATACATAATATATATATATATATTTATTAATTGTACTCGTAGTTATATTGATGGAATGGATTTTCCCATGAAAAGAAACTTGCTTTCAACGATAAAAAGGGAAAAACATGTGGGGCCGAAATGATCGACCATAAAGCCATGCCGGTCCAGGCGAGTGGAACGCAGTGGCAGCTGTGTGTGGCTTGTCTGTGGAGAGGACCCAGAACCTCATTGTCCACCGTGCATTGCGCTCGCTAGGCCGCTAGATCACACTGTGATTCTAGCGTGGCCGTCAACCGTCGGAGTTGACACCGTGGTGCCATGGGTCTCGAGGCCTTATCTGTCCGACTCCCTGTCGACTCTCCAGTCGGGCACGGTCGAGCGCTGTCTCAGGCCGTGGAGGCAGCGTTGGAGGCGTGCAGCAACCAGACGTTCGCCTGGAGACGAACAAACGCGGTTCCTCTAGACACTCTACTCACATCCACGGACAGCCTGGCCGCATTCATGGCTGGGTCCCAGAGCATCAAGCGCTTGAAGGGATCCCGAGGAGCCTTGTGTTCACCGGCTTTTCAGCGTGGGGCAAGCAGCGCTGAATGCCTATCAGCGGGCCGTGCGTGGGTGTGCAGAGGCCAAAGGAGCATTCTGTGCGGACAGCTTTTGTGATATATATATATATATCACCATCTATAATTACAAATTCGGATCTTTAAGCTAAGAAACAGCACAGGGGGTGGTTCAAGAAACGGTTTGATAAGATATTTTAATCACAACTGTATTTTGGGATGCGACAAAACATTGGGATTCCAACCCCAGAACTATTCAACCAGGGGATTGGGGAATGGGCTTGCTCAACAGGCTAGATTTAAAGGACCAAAAGCAGGTATTAAACAGCAACAGTGAAAGGGACTTTGGCAACAAAACCATGTGTAATACGGTAAGCGAAGAATTAGGTGTTTCACAAACAGATTCAAACATAACTTACGTTATTTGGGGATGTCTACACCTATGATGGTTTTATCACAAAATAGGGTGTAAACTCCCCCGGGTTCAGCCAACAAAGACGGGTGTGTACCCAAAAAATGATGGTTTAATGTGTTTTTGAATTTAGATTTGAAGTCCTTTTTGTTCACCATTCAATGGCCATAGATTGGCTGCATAGTCCCCCAATTATCACAGTGTTGCCTATTTTAATATATTCATATATTCCCAACATATCCGGCAAAATCCCATTATGTCACCACTCTTTCCCATCATATTCCTGTTTCAACCCAAAGTTTCCCCAGTTCCTCTCTCCATTTCCCCATTTCCCAATCCAGACACATCCAGAAATGTAATAATTGGTTCTATTCCAATGTATCCCTATTATTGTTGATTGATACCCCCATGTTGTTGGCAACTATGTTTAATCACATCCACCTCCATTAGTCACTTGATTAAATCAAGTTGAATCGCAAATCTAGTTGGTTAAACCAGTATTCCTCACCATATTTGATGGTTTCCCAACCATATTCTCTCAGCACCCAAATATCATTTGATATCGACTACATATCTCCATTACATCCCCATTACATCCCCATTACATCCCCATTACATGCATAAAATCTCTATGATTGTTGGACGTGGGATGTTCAAAATCATCCTAGTATGAAGTTGGAAAACAATGTAATACTATATTTTGATAATATCAATACATATCAATACTATATATGGATAATCTATGGATAATCTATGGTTAATCTATGGTTAATCTATGGTTAATATATGGTTTATATCACATCCTCATGACACATCCCCATTGTTTTTCGTGTAGATATGTTCCGTCACGGACAAGGCCATGCAATCCCCCGACTTCACCTCATCGAAGTCTCTTGGCCAGATAGGCCAGATCGGGGTTTTTCTGAGTTTCCACGAAAAATGGGTGGATTTTTGAAGGGTTTATGTTGATCTACCAGAGGATATATAGGATTATTTAGGCAATTTTGGGTATATTATATAAAATGATGGATTTTCTATTTTACCTGAGGGTATACTATATCTACATATACGGCTACGGATCAGAAGCTATAATTGCCCATGTTTAGGAGTGAACATCCATGAATCTCAGCTGTTTTGACTCATCCGCACATGAAATAGAGTACCCCATTCCATCCACCAATCATCATGTTCATTCAGCTAGACATACATAAGGACCAAACCCTATCTTCAGACATACTTATATAAACATATATTTAATATAAACACGAATTGCGTTGCAAAATGTTGCAAATATGATGATTTTGATGATGATTGATGGATAATCATTGCCAACATCTTCCGTAAGTGTTTGATGATCTTCCATTGGATCCTCCGCTGTGGTAATCATTTTCCCCACTATATAGATGGCCCAATCAAACCCATGACGGATCCATGGTGCTGGTATATTAATGCTAACACAAAGGGAGTATATTGATGGGATATATATATTTACCTATCATATTGTTGAGAAAATCATCTATCCCGATTTGTTGTTCAACTATGTCAGTTTTTTCTTGCTTGTTTTTCCCGAGCTTTGGGCTAGCCGCTAGCTCCATTTTCCTGTGACCTTCCAGCGAAATCGTGAGGATCGTCACTCGACACTTCTGCACCAGTGCATCTTGGCACCCCGGGCCCCGCTGTTCAGATTGGTGAATCATGGCCAACGCTGGGAAATCATGGGAAATATATATGGAAATATGAACAAATCAGGAAAAGGGTTGATATTTTTGGATACAATTCGTAAGTTGATCTTTGATTGGGTTTGGGATTTAAAATTCAAATTGCTGGAAAACGGTCGCTAGCGTGAGTTTCAGGATCAGTTCGGTACCATTTTTTTGTTGCAACCTCGGCACAAGTATGTTTCTTCATATTCTGTAGATGCCCTGAAGTTCGAAGCAGCTGCTGAATGTTGGTGAAGACAGGTGCTACCCATGGCATACCCATGTCATATCCCTGCAAGAACCCCCCTTTCTTTCGGCAACGTTGCCGCTGCGGGTACTGCGGCCCGAGGTCTGGACCCACGACATGGACACCAACAGCATGCGCTTGTACCAAGCCGTGCGTGGAGGTGACCGGAACGAGGCGGCTGCGAAAAAACCATGGAATTTGTCCAAGTATAACAAAGATGATCAAAGATATTGATTTTTATTGGATTTAATAATTGATTATATAATCAAATATAATCGAATCAGATGTTTTATTGATTTTGATTGGGATTAACAATCAAATATAATCGAATCATATAAACAACAATATCTGGTGGTTTGAAATACGTGTTTCTTTGTATTTTTTTTCTGGGGGTTGAAACACCAACCAGATTACGTAAAACTTGGAACTTGGAAATGGTTTGGCAAACTGCTGGTCGAGAAGAAACACTGAGGCTTACCTGATGGATGTCAGCTATTGTACCCCAAAATCCCCTGGTTCATCATTTGCTTCCCCGTTACGCAAAATAATTTTGAATGGTTTGCTTGGGGGTATATCCCATTCTGAGATACACTCATCATATATCAAGTTCAAACATTGTAATCCATGCATGTTTCGACCAGTCTAATCTAAAGCAAGCCCTATCAAACCCCATTAATTAATCCCCATTAAACACCCATAAACAATTGGGATATAATACCAGCTGTTTATACATCCCAATTCATTCCATGTTTTTTCAATAAAATGGCAGGTAGTGTACCCAAAGGTGGGTCAACACCATTAAACATATCATAGAATATAGGTTTGGTGAAACCCATTAAGCCTATCATATAAAATAAACATATATATATATGTATACAATTTGTGTATATATATATAAATAAGATATACGTGTCCAAAGAGCATCCCACCAGCTGCGTTTCTATTGAGTGAGCTGTGCTCTGTAAGAAGCTGGAAGGAAGCCTTGTGGGTTCTGTCGGCGCATAGCAGCCAGAAACTGCCTTGGGAGAAGGTTGCACCGGCGATGCCGCCGCAGCCTCTGCTACAGACGAACAAAGCAGACCTCGAAGGCAGCCAGGACAATATGGCTAGATTTGCTGGCGGTCATGTTTTGGGTCTTTATCTCGGATGAGGCATGCAGAGACGATCTACGGCGGGAGGAGCACCGTTGCTGGCAAGGTACAAATCTTGGCAGTGTTTCAGCCAGCAGATCTCTGGTGCTACGCGTGCCACGGAAGGTGGATCCTACATGGAAAAATGGCGTTGCAACGCGGCCATTGGCAACGACCTTGGGGCGGCTACTTTGAGAGACGTGCCCCATGTGATGATGACACATTTACCAAGGCAACATTCTACGTAGCTATGGAAAATGATCATTTTTGATAGGTATAAATCAACTATTTGTATGGCCATTGTCAATGACGGAAACATACATAGACTAGGTATTACCTATCAAAAATGGGGGTTTTTATGGTGTCTTAATATGTTCATAGTGGCCACTTCATGTCATTTTACCGTCGGGGCTTGGGATCAGGTGAAGAGTGCCGTGGCTGCGCGAGCGGATCTTCACTGTCGCCACCTGGACCCAGTGGGAACGATGGTTGGTGGCTATTGGCGAAGAAAAAAACATGGAATCAATGGGCATTCCAGGATCCTAAAATGGAGGTACGTTAGTACCATATTTTTGGCCATATTTTGTGGGGATATTCCCTGAAATTTAGGCCTGAACAATAGGCCTTATATATGGTAGGTACCTCCAATTTAGGTTCCTGAAATGGCCATTGATTAAATGGCTTAAATGGGGAAAAATGATGACAAACCAACAATTTAAATAAATATATATATATATGGGATTATTATGGGATATTTGGCACACATATGTATCTACATATTTATACGATTGGAGTGCATCACCGGAGTCCTTGCTGAGCAAAAAAAAGCACTACTCTATCTGGGGATATGTCCTTTTTGACTGGGCGAACTTATATAGTTTGAAAAAGAATTACGTACCAACTGGGATGCACTAACCCAAGCAGGATGTGAATCATCTCAAACATGTTGTTGTCGTTGTTGTCGTTGTTGTTGTTGTTGTTGTTCATTGTTTGGTTTGTGAATGATTTCATTTACCCTCTGGTAATCAAACCTAGCAACTGGAAATCCACAATATGTGGACAATTTTCATTTTAAACCTCTATGTATAGAGATTTTCCAGCCAGCCATGTTCAATTACCAGAGGGTACCCAGGATGGAGTTCAAGGTGTGGTAAACCAGCACACGTGGAGTTGATGGCAGATGAGTAGTGGCTAATCGTTTAACCCCTCCAAAATATGATGCCCGCATGTGATGTTGTTGGAGCAAAAATAGAAGGAACCCTATCTTTAAAACATGGTGTTGACTCGGTGTTGACATATGTATGAAGTGAAGGAAAATGAAGCGTGACTCAGTTGCTTGGTCCAGCCTCTACTCCTATTTCGGTCATGTTCGGTATATGCCCCTCAGGGCCTCAAGTTCATTGTGCAGTCCAGTTTTGGTTTTGAAAATGAATCGAAACATGAATATACCTACGAAATCCTCAGTCTGGAATTTTAGACGGACCCAGCTCAGTCTGAAATTGTAGCCCAACAGATTTTCTAGGTATGAGGGATATGAATGGATATGAATGATATGAAGATTGACTCTTCCAAGCCTCATGTTTTGGCCAACGGCTTGGCCCTTTTTTTTTCGCCGCTGGCTGCCATGGCTCGAACATGAGGCGACTATGCGGGCTTGACGCCTTTGCATCATGCAGCGCCCCTTGGTTGCCAGTTTGGTTCACAGAATTGGATGATGGGAAAATGTTAACCGGAAAACCCTTAAAAACCATGGTTTCCTGTAGATTTTCCCTTGAACCAATCCATTGATTGGTGAGTTAAAAACCTCCTTCCCTGCCTTGAGTCAGGACTTGTTGGGTGGATGATTGGCTCGCCGAAAAAAACGAGCAGCCCATTTTTTTTGAAGCAGCAGCCCATCATAGCCGTGCAAGCCGGACAGCTTTTTTTTCCCAAGATGTTGATCCGGTGAGGCATGAAAATTGATTGTGTTTGTTTCTATACATATAAATACACACATAATTCTGGATTATATATCCAACTATATGATACATAGAACATCATAGAACTCTGAAACTAGTTGGATCAAAGCATGTTCATCATTGTTCATCTGGGGATGAAATATTAATGGGCTAACCATGTTATTGACCATTATTACTGGGTGGTGGTTTGGAACATTGTTTACTTTCCATATGTAATATATGGGATAATCCTTCCCATTGACGAACTCATATTTTTCAAGATGGTTCTTGCACCACCAACCAGATAGAAATCTATAGATAATGGAGTTTATACACCAATTTACAGCTGAGGAGGCTAACCACCTTGTTGGATGATTAATCATACACCATGTTAGATGTTATTAACCAATAAATTAACCATTAATCTAACATGATTGCAATTCCTATGGATGAACTCGCGCCAACCGGAGCCGCCCAGGATCCGTGGTGACCCACAGATGGCCGGGAGCCCAAAGTGCCGGCACATTTGCGCGGCTCCTCCAACAAGGAGTGGTTGCAATGCTTGATGGTGCTGTATTAAGCAGGAAAAGAATGGTATATAAAAATGGTACACAATCAGTTAATAACTGGTTTAGTCAATTTCTTGTGTGAAACTGGGGGGAGACCCTGTTAAATTTTGTTTTTTCAATGCGGATAAGGATGATTATGCATTGGGTGTCAAGGGGTGATGTGGGGATGGGGGTTGACCAGAAAAACAGGTTTTGAATGTGTTTACCAACGAAAATGTGGTTCTAAAGCATCTGGTGGCTTTTTGGGGATAGGTCAAAACATATCAAAACCCTCTGATTCTATGAATGTGGCCTGAACGTTGAAGGCACCATTTCTTTTTTGACGCGAACACCAGAGTACCAAGGGTTTGGGTCCAGAGCGATTTTCATACCAAAGGATTGTCATAGTGGTTTGTTCCCTCCATTGAAATGGCAAACTCTGTCTTACAGTTACAGTACAGCGCCCTTTTTTATTTGGAGAATCAGCAATAGATAATTCACCATGACACTATTATCATAACATAACTACCGTAAGCCATCATAGAATTACAACTCTTGACACAAGCCCATCATCATAACACCGGGATTTGCTGAGTTCTTCGGTATTTTTCCAGGGAAATCGATAGGGGAATCTCTGTTGGTCGCTGTCAGAGGTGGAACTCTTGGCTACTTTGCGTGCAGATGTCTCTGCCAGTGACAGGATCGCCAGGGGAATCAACGATTTCTGGAGGATTTCTGGAGATTTCTGGCGTTTTTCTATGTTCATCCTTCACGGATATGATGGATATGTGTTTTTGGAATGATGGATGTTGATGGGACAGTCATTTACCCATCTCATTGACACACGCTTGTGTAAATTTATACTGACCTCACTGTGACCTCACTGGAATCATGGTAAGTAAGGGGAATCATCCCCAGATGGTCTTAATTCAGGTTTGTGTGTTTTTTTTATTTTACCCAGAATTATGGCAATTATTCATTGGAAATGTGTGCATCTTCATCAATATACATGGGCTGCTATACAACATCCAATTCCAAGGTTGTACAAAATCGATCAAAATCGTCAACGATTGGACCAATGACTGAGGTGCCGCATTGGTTATTTCTAACATCATCTTATGACTAGGTTCACAAGTGGGTTTGACATTCTAGAACTAGATTTCAACTAGGGTTGCTATGGAACATGTTCGAACTTCATGAAGCTTTCTTCCAGTCACCAAGGAGCTCACTGGGTGACCTGTGCTGCTTCAGGAATGCCACGACACCCCTGCACTATGCTGCGCAATTGTCCAAGTTGGAGGCCCGTTTTGGACCAAACGGTTGGTCCCTAGTAGGGGAATGGTGGGTGAATTGTTAATCCACCATGATTTAATAGGGAAGTCATCATAAATCAATATAAATCATCTATAAATAATATATGTTTTTGCTGGTTATTCAAGGCCAGGTTAACCATGTTTCTAGGAAAGAACTTGCAGCCTGGTTGGACAGAACAAGAGCTGGAGATACAAGAGTCGAGAGGGATTGTATTTGTATAACTGCTGGCTGTCATTGTAACGATTCCTGTTAGTATGGCTATGCTCAGGGTCATACCTGGGTATCTCAAGAACATGGTGTTACTGTGCAAGTGCTTGCAATGTTCCAGAGATCAATAGCAGTATGTCAAAACTGTATCTCTTCTAAGACTATCCGAAATGGAGAAATCCTTTTGTTGCGTTTGATCTGGTCAACTTCTTTGGTCTGTCTGAAATTCAACACTCCTGGATGGCTATAAGATAAGAAGGAAAATGATGCTGCTGCTGAAGCAGTGGATTTGGGACAACCCCATATTATTCTGTTGTATGGGAAAATCTACAGGAAAGCTCTGTATTTGATGGGCAACACCCATGGTTCCCAGTTTGATTTTCCCTTACACCAACCCATTGACTCATTTTGGCGCAAGCAGCTGGGGCCTGACCAGGAGAATTGCTGGAAGTGTCCATTACTTCCCTGGTTGGGATACTGAGTGGTTTAAATTGATCACATCCAGTCTATCCAGTTTCTGATTATGACGTATGACTGGACACTACTTGACATAGTTATACATAGCTAACATATCTTAATGTCCATATTGATTTGAATTTACAAACTGTGTATCTCTTTGCGTTTCTTGGTCAATAAAAACAACACGTGATGACACTCCCAGCGACCTGGTAGCGTTCAGGTTGCTGATCTTCTCCTCCGTCGCGGTGCATCGTTGGAACAGCGCTTGCTGCAGGGTGCCTGCGCAGGCCTGGGTCGACTGGATCCTTGAGGTGGGAATTTCAAGTACAGCTGCCATAGAAAGTCATAGGGCGGCAGAACCGCTTACTACAGCCTTCAAATATAGGCGTAATATATATATATATAGTTATATATATATACTATATATGGTAGGTGCCTCCAGCTTGGGTACCTGAAATGGCCAGTACTTCAAGTTTGGCCAGCAATCCTACAGAAAGAACAGTAACATTCTTCTAAAATAGTTCAAAACTACTTTCTGTTTGTTTATCTCTGAAAGATGGAAGTTGCAGAAAAACAAATCTATCCTAAAATCGTGATGATTTTGGCCATTTCTTTTTCCAGGGGTGGTAGTATATATAGTTGGGGATGTAATATAATATATATATATAATAACATATTCGAACATACTAACCAGATCAAACCAGCTCTTTTTTTGTCTGCAGCTTATCTAAAATTGGGAATGAAAGGAGGATTCCCCGCCTTGGGGCCAGGATTTACCCCACTGGACAATGCCAGGGCCCCAGAGTTTGGGAGAGTGATTCTGTGGACAAAAACTTAAAACCGTGAATCCTGAATATTTTGCTCCATAGGGATACATGAATCCCTGCATTTGGGCAATTTGTTCGGTGAAAGGTAAGTAAATAATATATATGTATATATCAAATATATATATATATATATATATATATCAAATATATATATATATATATCAAATATTTATATATATATTTATATATATATATCATATATAATTATATATATTCCTCACATGCTCCATGAGGGTTTCTTTGAGGCCAGAGAAGTGTGTCGGGTCAACGCTTCCCCCGTGGCGCGCATGGCTCGGGGGCCGAGCATTGCCCTGGACTCATGGCATGCCACTGTCTTGGGATACATGTCACATATGTATATAAGGAACACAAAATTAAAACAATAAGACTACTGATAATAATAGCTGATAATAATAGTGATAATGATAGTGATAATAGTAGCTGATCATAATCTTATAGGAATAATAATCCATCTTCTTACTGGTGCTTAGTAGGGAATGAGGGAATGATCCATAATCACTAGTAATAATAATCCCAGCAACTACTAAGCACCAGTAAGAAAAACAATAAGAATAAGAAGGAGACTGAAAATAATAGTGATACTCGTAATATGTGTCATAATAATAACAAAGAAATAATGCTAATAATTGCAATAACAGCAATGATGTGGAAAATGGGCATACAAGTAACAAACGGAATCATTATAATACTAATATACTGTACTTGTAACGTAAATTGTGATACAATCACGCACACAAAAATACATGTTCATGATGACGACGAAGATGACGACGACGACGACGACGATGACGACGACGATGATGATGATGATGACGATGATGATGATGATGATGACGATGATGATGATGATGACGATGATGATGATGATGACGATGATGATGATGATGATGATGGCTGTTTCTATTCAATCGCTGTTTTTTTGTGTTTAGTTGATGCTTTCCCTGGTACCAGTGCATCCACTTGGTGGGCCTTGGTGGTGGGAAAGCCGAGGTCCTGCAGACCTTGGAGGCCACGGAAGAAAGTAGCTTTTGGATGGTGAATTATGGCAATACCATGGGGGATATATGATATATCATGTCTATATTAAATGAATAGTCATATGAACATATTTATGGATGATATACCATATATCATAAATAGATGAAATACCCCATACTCCATCATAATGATTTGTATACATATATGATGAATAATGATTAATAATTGGATTAATCATGGAGTACCCTCCAGTAATTGAATATAGCGAAGCTGTGGCCCAATTAGTTTGAGGATTCACCTATTCAGAAAAGTGAGTTTCCATAACAAACTGCTAAATTACCACAGAGTAAGATTGGAGTAAATGTACATATACAATGTGAGGCCCCCCAGTTATAAGTTGGTTTATAAGCCCCAGTAACTATAGTTATAAGTACCATAAACCATAGTTATTGGAGTTATGTGCACCAACTTAGCTATCGAACGGGGGCCT
>Ga0126342_10005387_pt1 | contig 22288 bp, 25 predicted proteins | sample Cyp1metagenome_FD_92528 | JGI IMG/M metagenome (GOLD analysis project Ga0126342, IMG submission 92528) | Coral microbial communities from Lord Howe Island, Old Settlement Bay, Australia - Cyphastrea 1 metagenome | ecosystem: Host-associated > Invertebrates > Cnidaria > Coral ...
ATATAGGTAGCATATAGGTAGCATATAGGTAGCATATAGGTAGCATATAGGTAGCATATAGGTAGCATATAGGTAGCATATAGGTAGCATATAGGTAGCATATGTATGGCAAATGGGTATGGGTAGCTTGGGAATGCGTGGGACAAATGATGACGTGATTTTGTAGTGATCAATTATGATCAATTGGTGCAAGAACACAGGGATGTGTTGACACAGCCAGGTTTTCTCAGTCCACGCAGCCGCTGTGTGGAATTCCCGTATGACTCCCGTATGATCAGTAAGTTCTGTGACAGTCTGTGACACTGTGCTTTTTTCAGTGAGAACCTGGCCATCTGCAGTGGGCTTCCCAGATTCGCTTTTTTGCCTTTCAGTTACCATGTGCCACGAATTTGGTCTTCATCAAAAACCACATTGGCAAACATTGCATAATTTCGGCATGTCAATAAGGGAGGACTGCTGGAAAGTGTATACTGTATACTTATTTTGACACTGCAGTTTTCAAAAGTCATGCTCCAATTCTAAAATATTCAAAAGACTTTCTTTGTGATCCTTTTCCATGCCTCAAGGCCTTTCGAGAGTGGCCTCTGCTTTGACTTCTTAGAATATCTTGGAATATCAAGTTTGTCAAAAGTTTGTCAAGGCCTTTTCTGAGGGTAAAAACAGTCTTTTGGTTTCTTTTTGACAAAATTCACCTTGTTATGTTCCTGAAGCTGCTGTTGGCCTCATCACAGTGGTTGAAGCTTCGAAACATGCTGCAGGTGATGCCACTGATGTACCACCAGCTGCACCTTGGCGCATGGGATAGCTCGAGGCAGCTACAGCTAGAGGCATCAGAGATCATTAGAGCGTCGGCACTTTACATGTTGCTAAAATATGCATCAATATGCATCAATATGCTACAATTGTACTTCAAGAATCTTCAAGATATCTCAACAATCCTCAGCATGTACCACATAGACATCCACACACATACCTCCACTAATCTCAACTAATCTCAACTAATCTGAACTAATCTCAACTACCTCAAGTATCGCTTTACTGATCGAATCGTAACTTCGTAGGATTTCGATGGATTTCGTAGGTACCGTGCCAGTCATCTGCCCGGCCATCCCCAAGGTACTGCAGGAGAACCTCCACGATGCAAAGTCGCACAACGTCGCACAGAGACAGAGACGGAGCATGAGCAAAGCACTTTGACTTTCACGGTTGACTTCACGACAGGTAACACATGGTAACACTGGAATTTAACGGGAGTCAACTGCACTTTCAAGTGTTCAAGATCGGCCGCAACCGGCAACAGAAAAAACTTGGGAGACTGAACCGGACATCTTGGCCGATGCCAATGAAACAAACCAACATGGTCGGCATGTCAAATAGCATCCTTTCATTTCTGCAATTTTGACCATTGGCTCAATTGAACGGAAGTTAACACTCCAGCTGTCTTGATCCATCTTGTAGGAAACGCTGAAATCTTCCGGTCAGCGGCTTCCAACCTCATACTGCTCCAGCTCTGTCAAGCCCGCAAGATCCAAAAAGTCGCTGTGGTGCCTCCAAGCTGTTGAAAAAATGCGGAGAACATCAGAGAACAATAGGCAAAACATGGCAAAACACAGTTGTACAGACTGATGTAAAATGAAGACAAAGGATGACAAAGGAACATCTAAGAAACGTACAACAGCTCCTTCGTTCCCCGCTTCAAGTGCATGTGGCATCTGACACAAGAAAATACCCATCAGGTGGGCTCCAAGATCCTAGATCTTGCCGGCAAAAAGATAAGTCCATTAAATTTGCATAATTTCCATCAGATTTTCGATGAGAAATGCTCCAACCAGGTGCAGCCAGGTCCATCTGTTGCCTCTGTTGAAACTGATCAGCAAAAAGCGCTGGATTGTCCTGGAGGGACCCTGCCAATGGAAAAATCAAGGAATTACATGTAATTACAATATGATGCAATTATCATTCAATGACTCTTAGGGTCCATGAATTCCTCATTGGAATTCGAAAAGTCTGCGCAGTGCCGTGCATTGCGATGCAACGCGACTTGTCACGACTTGTCGACTCCTTGGACCGAACATCCTGGCGCACGGCGCCAAGAGATGAGATACCACACTGGCAAAGCGCTTCAAGACTAGCCACGAATCCTAGAAACGAATCATAGCTGAAACGAGAAACCTAGCCATAGCCTCTATCATGGCCGGCCTAACTGAGCCTATCTGAGCCTTGATGTTGTTTGGTCAACTCGCCCGACCCCGCAAGGGATACAAGTGTCGCATACCAATCCCACTGTAATCATCTGCAAACGACACTGCAAGAAACTTTCCTCTCAATATCTCATAATAATTCATAAAATATACATAATATCTCTGAATCCAATTTGAATTCACATTTCCAAGACCCAAATAGTGCTGTCAAAATATGATGTTGAAAAGCTTGTCTGGCAGGGTGATTCCCACTCCAAATGGTTTTGATTCTTTGCTTCAAATTCCCTTCAAATTTATTTAATCAAGCGTTTGCAGAGCCGAAACCACAGTTTGTGAAGCAGTCTGTCACCATCACCCCAGCAACGAATTCCATCCAGAACCTGAATGTGGCTGTCTGTGGGTTTCTGTTTCTAACCCCGTGCTTCACCTATTTGCAGCATCTAGTGAATCCAGTGTCTGCGTATTCTGATGTACTGTGAGGATTTCAACATGTCTTGGGACATACAGGATGCCCAGCCCTTGTGCGTAGCAAGCCTCCTCATCGCGGTCCGTTTCGAGCAGTTCCTCAAGTCATTCTTGTTAAGTGTTTCTTCAAGCGTTTGCATCTGTCTCTGGCAGACTTTTCCGGCGACACTGAAATGCATTGTGGAACCATAACGGACGCGAGAATCTTTCCTCTTCGCATCTGCTCGTTCCCAGCATTTCCCAACCCCTAGCAATTGCATTTGCTTCTCGTCACGCTTTCAATGTATCTGCAGAGGCCCCCTGCCTGGTTTGACTGCAAAATCTCTTCCATGCTCGGGATGGGAAGCGCATGGGCCTCGCAAATGAACTCATTTGCCATTATCCAAAAAGGATTTTGGAACTCACCCTTTGAACGGATCAAGACTCAAGACTCCAATTTCGATGTGGCAAAATGGAGCTGAAAATGGATTGGACCAGATTGAAACAGATTGAAATGGACAATGGATGAAAATGGAGGCTGTGCTCCGGAATGCTGGTGTGACTGAGCTTCAATCTTTTTGCACGTAGCCGGCAAAACATGTTAGGACGTCGTTGTCGAAGTATTCCTTCGCAAAAGATTCTGCCATCTGGTTGTTATATATTGTCTGGTACCATCACAATCCTGGTAAAAGTTGATACCTGAATCACCTTGCATCGCTTGAGCCTCTGTCTTTCGCAAAACGTTCCGCAACTCTGGTGTATTGTCACAGTGTTATCACATGTCACTGTTTGACAAGTCATCTGTAATCATCCGATTATCAACATTTGTCTTTTTTGTCAAGGCTTATCACAGCATGTGGCGGCGCTGGCATGTTCCTCAGGCTCAAATTTTGAGGAACGTACCACTTCCTGGCAGACAGGCAAATAAAGAAACATTTATCTTCATCTACAAGTGTGTATATATATATAACAAATTAACAGGTATGACATCCATTTTTCATGCATGTTTATTGCAAACTGAATTTGAACTTGCAAGTCTGCTGAGTTTCGAAGCTGCCCTTGACCAGAAAATGTGGGCTATTAGGCTATTCAAGTCAAGCGTTGGGGAACACTCCTGCGTGATATGCTGTCGCTCCAAATCGGAAGCAGGACATTAGAAATAAACGTGATGTCAACAGCTCCTGCAGAGCTTCCAAACAATAAGTAATTGTCAATGCAGTGCTGGAAATAACCGAAGGCGATGCTATTGCGTGTCTTGCACAACGACTAAAAAATACGAAAAAGATAAATGTGAATGTGCTGCTGAAAAGGTTCGCGGGTAAAGCTGCCTTATTCTTCAACTTGCATGCGAAAGGTCCACGTAGCAGCTGGAAACTCCTGTAAGGCGCTCCTCAGCAAAGAATTCCAATCTCTGTTTGGAAACTCCTTTTCAGCGGAGATGTGACATTGACCTCTCCCTGAGCAGCCCGGCTATCCACTAGCCTACGCAACAAACGCTCTTGTCCACCTTCCACGTCCACAACCTCGGCTGATCTTGGCTGTTTACTACACGTACATGTACACGATGGTACAAGCACACATTCGCACACACTTTCCAGCATATTTAAACACCTTAGAGCGCTCATTTAATCCAGATTGCCTTCGTTAGCACAACTACAGTGTCTGGGACAGCGGCCACCTTTCCCAAGCTGCGCAGGATCCAAGACATGTACTGGTTTTGATGCCTTCATGAAAGGCGCAAGAGGCAAGATGTGGAAGGTGTGGAAGGAATTGACATGAAACAATGCAGGTACAACGTGAATGTGATATGTCGTGATTCTAATATGGTCAAGCAGATCCAAGCAGTAAACTTAAAGTTTACTACCCAAACTATATCAACTATATTCAACTATTGCATTGAGGGTGTAGCCGTTGCCAGCCGTTGCCACCGCACACATGGTCTACGTATGACTTACAGTCGACTGAACGGCAGAACGGCACCTGTAATCGTCAAACTGAATCTGTGGGAACCTGGCACAGTTCTGGCAGAGGCACATGACATGTATGACATGCGTCAGATGTGTCAAACATGGTGCCGGTGCACCGAACTACATCGAACTACATCGAACTACCATAGCTTTTGTTCCATTTGATTCTTTTTTATGATCTGTTCAGAAGTCTCATATCTTTTGGATGTGAAATGATAGTCCCGGAACAGAACCACGAGATCATCTGAAACGATGCCAGAGAGGCATCACATGGCAGGAGTATTTCTCTTTCTGATGCGATTGCAAGACCTGTAGCAGTAGCTGCGGGCAGAAACTACTTGGAACAGTTCATAATACAAATGTCTTCCGTTGTCACCGGCATCACAAAACAAATGGGGCCACACATGTGAACATTGCGTTGACTTGTGGACGCACGGTTCTTGTCACTAGTTTCTTCCGGTCATACCTTCACACAATGACAACTATTCTTTTTCGGCGACAAGTGATCTTGCAAAACAAGTCACCATGTTCATCATGATCATCATGGTCAAGGCTACTTTTTGTTGGCCGAAACTAGCTTTTCGGGGACCTCAATGCTGAAAACTGCACAAGTGTTGTCGTCGCAAAAGGCAAAGGGGGATGCTTGGATCATCTTGGATCGTTGCTGTCAGCTTCTTCCATCAGGATCCATCAGGAACTCCGGATAACTCCGGAACCTTTCTGAACCCTGAGCCGGGAGCTTATCTCCCGAACCTCTCAAAACTTTCACCTGCCCTACAGGGTTCCTTGGTTGGGAAACAATTAGAGAAATGAACCAGAACATCGGATAACACAAAGAACCTTGGAGTTTGAAGGTAGAGAAATGCGTGTACCGGAAGACGACATGGAACACAGACTTTTGTAAAGTATTTCGGTGGTCTCCGGATGACTGTTGGGCAAACATAGGGATTACTGCGCTGTTTGCATGTTGGAAAAATACGATATCACTCGACGATTGGAAGCACGTTGACTGAGCACGAGTAGCGTTGCTAGTCTCAGCATGTCTCAGGTCCAAACATTCATGGAAAATCAATGAACATCATGGACACGAAACCAACATATTTCCGGTGAACTGAGCTGCAAGACCACAGGTTGGGGATCAAAATCCTGCCAGCCAAGTTTGTCCTGCGAAGTCGGCGAAACCAAGTCCAGTGTGTCTGCTTGAACACGTATTGTTATGTACTGTTTCTATTGCGAATCGTTCGTGGATTTTGAAAACCAAATAAATCCTACGTCTGAACATTTGCTTTTACATGTCTTGAAAAACAATTTTCCGCTGTCACTGTCATTGATTGTTTTAAACACGCCAAAACAACCACACTTCACCGCATACATCTTATGATTAATTTTGATGTATCCGCTTCATTGAATGCACTATGAATCAATTGAAAGCGTGGGAAGTTTAGGCCATTAGAAGTTCCAATAAGACGTTCAAAGTATAGAAGTGTGTAGAAACCTCCGTGAATTGCAGAGCACTGCTTCCCCCGTCCCCAAGGAAGAACGAACGAACGAATTTCTGAAGAAGTTCTACGATGAAGCTGTGATTGCCTCAGCAAGAAGGGGCTATGTTCACAACAACGTTGCGAATTTTGACATTGTACCTTTATGTGTGAAAAGTCAGTTATACAAATTTGACAACTGGTAACCTGGTAGCCACATGGAAACTGTAAGAGGGAAATCAGCATCGCGATGAATCCACACACACACACATTTTCAATTTACATATAATTACACACTTGACACACACACACAGAGAAAACATGTGAACTGTATCGTAAGAAAAACAAATGCAAGGCCAAAATAATACTGATAACTGATAACATGTTGATGGACACTCATGTCAAAGACTCCACATTTCAACACGGAAAAACAACAAATTGGTAGGTCAATGGCCCTAATAAAAGCTGATACATAACATATGATAAGCATATCAGGCTCACAATCTGCAGAGTTGATATTACGAATGCACGTGCATAGACACGCACACAAGTACTGCAAGCAGGCCAGATTCATATGGATCATGCCTGAAACAAAAGAATCATCATAATAATCACATGCAAATGAATTGCCCGCAGTATCTACGCCATCTACACTACCAGTACTGACTAGATGCCAAATATCATATATACCAACTTGAGCTGCAAACATACGGGCTGCCACACTGAATAGAAATCGTCATTCCATGTTGGACATATGCCGTGAATGACTTGTTGCCAATAGGAGGCCTGTTACAACTTCCCATCTGGTCTCTAATCTCCGAACTCAACACCTAATCCTGCACCTCATGCCATTCAGCCTGGACAAGTTTGATAGCTTGACGAATCTTGACGAATCTTGACGGATAGCTGCCCTGCCTTTGTAACAGGGAGGGCCATCAAGGTCGAAGTAGAGGCAGCGAGGCCTTGCGTCGGATCATAGGATGTTCTTGAAGAAATTGAACGTATTGAGGCCATTGGAGGCAACGTCAGATGGATTGAACACAAAAAACCAATGTCTGACGTTTTCTTACGTTTTCTTGCTTGGCATTTTCGATTGCAGGACGCGGCAGAATGTGTGTAGATGTGTTTAGCACCAATAATCTCTGGATGGATGCATGATGATGCATGTCAGTGAAGTAGGTCCGAGCTTTGAACGAAGAAGACTCCAAGACTTCATTGAACAGCTGGTGCTTCCCAGCCCTGCTGCACATTGCAAACACGTGTAAATGCACTATCTAGCCGCTTCTCGAGACCTGCGAATTCAATCAATTCTAATTTAACAAAGCAAGCTGTCCTAAGCTGTCCCGCGTGTCCTGCGTTGTTAAAATCTGTCACACTCCACTCAACATGAGAAATGGCTTCAAGGATCTGAGTTAAACCTCAACACCTGTACCTGCCTCAACTACCCCCAGCTGTTCATGACAATCAACAAATGCTGACAATATCTGTAATTATCATTGAAAGGTTTCTGCGGATGTTCCATAGCAACTGGCCAGCAGGCCTCTCGCACTCATTGATGTAAATCCACCAGTCTTCATGACTCTCAAAGAACGAGAATTTCCTGGCGAGAAACAAAGACTGAAGAGACCAGAGAGATCCCCAGCGCCTCCAGGGCCTATGATACTTTGATTTTAGAGCTCAGCATAATATATAGGTGCTACTTGATATCGGCAACTTCTGCACTTTTGGGCTTTTGCGTGAGTCCGCACTCACAGCGCTTGCCCACACACACACATGGATGAGAGCCAAATCACTGTCATGGCAGATGATTTTGAATCAAAGGAGTTGAGAGGGCTAGCAACCCTCTGTACAATACGTTGTCATGATGGTTGAAACTTATGCCACAGGATTTAAGTATCAGAAGTAGTCCGGAATATGGAAACGAAACATAACAAAACATAACAAAACTACCTTGGCATAGCTTAGCAATGCTTAGCAGCTTGAAGTTCACCGCCTGGCTGATTCGATTGAATACGATACTTCGCAAGGGTCTGATGACATGCCTGGAATGGGCAGAATGGTGGAGCTATGTGGAGCTTCGCCGGCTGAACGCAGTGGCAATTTCCCCAAAGGATCAAAAATGATCAAAAAGAATCAAGGCGAATCAAGAAGGTGTACAATAATTAACAATAATAGTATTGTATATTTGTATATCCTATCACATATTCCAGCACTTAGGCACCTAGGCAACTTAGCCACTGTTGACCACAGCTCTACTCCATTCCTGAATCTAACCTTCCTGAATTACCTCCTTGCTATTTAGAAGCAACTGAGACTTGAGATAAGAGCCTTGCTATGTACTCCTGAATAATTTTCTCATTGCATTTGAAATTTTCTCATTGCATTTGACTGTACTTCGCGCTTGAACCAGTTGACCTCTCACACTAACTCGTGGAATGATCAGAAGATATTCAGTTTGCAACATTCAAACGCCTGGCTGCTTGTAATACGCATACGGCATAGCTGTCAGCTTGGCACCAGGGGGCCTCAGTTTGCAGCAAGTGAAATCGATAGCTAATTACCCTATCTGTGAGTGTTTTGAAGTCGTTCTGTTCAGATCACTGAACGGCCAATGCAACCCGTTCTTTCATTCTGGCTCTCTGGGCGCTTCAAAGTAGAGCCGCACACCGACGTGACACATGAGACTGCAATACGAAGGTCTTGCTGATAGTTAGAGAGGTCTCCAGTGACTCTTTCCTCATAGGCTTGCCTCCATTACCTTTCCATGGCCCACATGTTGGGGCCACAGGACAGCAAATTGCTTTGCTGTAGCTCCTCTGCAGTCCCAAACCTGCCACTGACTGCCCCGTAACTCATGTTGCAAATGCATCAAGAGCATATCCACACAGTTCTGACCTTTAAAATCCTTCAAACCAATGACACAAAGTGTGTCCTGACATGTCCAATGAATTTCTCTTCTGAATTGGCACACACTTGCAAATCTGAACTGACATCTCCTAGAGATCGGAAAAAGGAGCAAAGCAGGATTCTTTTGGTAGTTGTTTGGTAGTTGTTTGGTAGTTGTTTGGTAGTTGTCCTTGATTGTGTCACTCATTTGTTTCAATTTTTTGGTCCGTGATTTTCCCTTGCAGTCAAACAAATCGATCCTTTCCCTTTCTTTGCAAGATCTCTTGCCATCTTATCAAGCTTTTGTCTGCGCATTCCAATGTACATGAACATCTGCACAGAGACTCAACCCCTGCCCAGTGGCACACTCAAACATGTGCATTTCTTGTATATTATATGTGTATGTATATATATATGTATAAAACATATATGTATATTATCATAATATAATATCATGTCATATCATATCATATCATATTATATCATACCATATCATATCATATCATATTATATCATACAGTATCATGTTATAGTATATTATACTATATTATATTATATTATATTATGAATATATTATATATTGATATATACACAGTACACCACAGCATGCTTATCAATATTTCTCAGGTCATATCACTGCATGTTTATATTCAGGCGAATCTATTGTGCGTACTGTTTTCTGGAAATAACGTAATGGGTCGTAGCATTGTTCTGTACTCAACATTCAGTGTTCTTAGTATCAGGATATCTGAGACGACTTGAACAAAGAGAGTGGCTGGCAGTTCAATTCAGCGAGGTAAGGGAGATCAAGTGAATATACCGCAACTGGAAGAAATAAGAGGAAGGTACAGAGAGGAAACTGCCAGCGTTTCTGACTCATTGAAGATATTTGTCAAAAAGGCTAGGAGAGGATGGCAGTACGTGGGTACGGCTCGAAAATCCTTTACCAACAAAAATGTTGTTTGAAACACCAGCGTCCAAAGACGATGAGATCCGTGGTCCCTTTATGTCCCTTTGGCCAATTCAGAGCCATGCCATAAGTGGGCCAGTGTCACCACGGCCGATCGAACTCATTGTCCCGAACGCCCAAGCTCCAACTGGGATCATCAAGCTGAGCAAACAAAGAATTGACAGCAAGCATTGGATAACAAATTTGGAAGAATCAAATGAATCAAATGAATCACATATGAATCACATATGAATCACATATGAATCACATATGAATCACATATGAATCAAATCGATTCTTCCAACATCTTCAACATCTTCCAAGGCACCCAATTGTCCTTTCGAAACACATTGCCATTCAATGCTAAAGGCCAAGACGGAGGACGCAGCGATCATGCTGAAACATCTGAAACACATGTGCTTCCATCTTTGGTGCATTCAGGACAAGGCTGATCTTCAACATTTCTGAGGACAAAACAGCAAACAAAATCTGTACACCCTATTGCACGAACCCGAGGGAATATCACACAACCAAACTTCAAACTTGGTCAATTTGCGGTTGGTTCCCTGCCATTCCCTGCCACAAATAGTGAAATTATGTGAAATCCTTAGCGCAGCCCACATGAATACAGATTCATACAAGTACCTTGATATTTGTTGCAGGTTGTTTGTATTTTATGTCCTTCCCCACGGTCAGAAGCAAAACATCTAGCAAAACAAGGCAAAAGTAACTGTATTTCATAGTATTCCATAGTATTTCATCATTCTGATCGCAGGCTGTTCATCAAGTAGAGGAATCAAGCGGACCCGCGGCTGTCCGAGCACCTTCTCTTCCTTGCTCCCAGAGAAAAGGATGATGCAAGTCGTCTCCCCAACGTTTGCCGAACCTCAAAGAAAATCGCAACACTCTTGACAATTTTGATGTGAATTATTGTGAAGTGGATGCAATGTGCGAACACCTTTCCTGCAAGGGCTTTGGTTTTTTGATGTTTTTTGGGCCTGTGATTAGAATATCTCACGTGAACAAGCACGCACGTCTCATCAGCGTCACTCTTTTCACCTTGTGTAGCAACACTCACTGCTCATCGCAAGGCTGTAGATTGGCAGCGCAGCCAAGTGCCCAAATAAACATCACAAATGTCCAAAGTCAAACCAGGCAGTTTTTCACTGCATTCAGAGTCTCTCGAACAAAACGCTGATGTGTCAAGTCAGTCAAGTCATCATGGAAGATATCCACAAGGACTGCCTGTCTGAAAACTTGAAAGCGTCGATGGCGAGAGTTCAAAATCGTCCGAGTTCATGGAATGCATGCCATGCATGGGACAGGTTCTGCAGTGACCGAAATCAGACTCTTTCCTAATCTTTTCCGGATGTTTTTGCTCGTCTGCCTTGATTCTGGTGTGCGCAGAGGGTGAACATGGCGAAGTCGAGCTGAAACTTTGCAACACTGCAATACCAACCTCTTCACGCACAAAAGTCATAGCATGGTTCATAGAGCTGAGAAAGCTGAGAGTACTTAGAGATCCTTAGAGCGTTTCAGTGTATGTGAGAAAGCCAATAGGCTCAAGCGAAGTTTCGCCAGTTGGGCTGCAGTACTGCACCACCAGCTGGTGCTCGCAAAAGGCGCGGTGTTCCTTCCAGGATCTTGGAGACAGACAAGTGAAACAACAAACACGCCAGGGTTTATTTTTGTTCATTTTTGTTTCTTATTGAATTGCTTGCCGTTGCTGCCACACGGGGCACCAATGCTGAAAGGGGGCAAGCACATTTGGATACCAGCAAGTCATTGAAAAGTGAAGCCAGCACAAGTTCTCTAATTGACTGCAAGATTAACACCCAAAGCCGTCTGAAGGAGTGCTAATCCGATGCTATGCCATGCATGAACCATCGATCTTGGCAACGGGAGGGATTTTGTATTGCCAAGTCCCGCTTGAACTGACAGGTGAAGGTCTGTAGGGAGCCAAGGGCAAGTCGAAAATGGACAATGTTTTACCATGTCTTACTGAGATCTACTGCGTGCTCTTTGGGGTTTTGAGGGTACAATATCTGAAGAAATCATGTTTTCATACTGTCCGCCCCAAGTTTCCTACCAGTCTCATTGCAATTCCAGATTTTGGTCATTTACTTGTGATTCAAAGTGCTATCTCGGTGCCTTCGTGAGAGATTCCAACGCACCTGGCTCTCCATACAGGGGCTCGTAGTATTCTTGCGCCACCATCAATGTGTGATCTCTGCCAGGTCCGTAGGTCATCACCTCACGAAGCTGCCAGCTCTGAAGCTGTCTGAAACTGTCTGAAACTGTCTGAAACTGGAGAAACCCTTCAGTGAACCTTCGGAATGACTCTGGATGTATCAAGACGTAGACATGGTAGATATGCAAAGATATGCCAAAAATGTGTGCACATATTATTATACAACGGATTTAGATATATTCAGATATTATACAATGGCATTAATATGCATTAATGGCATACATTCACAATGTGGACATGTGGTGATTCCAGTGATATGAACCCGACCTGACGCTGCACGTGACTTGGAGCTGAGTCTGCTCGAAGGATTTTTCCGTTGATGGCGAATGTGAGACCCTTCATCTCGCGCAGCCTTGTGACAACTTGTGACAACTTGTCAGGGTTCAATTTCTGTGAAACTATGCAAACATATGCAAACTATCTAGACACATCTAGACTTGCTTCTTCAGATTCACCTCTTTCGTTCATGTTCTTGTTATTTTCTAAACAATTTTCTCATTAATTTTCCTCTCCCGAAAAGCACGGAAAACAATATAAAACAATAGCATCAGCAAATCTGTCCGAAAATGGGTCGGAGTCAACGGCTACAAAAAATGTTACAAAAAATGTTACAACGCACTGCATTGCTGCATGCGCACTGCATGATCTGCATGAGCACTGCCAGGCCGCTGGGCTGGTGTGAAAAGAGAAAGCTCGCTGCTCACTGGAAAGCTTCGATAAAGGCTGCGAGGTACACAGCCGGTCCTTCGCAACATCTCCTTATCGCATCTTATCGCTGCAAAAAAAAACACCATGTTGCCAGTCACGTAGGAAAGAGTGATAAAGAGTGTATTGGGTCTACTGCGACTTGTGTATCTTTCTGCAAGCAAGCCATTCCATCCAGCGAATTGCAAGGCTTCTTTATCCTGTATTGCGTGGGGCAGGATAGGATGAACAAGTGATCCATAGAATACAACCGTGTCAAATTGGACGTATCCAACAGAATCTCTAAACCGTCCTTTCCAGCAAGCCTTTTCTATCAATGGATGCAAAGCATCTATCCACGAAGCTGGAAGGTTGTGTTGAGTTGCGCCCTCGATCATGACTGCGAGATAGCGCTCGGATGGCAAAGTTTCGTAAAAGTTATCCATGACGTCAGGACGCATGACATTGAGTGTGCACAAAACCAGCTCGCCATTTCCTGTACGGCTTGCACGAAGCATAAATTTGAAAGTTTGATGTGAGCAGCGACCTAGTAACCTAATAACTATATCCTAATATGACCTCGCTAACCACAAGATGGTCCTGACACAAACCCAGCGAACCAGTGCAACTGAGGTTCTGGTTTCCACGTGTGCTTCCAGCTCTTCATAGGAGCTTTCTGTGCTGTCTAAGCGTTTTTTCTCTTCGCAAGACACCATATGAAGCACCCCATGGACTGCATCTGTTTTGCTCCGAAGAACCGTAGCCATGCCATGGCTGCCGCCAAACACCAAGCGAAAACCAGGAAGTTTGGCGGCGCAACTGGATTGAGGACAAATTCCACGCATTCGCAGCGAGATTTTGTTCATCAAAGCACCAAAACCGAAGTAGGCCGTTGCGCCCGCTACACTCATGGTTCATAACTTGTTCATACGAGCATCTGAGGGCATCTGAGGGTCTGGGAGAATCGAAAGGACGGGGCTTTGCAGAGTCACATTTCGAAACTCAACATCTGCGAAGGTTGTGGAGACAGTGACAGGATCTGCAGCACGGAATAATGCATGTTTTGGCGATTGTGAAGGCTCTATGTGCAACTGCAACACAGAGAAATGATAAAGGAGCTAGTTCCCACAAACAAGTTCTCCACTGGACTGAAACCCAGAAAGTGTGCAAGAACAAAGAATGAAAAGAAATGATAAGAATGCATTTATTGGACAGAGTCCGTGATCGGAAAAGAGAATCTAGAAGTCTCATGGCGGGGGCGGAGCAAAGTTCCCACGACGGGTTTCCAAAGCGACAGAAGCACACAGGAAAACATGGGACTGCTGGAGTCCATCTGATGTGAAAATGAACACAATCTGTAGATATCTGTAGTGCGTTGCTCTGTTCGGATTTCCTGGGTTATTTAAGTTCTTGAAGCAACTTGAAGCTATTTTAGATACCTGACTGACTTTCTGTCGAACTCAGCTCAGCACACATCCCTTTCGAAAAAGCATGGCAATCGCAGCAATTGCAGCGAATGAGTGTGGCACCCTTTGTTGCCACTTGCAGTGTTCAATGTTGAGAAATATATGTGGGTTCTCCACCCCTGAAGCATTCTGAACTGGAGAAAACACTCCTTTTGTTGAATGTTGCCAAAGTGACGTATTTGTTGGCAAATGTTGGCATCATGACTCCTGTCAAATAGACTTTTGTGCAAGAGCAGCCATACCCATCTCTGGCGTGACTCGATCCCCACTTGACAGAAGCAACGGGCAACATCTGCACACACTAAAACTAGGGTGCCCTCCAATTCATGTTTGGTAAAGTTGCACCAGCAGTGTATATATTCTATTATATATATATGTTACATGTTCATACATGTTCTATATTGGAACCATTTAGAACCAGCAATCTGCCTTCATGGCAAGGTCTGTGTCAGCGATGAAAACAATGCTCCTTCCGCAGCCCACCCTTGGGCGTCATGAATTTCAAGCGGAACCTTAGCAGCTTTGGCACTGAGTGGAGGGCTTAAACATAGTTTCCAGAGGAAAAACCAAAAGCATCCAAAGATATCCAAAGATAAAACCAGACAATAAGTTTAAAAAGCAAAGCTTTATCAAGGAATGGTCCTCGAATCAGTGCTAGAGTTCATGAGGATTCCGACCGGGGAGTCCGGGGAGAAGGCAAGCGATACAGTATCTTTAATGATCTGTATTCTTCAGCCGCAAGTACCCACAATCTGTTCGCTCGGCAACGTTCTTTCAAGATCTTTCAAGGTCAAAATTCGATAGCTTGGAAGTGGTGCAAAATGGTGCAAAATCCTCTGAAGCATTCATGGTTTCGTGTGAACTGCGATAAAATCCGATAAAAAATATATAAAACGCTCACCGAAAGGTGAAACTTTCCCAGATCATCCCAGATCCCAAATCTTGCGGGATCCGGGATCCGGCATTGCAACATATTGCAACATCAAACATGCCCAACTGCAGATTGAGTCGGTGGAGTCACTGCAACCACTCAATCCAACCCACTACGCGAGTTGCGAATGAAACAAGGGACTGATCTGTAATGCCCTGGAAGTAGTTGTTAGACACGTTTATAGCGCTTGGGTAATTTTGATGACAATAACATTTGCTGGTTCCATCTGGTTCCTTTCATTTCTTGCTGCATTTCTTGCTAGCTCTTTTGAATTCTTTGCATGTTTTCTCGTGTGAGTTCAACCTGAGCTCTGAACGGCGTAATGCAGATCCGTCCCGGCACCTTCTGAGGCGGTTCTAAATTCCACTGGCTGACTGACTGATAAGCTTTGTTGCAAACAGTGAACTACGCCTAACTACGCACTCCTAGTATCGCCTAGTCCGAGAAAAATCGGAAATCAGAAAACTGTTTGGGCTTGTCACAACCTTTACAAACCCTGCTTTGTATTTCTGTATTTCTGTACTCATTTCATCCATTTTCCAGTCTTTGTAACATTTTGATGCATTTTGTAACTATGTCGAAGAAGCTGTTCATCTCCGGGACAAATCAAGACCGCGAGTGATGCCTTCAAACCTTACACTTGCAAAGTAAAATCTGCAAACGCCACCTTGAGAATCATCTTCTATATTGTTCTAGAACTTTCATCAGGATCTGAATTCATTTCATCCAAATAAACGATCGAGTCAAATCGCTTCAAACATTCGAGATTGGATCCGTCTCGTAGCTCACAGCCCGACCTCGCAGAAAGGGCTTTGCACCTGTTGGGTCGGCTGCGTGTCCCAGGATCTCAAAATATCTCACATTCCAAGTCTGCGGCAAACTTCTTCCGACTCTTTCAACATCTTTCAACATCTTTCAACACTTGGCAACTTGGGCATCTAAACCGAACACTCCTGTCCACACAAAGATAAGAATCTCGACGCTCTGAAACAGGCCCTCGTTTGAATCAATCTGGAATGCATTTCAAAGATTTTAAAAAAACATTGATCTGGTGAGGTCTCGGATCTATGTTGGTACTGCATGAAATTGCAAGAGACCTATAGAATCCTATAGACATTATTCAGAAAATTCAAGAACTTACAGAAATACAATTAACTACATGTATCTATATGTCAAAATACAATGTATCAACTTAAGACTCACTATATCTCACAATGACTCACATGTATCAACTCGTGTACTTTTGAAAGGTCGCCTGCAAGGCACAAGACTTGACTGCCTGGACAACCTGGCGCACGAGATCAGAGACGCCCTCTTGAACATGTCAGCAAATGTCAATGTCAGATTCATGGGAATTGCATGGTAAACATTTCTTGTATTTTTTTGTAAACCATTCTAACATACTGAAACTGATTCCAAACAACAAACAAACATTCGATTAGAAGAGAACGACGTCAAAAAAGGTATTGTAATATCTGCAGTAACACGTAATAACAATCCAAAGATGCAGAAATGCCAGCAAATTTTGTATCTCAAAGCTCAGGATGCTCAAAGTCTGTATCTGTCCGTTGCCTTCTCTCCAGCTAAAATTCCCGGGAAGGTCATATCTGCCAGCCTGGACAGCACTGGACAGCACTGGACAACTGATAGCATCCTGTGTGGCCTGTGTCATCCTGTGTCATCCTGTGTCCTGGGTTCGCCGATGGCATGACGCCGTGGGATACGTGGGATACCGGATATGCACTGCGTCGTGCACACTGCCCACCCTGAAGAAATCCCAGGCACTACACACATCTCATGATTCTATATGATTCTCATGTGCAACTGACATGCCAGCCACACCCAGGAGTTTCACCTGGCGGACAAAATGAAATCATGAAATCATGAAATAATGACAGATAATGAAAGTAAATGATCGAATCCTGTGAGTCCTTGACAGTTGCGCGCTGAAATGGATGCTGACGCACGGTTTAGATATGTTCAGTTCCATGTCATCTCATCTCTGAAGCCTGCTCCATCGTAAAGCGACATCAACAACAACGAACAACAACCAAAAAGGAAAGAAAAAGGAAAGAAAAAGGATGGTAAGTGTAACCGGACTTCTAGGTGAAGTCCAGAGCGCAATGCTTTTAGTGTGTGTGAGACCCCTTCGTTTGCCCTGTTAGTCTCTCAGTTTCTCCATGCCTCTGCATGTTCATGAACATCTTCTGCCCTTCCCTTGCCATTAGACTCTGGCTTCTGCTCCTATTAAGTCTGCCAGTTTGGCTGGACACAGCTCCCGTTGCCCGTTTCTCTGGCCTTAGTCACATGGTTTTGTACCTTGTCTTGGGTCTACAAAGAAAAAACTGCTCCGAGTTTGGCAAAACTTGTGAGAGTACAAAATGTACAAAGAGCCATTTGCCTGTCAGCCAATGAATAAGTTGTAGGCATGTGATCGCATGGGTATGTATACGTACTATGGCCAAATGGTTTCTACATATAGGCAATCGCAAAATATCACAAACATATGTTTCGCAAGATTTTGCCCCCCTTGCACAAAGTTTTTCCAAAAAGATTGCTGCCGAGCCTTTGAATGACCAAATCATTGAAGTGGTGTTCATTGCGTTTCCTGTTTTCCCCATATTGAGCACTTAATGTAGCTAATGCATCCCACCTGTCCCTTTTCCAAAGTAGCCTATGGCATCCTATGGCTGTAGAAGGAGGTCCTGAATTTTCCGCATCTTCCTGACTTGAGCTCCGAGCCTTGGATATCCTGGCAGAATCGGCCACTGATTGCTGTAATCTTTTGGACCCTGAAAAAAAACATGGAGAAAGCCATGCGAGGTTCATGGAGGGATCAAACATGCTCGAAACCTTTGGATATTTGACAGACACTTGACAAATGACTAGAGAGTCCATAGCACCAGTGGAATGATCGCATTTTTGATTGTGTTAGATATTCTAAGAATGCCAGGAGCCAAGAAAAGCAAGGCACCTCGATATTGAGACTTGATGACCTTAAGAATCCTCAAGGCATCTAAAGATTATTGTAGATATTTCATGATATTTCTGCATTTGAGATGTTCTGAAGGTGTGAAGCAGTGTTGTTCTATATTGTTCTATGTTGTATGAAGTTGTATGAAGTTCTTCAAAAATGTTCAAAATATCAACAGTTTCAGATTTCATCTGATTTCATCAATCTCCGCGCCTGGAGCTGACGCCTGCGCAGTCCCAGTCTGCCCAGTCTGCCCAGTCTGCGCTACAGGCGTTCCCACAGCTGTGGGAGTGCCAGGCGCGACAGGCGTTGAAGCCGTCACAGGAACACCCACAGCCACTGGCAAAGTGGGTGCCCTCGTGGACGTCAAGGCAGCTGCGACGGCATCCTGCAACAAGAATGATCTGCATGGATTGCTATGGTGCTGCTATGGTGCTGCTATGGTGCTGCTATGGTGCTGCTATTGTGCTGCTATAGCTACTATAGCTGCCACTGCTCAGGATGAGGGTATACTTTGAGATATACTTCAGGGGTAAGGTCGATCACATTGCACGGACCATGCATAGCCGCAATTCAAAGCAACAACTACTACTCATGGTCCCATGGTACTTCAAAGGACCACGTATTTGGCCTTGGTTTCCAGTCAATGGATGCAACCAGTTTTAAATCCTGAAATGTCATGGAACTTTCTCCAAAGCATGACACGCATATTCAAATTGTCTCTGAATTATATATCAACAATCAACCAACTCTGTCTATGATTCTCTACGTCTGTCCTCTGCTGCCTGACTCGAAGGCTTCCTTGGAATCAAAGGAATTGATACAATGCTTGAAGACCTCTATTGATGTGAGACGAAGATATAGCAAGATAATGTGATATCATGCGGCATGATGCGAATATGTCAGGCGCTTGTGTAGCCGTAGCATGCCGTAGCCACAAAGTATTCACAAAGATATTCAAAGTACCAGAGCAGACCTGGCCGATTACCATGGTGAGCATGGCGAGCATGGCGAGCATGTATGTTTCGCTGTAATTATCGATGTCATTCGGTGTCTACCTTTAGGTTCTATACATTTTACATGGTTTTAAAGGTTTTACCTTCAGGTCTTCCCCTTAGGTTCCCTTCAGGGTAGCGTCGTAGCTTCAGGTGAAGATCTCCATAGATCTCTCATCTGTTCTCATCTCAGACCATCTGTTCTCAATCTGTTCATCTCATCTGTTCAATCTGTTCTCAGAGTTCTCCGGTTTTGTTCATTCTGTTTTCATACCCTCTGGTAAACTAACAGTTTGCTATTGAAAATGGCCATTGAAATAGTGAGTTTTCCCATTAAAAATGGTGATTTTCCATAGCTATTTTGACAGTTTACCAGAGGGTATGTTTTTTCATGTTTTTTTCTGTCAGGATCTCTCAGGTCAAAACGGAGAAATGGCCGTCGCCGTCGAGGCCGGTGGCTTCACATCCTGCGCTTTCGCCTCGACACATGCGCTGCCCTCGAACAGTGGTTGAACGTGGTTGAAGATGTTGAAGATGTTGAAGAATACGGAAGCAATATATAATATATATATATATGTATATAAATATAAACCTAAACAAACCTAAACAAACCTAAACAAAACCAAACATCCTAAACAAACCAGAGCAACCGATTAGTAACGATTAGAGCAAATGATGATATGTGACATTGCACAAATCCACGCGCATATGAAATGTATTTGAAGATTAGTGAAGCAGTTGAAGTATGATTCTCATCCAGTTGAAACATTCTTGAATTTTTGACGAACCGAAGCCGGCTCCCAAGACTTCAAGCGAAGTCACGTCTTTCTTCTGGCCGCGCAAAGCGTTCAGCGGATCCATCTGAAGTTCATCACTTCCACGGCACTATGAGTTGTCACTATGACTTGATACTGTAAGTTGATATGGCTTGAATATCATAACGCTAGTTTACCTGTGTGTCTTTATGTTGGATTGGTGAACCAACTAAGTATACGATAGTATACGATAGTATACGTATAAGTTTGTATTAGAGTTGTACTTGTGGTAATGGAAAAAACAAATGATCCAACCGAATCCAACCAGTGCGTCTCAATTTCAAAGAGGGCTTGTGACGGCTCGTGCGGCTTGTGGTGTTTTATGGTGTTTTAATCCCGCTGAATCTCTGTCTGCAAAGGGTCCTGATTCATTGCGTGAAATGTCAAATTGCCAAGCCGAATCGTACACATGCTACGTCAAGATCCAATTACAAACGAAGGAGGCGAAAAAGGTCCTGTCTTAGCCAGTGGCTTCGCTGTAAGGATTCGCACAAGAACAGTCTTGAGATGTCTTGAAGCGTCCTTCTTCCTGCCAGACTCTGGCCAGACTCTTGCAAGGCTGTTGACTCTCCAACCTGCCCCAGACTTTTCTTGCTCCTTGCTGCTCCTTGCTGCTCCTTGCTGCTCCTTGCTGCACCTTGCTGCACCTTGCTCCTTCATTCTCTTTCTCCTACACTCCATCTTTCAGAGTGACAGGACATGCTGTGCTTCTTTGAGCACAGTCGTACACTAACGAGGATGACATCTCATGGCGAAAGTTTACATTCATTTACATGCCGCAGGCAAGAAGAACAAACTTTCAAGGAGCAACAAATTCAGTCTTGGATGTCTTCCATTTGCCAGCCATCCACATACCATTTGGCCGGCATGGCGTGTGAAACGTTTTGCTCGTGTTGCATGGGCCTTTTTATAAATTTCAATAGCTCACTCATCGCATCGCAATCAGAGCGTTCCGGTGATTTGCGTGTCTAATATTGTCTAATGATGTAATATGATGTAATATATTGTAATATTATATATAATCATATATTATATTTTATACTTAGTCTCATTTGGTTTGACTATCTGTTTGGGACTCCAAGCCTCCGGTCTGGTGAGATCATCTGACATGTGGTGCCATCATACTTAAATCAGGAATCATACTTAAATCATACTTGAACGTTGTTCGTTCCAGCTTTCACTCGTTGCCTTCCAAATCATTTGGCATTGCTCAGCCTCCCAGAGCTCGTCATCTACTCTCAACGTGTGCCTTCAGTCCTCACGACACAAAGGCTTGCAGTATGCAGATGCGCAACTCGACATCGAAACAAACATAAGATTTTGTGGGATCTTGACAGGAAATCTCAGACTTGACTACATTACATCGGTACCCTCGTTGGGTCTTGGCAGCGACATTGGCCCGCAACAAAAAACTGACAAACCGAAACTCCGACTGACGTGCTTTACGCAAGGTGCAAGCACTTCAGGACCCAAAAAGTGCCTATGTGAATCAACATGCATTCCAATCATCTGGATCCCGATCACATACAAATGACTTGGGAAGGGTCAAGATCGAAAGGTAGGTGTGGGTTGGAAAAGGAGTTGGTAGGGGAAGGAGAGAAGAGGGAAGGATAGGACGCAGATGGGCGGGAACACACGAATTTGGGCAGTTTTTTTTTTTACATTGCAGCGAAGTTTCGACGCCGCTGTAGAGAAAGGGATTGCAAAGACTGGTCGTGATCATGGGGTGATACACCACGAACTAACAGAACGGTTAGCGTTAATATTATGAAAAAATGTGGGTGTGAATACGGGACGTCGGTCTGCGACGTCCATCAGCAGCCAGGGCCCCAAGGTGGGTAAATGCGGAGGTCATAGGTGCAGTATGGTGCAGTTCAATACTACGGTTTCTTTTCCAGTATGAGAGTGGGTTAGGTGGCGGTAAAGTGGCATGTTGGAAAAAAGGGATGTAGATGGATGTAGGTATTATTAGTGTTGGGAACAGTGGCTTGTCAGGTGGCGCAACGCAATCTGCAGTTAGCCTAAGAGACCGGAACCACGGGTATATGTTCTGCGTGCAAAATTGTCTGGCAACCAAACTCTACGTACAAAACGGTTTAGCACCCAAGCTCTCCTTAACATGGGCCCGGGCAAGCCGGCGGCGGAAGTTTCCCAAACATAAATGACCTATAGTTCAAAGACACCCTGTCCCGACCGTGTCCTTCCCTCGACAACCGTTTGGTTTTTTCAGCGAGAGACGAAGCAAAG
>Ga0126342_10005388_pt1 | contig 22287 bp, 17 predicted proteins | sample Cyp1metagenome_FD_92528 | JGI IMG/M metagenome (GOLD analysis project Ga0126342, IMG submission 92528) | Coral microbial communities from Lord Howe Island, Old Settlement Bay, Australia - Cyphastrea 1 metagenome | ecosystem: Host-associated > Invertebrates > Cnidaria > Coral ...
AGAAATGGAAGTTCCACCTATAATTTAATACTTTTCATTGGATGAAACCCATCAGAAATGGAAGTTCCACCTATTTCAATACTTTTGTTTGGATGAAACCCATCAGAAATGGAAGTTCCACCTATTTCAATACTTTTCATTGGATGAAACCCATCAGAAACGGAAGTTCCACCTATTTCAATACTTTTGTTTGGATGAAACCCATCAGAAATGGAAGTTCCACCTATTTCAATACTTTTGTTTGGATGAAACCCATCAGAAATGGAAGTTCCACCTATTTCAATACTTTTGTTTGGATGAAACCCATCAGAAATGGAAGTTCTAGGCTCCAAAAGATTTCCCTTTCCACGCAGAAGCTGATGACCTGTCACGGAAGCATGCTGGGTTCGGGGACCCTAAAGAGGGTACCTGGAAGACGGATGTTTCCAGGCTGACGACTGTAGTTTTCTGGTAGGATTTCCATTGTTTGTTTTTGTTGGTTGTAACATGTTGTAACCGTAGCTGGATTTTGGGTGTAGCGATCTAACCCATAGGATCCATGTATGCCATGGTGCTGCTATATAACATTATGTAACATGGATCCCATCAATATACCCCCTTTATGTTAGCATTAATACACCAGCACCATGGATCATGGGTAATTAATCCAACAGAAGGCATGGTGAACGACTCGAACTTTAAGCGGGTACGACTTCGTGCCGTAACCAACCAGCACGGGGATGTCCAACTTAAATCGGTCGAATGGCAGAATTGGTGTACGAGAACATTTGCAGGAAGTCGATACCCTCTGGTAAACTAACATAGCTATGGAAAATCACCATTTTTAATGGGAAAACTCACTATTTCTATGGCCATTTTCAATAGCTATGTTAAATTACCAGAGGGTATATGATTCTACATGGTATACGCACTAGTAAGATCTAGTATACGCACAGTGATTGAAAAAACATTTTCACGTTTGGCTTGAAACCGAATGCATGACACTTACAGTAAATCATGGATTTTCATAACGCCTCGCACCAGCCGGGCCTTGGGATCTCTGAGAATCTCTGAGGTTCTGCACCCACGTGCGTTGTACTTTACACCAGCCCGGGCACCCGGGGTATCCCGGGACCCGGGACGATGGTGAAATCCCATAGGATCCATGGTGGTTTCCTTCAAAATGCTGGGGCGGTATTCCTAAAAATTCCAAGTCATTAGGCCATATTTTAGTGTTTTTCAACGGTGACGACTGGGGATCCCCCATTTTGCGAAACCCACCATGTGAGTGGATAGAGAAAAGATACTCAAAATACTTGGTAAATAGATCCGAGAATCTCAGAGCTCACAGATATGCTGACTTTCGCTCAGGGCTATGCTGACATTCTGGCGTACCATGGTGGGAGTCCCGGGGGAGTCCTAGCGATCCGGGCCAACTGCGACCTTGGTTATTTTATGTTATTTTTAAGGGTGCCCCCAAAGTGGAGGATTTATCATCATTTATCATGAGTTTATCATGATTTATCATCATAAAACCTTGGATTTAAATATGGCTATTTTTTTTAAGGCGATAATTCGCCGGTTTCACAGATCTTCAGAGCCATGGATCCCATTTTAATAGGTGCCTCTTTTTTTCAAGGTGAGACGACTTGTTGGAACCTGTAGGTTTGAGGCTTACAACAAGAATCGACCTATCATGAGTACCTGTAGATTACCAATCATGGTTAATGTCAACCCTGGATTAATAAACCCCTAGGTTGTTTAATTGGGGGGATACCATTTAAGTATTGGAATTGACTATTGGAGGAGTACCCCCCTAATTAATAAACCATGGTTTATTAATCTGGGGTTGACATTACAGGTAATGATTACAAATCTACAGTATTGCTGTTGCTATCATGATTGGTAATCTTGAATGAACTTTTTTTTTACTTCTGTTCAGTTTAATGACATGATTCACATATATTCAGATGCTAGTTATGAGCATAGCCGAGCTATCACCAACAAGTCACTGCACCTTGACCTAGGACATGAAGATCTTGTTCTTGCTGGTCATTTGCTTTGCCGCAGCTTTCTTAGGCCCGCCTTCTGTGTGCAAGGTTGATGTTGACACATGTTGACACTTCTGGGCAAAAAAATGGTTAAGTCAGTAAAATACAAATCCAGGCATGGCTGTTTGATTTGTGGCTTGTTGTGCCTTGGGTCACAACATGTCACAACAAAAATATAGGAGCCATGAACCATACATATCCAATTCATATCCATAATCACCCAGATATTTACATAATTTTACATATATTTACAAGATCATCCACCCATATGATATTTATATCATTTCTTGTGACCCCGTGCGGTCCACGTGCTCTGTGTGCTCCGTGCCAGCTGTCTTCGATCGCTTCATCTTCCAGAGTCCAACCTGGATGCCCACCAGCTTTTTGAACGCGCAGATCGCCTTGGCGTCCGGGGCCTCCAGATGTGTAAAACCCAGTGGGGATATCTTGTATTGCTGAGGTATAATATATATATAATAATAATAGTAATAATATTAATAATAATAATAATAATTATATATATATAATAATAATAGTAATAATATTAATAATAATAATAATATATATAATAATAATAGTAATAATATTAATAATAATAATAATAATATATATAATAACAATAATAATAATAATATATAATAATAATAAAATATAATTAATAATAATAATAATATATATATATATATAAAATTATATATAATATTCACTGAGAATGGAACTGCAGTCCCAGATACAGCAAGCAGTTCTTCCTGGGATTTGATGGGGAGCGAACACCCTGATTGGTCCATGACAGCGGAGGATTTTATGGCATTTTTCCTAGGGAAAATCCACCGGAAGTTGGATTTGATATGGCTTTAAGCTTCTGAAGCTTGCCTTGCTTGAGAGATTTGCTTGCAAAGAGCCAGTTTGTTGGAAATTTCGACCCTACGGACTGACAAGTAGACGTTTCACAAGATCAGCAGCTGTATAATATATCAATACATGTATATGTTTGCAACCCTGCAGCCACTTCCTTTTCGACACCTGGTTTCTTCAATCCTTGTTCAACCATGACTGCTTCTCGTGATCTTGCCCATTTTTTTCGTAACTTCAGTGAGCCCAATTCTGTAGTTTTTTTTCGCACGCCAAGCTCGGTGAGAATGTGGACCTAACGACCTAACGGTTTTAACGTGTCATGTGTATCCAATATATGATTTGCCATGTCTGACAATTTGGGGTAATCATATAAGATAGATGTGAGATTTCCCCATGATTTTATAGGACAAATGATCTCATTCATGGTGGGTTGGTTTTCCACACCTTTTTGGGTGCCGAGGTTGTTGGTTTCTGTGTACTCCCTACAGTGCTTCAGTGGGGGACGCCAAACGATCCAAACGCGATCGCCATGAGCCGGCCTGGAACTGATGAACTTCATAGATAAGGGTATGGATCAATACCTATTAATACCATTTTTAGGGGAATGAACATCCATTTACCAGCTATTTTGATGTTCACCAGGGGTACAAGGTTTTGACACACTGCCATATATTGCTCCATCAGGGGCAGTAATGGATCTTTATGGTTTTATGGTTCATCTTGGTTTATTAGTTGGGTATGTCATGATTCATGATTCATATGTGGTTCCATATCTTTATTAGTTGTTCATGGTTTGATGGGTATGTCATAATGGTGATGAATGGTGATTACTGATTATACATGGCGATTCATGATGATTAATGGTGATTATCCAATGGAATTACCCATATTACCCTCATCAAAGATGGCTAGCTGGCAAATCCCCTCATTTTTTTTGGGTTCCTAGCTGCGAAGATATCGAACGATACATGGGGAAGTAAACCCAGCCATGATGACACCGTCTCCGATGTATGAAGATATGAACACGGACAGAAAACCTCATCTGACTTGGGAATTGGCAGAACCTCCTGTGGAGGTCCAAAAGGTAATTTGCTCTTTACAGCCAATTTCCCTGCGAGATTACTCTAGATTTGAAGACTCCTTGAATGATGGCTTGGATATGTGCAACATGAATGACCAATCAGCAACACAGCTTCTATGCAAGCTTAGATACCCGTGAATTGCCACATCCAAACACAAATAGAACTCTTGTTCTTACTGCCTGCGACTGGTAAACCCTAACCCTAAGCCATCCATAATAATAACATATAACATATATATATATAACATATCAATACATATAACACATAGATGGTTTGTATAAATCATCCCCACGTGCCTGCTTGGTTTTTTCGTAGCCCTGCCAAGGTGTCGATCAACCGATGTCGCTCGGAGTTTCCGAGTTGGCAACGGGCGATGTTTTTTAGGGATTGGTGCAAGCTATGATTATAATTACTGAAATAGTATATATGTATTGTGGTGTTTGTTTCACATGTAATTATATGTGATAATATATTTATATTTCATATATATGTATTGTGGTGTTTATAATTTGTGATCATAAATATTTGTTTGATTGTGGTGTTTGTTTTACATGAACACCTGATATTTTATTTATACATACAAAGGGAGAGAGGGCCGCAGTTACGCAGCTGAATAACCTTGAGAACTGGTTTCGATGAAGAATCTGGATCCATGGTTTTGATATTTCAACAGATCACTTCCACCACGGACCTCGGCGACCTAAATACAGTAGAATTGTCTATGATTTTTGTGCAGCTATGACATAATCTACTGCGAAGATTTGATGCATGGATTCAAGAATCCGTTTGATAAGGCATAAGTCAAGTAGAACCCAGCCTTAATTAATATGATTGTCCCATCCAATTAATTCGTTTTCCATCCTGTCCCATCCAATGTTTTAATTGGGACAGCTGGAAATAGGATGGTTTCAACGAAAAAAATGGAGGATTTACCCTCAAGATATGGCCATTTTCCTGACAGGACCAAAGATACCCTCTGGTTACTGACCATAGCTGCCATAGCTATAGAAAACAAAAAACTTTTCAACATACAGTAGGTAAATCATGGTAAATCATCACTGGTTGGTGGTTTCAAACATGAATTTTATTTTCCATTTCATATATGGGATGTCATCCTTCCCATTGACGAACTCATATTTTTCAAGATGGTTGAAACCACCAACCAGATCATGTTCATCATCTATTTGTATGGGCCAGTTCGCTCCAGTTCGCTGTTGAAAATCGCCTGACGGTCCATTGGGTTCAACCACTTTAGGTACTGGCGAGAAGCAAGCCATGGCTTGAATAGAGCCTCCCACTTCATCGGCAGAGCGCTGGTTGGAGTCTCAGAGTGAGTTGGTTCTTTCCTTAAAGAAACCGGTTGTTGATTGATGTTGTTCAATGGGGACATACTCTCTGATGATTCGTTGTAGCGAACTGGAAAATCATCAATTCTAGGTTCGGTAAGTCATCAGAAATAAATGGGCCATGGCTTCCATAGCTATCTTAAGTAACGAGATGGTAAGTATGTACTTATAGGTGTTTTTCTTAATCAACATGGGTGTATCAGTGATAGATGATGATTGGTTGATGATGATAGGGGATTACATTCCCCTTTTAATATCTTGGGGATTATCATAGTCCATGAACTGGGGAGCTGCTCGTTTCAGCCAACCCTTCCGAAGTGGGGCCAAGCTGGGGGCTTTTCCGTTGTGACCGAGGCTCGGTTCTGAGCGGTATCGGCTTGGGATTGAGCGAAGAATCACTGGAATCCATAAAAAAATCCAGGATGAAATTTATTTGCTGGCTATGGTGACTGATTGGTGGTTTGGAACATGAATTTTATGACTTTCCATTCAGTTGGGAATGTCATCATCCCAACTGACGAACTCCATCATTTTTCAGAGGGGTCGCTTGAAACCACCAACCAGAAAAAGGACCTTCCTTTCTGATCATTTCTGGAGTGTTTTTGGCCTCGTTTGTTGATGGCTTTAAACCTTGCACCACGAGCGGTGTAGGTTTCCTATCGCCAGCCGGTGGTGCCCCATACAACTAGCCAAGTTGCTTAAAGCAACTAGGTGAATTCTTATATTGGGATAGTAAATGGGGGTTCTATATAACTGGTTAATAATAGTTATATAATAATACCTTAAGTGAAAAACGTTAACTATTAAGAATGATTATAACTATTGGGATACATCGAACTAGTTTGAATGGGATTTAACCAACAAACACTTCACCGCCAACAAAAACGCGTTTCATCCCAGGTGAATACTCTTGATTGGAGCATGCTGCCAGCTGCCCCAGCTGCGATATTTTTCTGTTTTTTTCAGCTGAGTTTGGCCTCTTGGAAATGGACAGTTGACAGTTGGACACTTGAAACTTGAACGAAAAATCGGACATGAATCTAGAATCTAGACATTGAAGGTTGGAACGCTTATTTGCAATTTTGGAAAAACAACTTATGGGAATTCACATTTTTTGTAGTTTGTTCAGGTTCTTGTGGTCCCCAAGTTAGACAGAAAGCCATGCCATATCATTTACCATCTGGTAATTTAACATAGCTATGGAACATAGCCATTTATAGTTGATTTACCCATTAAACATGGAGAAAAAAGATCATTATGTTAGTTTACCAGAGGGTACCATCTTAATGGTTGACCATATCATGTTGAAGTGGATGGAATTTGACCACCGGGATGTCTAAGATAGTTTCCCTCCAAAAAAATGGCTCCAGCCAAATTGCTCAGGACCTTCTTTTTTGTTCTCGTGTACTACGTCATTGCTGCTGCCTCAGAATTTATGAACTGAGGTTTATGACATTGAAGAGATATACCCTCTGGTTATTTAACATAGCCATGTTAAAGATGGCCCATAGAAATATATAGATGGTTTACTTATTAAAAATGGTGGATCTTTCCATGGCTATGTTAAATAACCAGAGGGTCTATATATATATTATTGAATTGGACCTTAATTTGGATCCATCGGGTTTGCTCTGATTCTGATTCTCATGGACTTTAGGCCTTTAGGCTAAAGCAGCGAGATTTGTCTAAACAAGTACAACCATCAACTGCCTCTTTGCCCTTTTACATCACAGGAAATTCACTATTCCAATACAATTGCAGAATCCACAAGTCAACTTGCAACTTCAAAAATCGTGTTGATCTTCTCCAGTTTGAGAAGAACCATGCAAAATGCACTGTTATCAAAATGGGGTTGTCTCAAAATAAACACCCCTGAAATTCACGTGGTTTATTCCTATTCAAATTGGCAATTGCTAGTGAATGTGGTGTATCCCACACTTAAAAAATGGGCAACCCCGATTGTTGAGACCCACAAGCTGCAAGTTCGCCGAGGCTAAGCCGGTTTTGACGTCTCGGACCCAGAGTGTGATTGGATAACTTTTTAGCATCCAAAAATGGGAATCCCGCTAAACCATTGAAAAAGACATAAGGAATTTCCCGGATGTTTTTGGCATTGCTGATATGATAGGATTCAAGATGAAAGCTACAGGATGGGGCCCCAGTTCGTTAGCTAAGTTGGTTTATAACTGTACCCTCTGGTTATTTAACATAGCCATGGAAAATGGTTGATTTTCCCATAAAAACCTCCATTTATAAGGGATTTTCCATGGCTATGTTAAACAACCAGATGGCAATAACAATAGTGTATGATACTTATTATAACTATATTTAGATGGGGGTGTAAACCAACTTATAACTGGGGGGCCCATCCTGTAGGCTACGTAAGTTACAATCGCTATAGCAAGAAAAGGATAATTATAGTGATTTATGAAAAAGTTCCATCCAAAAAAGTAGGACTCAATAGAAGACCCCACCAACAAACATATTGTTGAAGATCTGAGTTGCTCATGCGCCACCCCTTTGTGGGTGCTGTTTTGCGTTTTTAACAGTTTCTTTTTGAAACAACATATTGGTGGACTTTGATAAAACGTAATTATTTTTTCTTGAGCCACACGCACACGCAAGCCCTCCTGAGAAAACTAATCTTGAAAAAAAACATTAAAAAAACATAATCCTGAAAAATAGTCTGGGAAAAAAGGTTGACACAAAACCGACCCACCACACTAATCAAGATCCAACATTACACGTGACTACAGTCCGAAAAGTTTTTGGAGGCCTGGGATGGTTTTTGTTAAGCACAACCAGATTTACAGGACATTCAGGACATGTACCTGAGGTTTGTTGGTAATTTAACATAGCTATTGAAAGATCCACCATTTTTCATGGGAAAATCCACTATTTCTATGGTCATTTTCAATAGCCAACTGTTGACATCACCAGGCCGGGTACCTGAGGTTTGTGATCTACATCATCCCCTTTTTTCTGGTGTCTTATGTAGCTTCCGGATGGGGCTACGCCATCTCTTGCGTCCGGACGCCAAGAAAAACCCCGGGAGCCACGAAAGGATCAGACCTCAGGGATGGAATGGTAGCTGTTGGTGTCACCTGCCCCCCAACTCAGATTGCCATGACCATTGCATGGGTTTGTTTAAGGTGATTTTTTATTTTCCCAATGGAAAATCCACCATTTGGGGAATCTATAGTTAATATGTTTTATTTTTTGGGAACCCCTTAAGCAAATCCATGCCATTGGGTTACAATCTTCATTAAGGGAGACTGCTAGGACAAATGATCAAATAGGAGCATTTTCTGGAAAAATCCAAAGCATTCCAAGGCAGATGTCAGAAGCATGCTGAAACCATAGAAACGTCATGTGCATCTTCCGTTTCTTCTTCGGCGCTTTGCGATTGCGCAGCTTTGCGCAGCTTCCAACCTGGTATTAGACCATTCCGTTTTTTTTTCCGAGGAAAATCATGGACCATCACCTAAATATCTGACATCACAGATGTATCAGCATTAAACATTGATATATCAGCATCAAATATGTATACTCTACGTCTTCCAATGTTCTTCTTCTTTTTTGGTTCATCAGCATCTTAAACTCCGCAGTTGTCCATGGGAATTTCCCGTTGTCGCGGCGCTGAGACTCTCCCAATTTCAATGGGAGCTTTCATCAGTGCCATCCTGGCTTTTATGATGGGAGGCAGGGGATGGGAGGCACCTGAAAAAATACACATCTTGTTATGGGTAGAAATTGTAGATCTAAGAAAAATCTCAAATCTTCATGGGAATATAGATGTACTGTTATGGATGTACTATCTCAAATAATAAAAATATATATATATATAATACAATATAATATATAATATAATATATACATAATATATATATACAATATTTATACATTATTTCAAGAGAATACGGTCAGAAAGATAGCGGCATGACACCACCAGGGTCCACTGACCTGCAGAATTCTAGCTGGGACATGGCCAAATTCTTAGATGCCCAGCGCAAAAAAAATAACATCAAGCTCAGTAGTATATGTTCATACGTATATATTATATATATATATATATATTATAGCTATAACTATATATATATATGTATGTATGTATACATAGTATATATATATATATATATTCCAATATCATATGTACGCATATGTCCTATGATCTACTCCATTTGATTCCCCCTTTTTTTTGGCAGGTATCTTGGGGCTCCCCATGCAGATGAATGTGTTCCTCAAGGGCGGCTTCATGGAGATCATTGCCTGGATCTCAGTCGAGGCAAAAAAAACATCTGATTTTTCGGTGCCTCGGAGTCCTCGGAGATCGAAGAATGTACCCCCTGGTAATTTAACCATTTTCCCATTAATTTACCCTATGTAGCTATGGAAAATCACCATTTTTAATGGGAAAATCACCATTTTTAATGGGAAAATCACCATTTTTAATGGGAAAATCCACTATTTCTATGGCCATTTTCAATAGCTATGTTAGTTTACCAGAGGGTAAATTTGATTTTCATGTCAACCCTGGAATTGAACAAAAACATGGTTCATGAATTAATTTGGGATAACTAGGGGGGTAGAGTCCGCAAATAGTTATAATTTATATAATATGTTATAATCGAATTAAATCGTACCCCACCCCCCAATTTAACAGCCTAGGAATTTATTGATCCAGGGTTGCCATTATGGGAATATCTATGGGAATTTATGTAATGGATGGGAATCTATGTTGGAATGTAAGTGAATATCTTGGGGACCTCTATGGGATCTATGGATTGTCTGGGGATATAATGGGATGATATTTACCAACAAGATGATAAGTCTAGAGATTGCTTTGTCCAAAAATGGAGTGTTTGCCCTCAGTTTGACTGTACACCATAGGATTTTGGATATTTTGGGGTACGCATCTTTTGAGACATACTCATTTGAGGAATGTCCCTGGAACATGTGGAAATCCATGAATTTCCTGAAATCGATATGTCTAGGATTGACATGTCTAGGCGTGTCCCAAACTTGGGGCATGAGAATACACGCTTGCAGTATCTTGGGAGACAGAAACACGCCAGATGTATGGGACCCATGCCGCACATGCCCATGTTTTTTTTGGGTGCTCAGACCATACCTCTTGGGTGACTATGGGACATCATTGCGGCCCGATCATTTCAGGAGCACCTCTGGCGTATTTTGAGACTGAGACTACGCCTTCTTAACCATCCATATTTTAGGAGTACAATAATTCTGCCGAAAAACGGGATCTGCCTCTGAAGCACCCCCAGTTGCAGCTTAATACCCCTTCTTACATTACCAAGTCTTACGATAAATATCGTCAGCATAAACCCTGGCTACAGTAATCTTAAGCAACTGACCCATCACAAATCAATCACACCTAAATCCTGAGTTACCCTCTGGTAATTTAACATAGCTATTGAAAATGACCATTTATAGTGGATTTTCCCATTGAAAATGGTGATTTTCTATAGTTATGTTAGTTTACCAGAGGGTAATGGGTGAAGTTCATTAAACTCGGTTCTTTCTTGGCGACCGCCAGCGGTCGGAATTTTTTTCCGAGGTGGATTCCATTTCCTTCACCCGATGGAGTGCTGCCATGAGCTTTCTTGTGTGGTGGCCCAGGTGCTGAGGTCGTAGCTGGAAGCTGAAGAGCCGAAGTCTCTATGGTGATTTAATGACCATAGTTCTATGGGATTTTAAAGCTATAGCTACTAAGCTGGCACCAGCTTGGAAATGAGGAACAGGAGTCTAACATGAGTTTTAGTTTCCTTGAAAGTCTTAGATCCTAGCGTACCACATTTTATTGAACAATTTCTGAAATTCAGTGGGACTTGCATAGACAGATTGTTTGATAGTATTTCTAGTAACCCCCAAAAAGATAGACACGTAATTTCCTACTAAAATAGTGATAAATCACGTTTCTATCCTTCTTGGGTTTTATACATATATATATACGCAAGTCATTAAAGCATACATATGTTACAGTACATGCATATATATATATAGTGATCCCCCAGGGTTCAACGTCCTGTTTGTTGGGCCCCACGGGAGCCTGCCTCACCTTGGTGAGGCTTACATCAAGCTGTATCCTCCAGATCCACAGTTCTTGCAAGACACTGACAAGTGGCAGCTGAATATGTCATGCTGCCATGTTGGCTTTTTTGGGTGACGAAGCACTAGAAGTTACCCTCTGGTAAACGTTTACATAGCTATGGAAAGATCCACCATTTTTCATGGGAAAATCCACTATTTCTATGGCCATTTTCAATAGCTATGTTAAATTACCAGAGGGTAGCTACACGGGGCTGGTGTTTGGAAGGAGATAAATTGTCCTCCAGCTACACGGCTGGAAATACCGGATTTCACCATGAAACATTGCGAATTCACCGTCAATACATATTTAATGAACGTGTTTTCACTATCACAACTGCAACATATGCGGATACCCGCTGCTAAAAAAATCTTTGCCACTTCAACATGAAAATGGAATCACACAATCATCAATAGGTTGTTATTTATTTGTTGGAAGAGGGTGTTCTCATGTGCCAGGTTATATTGCAGGTGGGTAGCCCGTTGGTTGCATCCTTCGTGAGGAACTGATGAGCTACACTACCATGGAACCACGAGACTCCGTGTTCCGTGTTCCCCATCCTATCTCCAATTCCGGACTGCGGTTTTGGTGAAAAAACCATCCCAATCCATGACAACCAAGAATTGGATGAAGGGAAGATCTACAGGTTCAAGCCCTCGCTTGGAAGATGAGTTTCCAAGAAAAAACTGGTCATTTTCCAGGGTCTATGTTAATTCACTTCAAACCCAACCGGTGTTTTGTGAAGATTGGCCAGGTTCAAGGACGCTTACATGGGGCCGATGCCTTAGCATTTTGGATGGGGAAAGTTTGTGCCTAAAAATGGCTTTCTGTCGGAAGTTCTTCACCATAAAAAAGTGGATTTTATTCAGTAATGAGGATTCAACCAGCATCAATTGGAATATGATATACATATGGGTATGGGTCAATACCTATAGATACATTTTTGGTGGGATGAACATCCATAAATCCCAGCTATGAATTGGTGTTCACTAGGTACCAGGGTTTTGACCAATAGCCATATATATATATATATTACTTCCAAACCTACTTTGCGCCACAGCGGCGTGCAATTTTTGATTTCTCCTCTCGCCAGACGGCTCCGCACCGGCCGCTTTAGCGAGCCGACTATTTTTGTCCCTCTGGCGCCACAAAAACAGTATGGAAAAAACACAGTGTTTCGCAAACTTCTTAGCTTTTCACGCGCTTGATTCTCTTTCTGCGGATTCTTTCTCTTCTGACTCTTTCTCTTCTCTGACTGCTCTCACCGCTGCTGCGTCTCCATAAGTCGGAAGATTGACTTTTAAATTTCCTTCGATGATGGACTATTTCGACCTGAATAGGTTTCAAAAAAATCTGACTGGTGAAAAACTAATTGGATAGGTAGTTTAGTTCAGTACACGTTAATCTGGTGCTATCAGTGGGGATAAGCAGCTCAAACTTTAGTTTTTCGTGATTGCTATCTAAGATCGGCCATGAAAGATGCGATCCAAGGTCGCACTTGCAAGTGAGGAAGTCGCGGTAAGTTCTATAATTACAGCTCCAGATATTCAAGGAACTGATTATCCAACTATAACCTAAAGTCCAAAGATTGATATTTGAGATTTTGATTCACAATCTGGACCCAGCTCAGAAACATCATAATCAGATTGGTCGAGACTGGCCAATGACAGATGTTTTTTTTGATTACTTGCAGTACCTGAAAATGTCGAAATGAACAACCATTCACCTACATCGTTGGTGGTTTCATTCGTCAAAATAAGATTAATAACTACTTTCTATTTCATTCCTTTGGTAGTGTCACATTTCCTACATCGAAAACAGGGTTGCTCCACGCAACTCTAGCAACCTGTGGATCCCTCTGGTACCTTTTTTTTTTTGCATATGTATGATAAACCATCAGTTTTCAAAGGTAAATAATTCAACCAACCGGGCCATGTTCATCCATTTTCCATAGCTCTGTTAGATTAGCAAATCTAATTCCATTGATAACCATTAATAACCATTAACAACCATTAACAACCATTAATAACCATTAACAACCATTAATAACCATTAATAACCATTAACAACCATTAATAACCATTAATAACCATTAATAACCATTAATAACCATCAATAACCATTAATAACCATGAATAACCATTGAAAACCATTGAAAACCATCAATAACCATTAATAACCATTAATAACCATCAATCAGCATTAATAACTATTAATAACTATTGATAACCATTAAACACAGGGGTTGCTCCCAATTTTTTCCAAACAACTCCAGCACCATGTTCGCCACTGGCGCATGGCCATGGCCATGGCTGCAATTGTCCCAGGGCACACTATCTCCTGGGAGTGACTGACGACTCGTTTGGGCTGTCAGAAAATGGTGGTGAGTCGATGGTGGTCAATGGTGGTTTCTATAGATGGTGGTCCTATAAATGGTGGTACCCCAAGCTCGCTGACCATAGCTGGATGCTCTATTTCATGGAGATTTTCCATCTATAAATGGATGATAACTGGGGGTACCCCTATTTCAGGAAACCCCCAAATCAATGGTGTTGAAGGAAACTTCCAATTCTTGGTTTCCAAAAGGAGCATGATGCGGATTTTGCCAAACATGTTTTGACTTGTTGCGACAAAGTGTTTTGTTACCCTCTGGTAATTTAACATAACTATGGAACATCACCATTTTTCAGGGGAAATTCACTATAAATGGTGATTTTCAATAGCTATGTTAAATTACCAGAGGGTATTCACTTCAAATAATAGGGCCGTCATAGCGCGTCATAGTTCCCTTGAAATTCTCCATGTTCTCTTAAGCGAATCATCTCCACGATGATCTGTTTGAAGGATGACAACCCCTGTGAATTTGACTATCATTTTGGACAGGCAAGATGATTTTTTGGGTGATTTATGGTGGCTTTCCATGGTTTTCCTAGAATATCATGTATATAATTATAATATATATATAATATTAGAATCATTTTCGATCAGAACTATAGATATCTAGACATGTATATATATATATAGTATATATATATAGTATATATATATAGTCTAACATATAACTTTGATATTTTTTTTGGAACTTCTGCAGTTTTCCACATGGATTGGTGCCAGACAGCTGGATGACTTCCATCATTTATTGAACCTGGAAGAAAGAATCGCTCCTTTTGAGACTAGTCCCATTTTTGCGTCACATTTTTCCGCTGCGAGAAACTCTAAATAAATTTCCTGTTGGACTGCAGCGTATGTTAGATTCTCTGCCTTCGAGGATCATCCCACTTCGCCCAGTGGTTAATAATCATATATTTATAACATTTTATAACCCAGTTACCATCTGGTTATTTAACATAACCAGGGAAAATCACAATTTTTAATAGGTAAGCCATCTATAAATGGGCCATCTATACCATGGCTATGTTAAATAACCAGAGGGTATATATATATGTATTATATGTTGGATAACCGTACTGGGCCATGGGGATTTCCATATAACTACTATTGTTTTTGTTTTTTTAACCAGCCACCTTCAGAGGGATGATCCGGCGGCTTGTTAGTGGTGAGTTTCCGCAGGTCTGGTCATGATCTTGTGATATAATCTATGGTTAATGATGAACAGAAATCAGACCTGGGGAAACTCACCTCCACTGGTTTTTCTGTTAACCATAGTTTCCCCAGGTCTGATATTGTGATATAAAGAACTGAAAAAAAAACAGCATCGCCAATTACTATGGTTAATGATGAACTACTTGATAAAAAAGCTGCGTTTTTGGCTGATTTTGGATGATTTTATGGATTATTTCTCTATGGTAAACACCATCAAAATCCCCTACTTTCTTCAGGATTTGCCATAGCTCTGTACGATTTAATTCGACGTCACGACGTCACCCCGGATCAACGAGGCAGAATTTTGAAATTAAGGGGATATGTACATAAAGTGTCTAACCCTCTGCCTCGCGAAGCGCATTGTTGACAACGATCGTGGCTTCAATTCCTCCCAGGTGGTGGACTGGTCTGATGGTCCTCATGATCCAGGGGAGTGTGCTGCGAGTCTGGGCTACTCAGATTGGGCGCTCCGCCAGGTTACGCCAGGGCAGTGGCGTTTTTGACGGCTCAATCTGATCTTTGTGAATCTCCGGGTAATTCCAGACAGGTGGCGAAGCTTTGAAGAAAACAAAGATGTTGGTTTGATCCTCATAACCCATAGGATCCATGTATGCTATATATAGTAACATTTACCATCAATATACCCCTAATGGATCCTATAGGTAATATCAGCCCCTTCTTGTGAAGGCATCATTGGTGGTTTTGCCATGAAGAAATGGAACCAGCCACCGAATGCATGTGGAAGTCTGAAGAGTAATCTATTTTATGTCCCGTACTATCCATGTGGGGTTCATTTACCTACCTTTGGGTGGTTTTTTTGGGAACTCTTATCAGCGATGGGTGCTTATGCTTGAGCTATGTGCCACTTGAGTAGGGTTATATCAGTGTAGGTAAATATACACATAGATGCTATGACCTTGAGTCCAACGGAATGCTCCTGATGCTGATTGGACTCAGCCAGTGTATGCAGTAAACTATGCCTATGAGATGGTGGTATTCCCATCTTTTTTAAGTGGATATACTTGTATATGATCTCACGGAAATATGGTATATATGATAAGTTGTTGTTGCATGTATTTGTGTTGGATTGTTACAAATTTCAATGAAGTCGGTATTATCGTGTCCCATTATATCTCCCGTATATTCCCATTACATCCCCATTAATCCCTTCCCCCCATGGTTTAGTGGGGAATTTCCACATAATTGGACCATTTATGGGGTGTTTGATATTGGGGTGATGGGATTCATTATATTGTTTTTATTGTGGGTTTGTTTTTTGGAAAAGACATGATATACCCAGTTGGTTCAGTTTTAAAGAAGCCATTCAGCTGCCGTTGCAGGTAGTTGCCTATCTTGGACTTCGATTTGTCAACAGATCAAGACAAGTCTGACCCAACGAAGGGTTCAATGGGCTGGTTGTTTGTTTTATTCATAGAATTGGATGATGGGAACATTTACAGGAAACCCCTATATTTGATGGTAAAACCCATGGTTTCCTTTAGATTATCCCTCAAACCAATCCATTGATTTATGATTTCAAGATAGTTCAAGTGTTGATTTAAAGAAAAAACACTTGACACACATTATGTTATAAATCATCATCAATATACTCTCTATAATCTCAATAAAACAAATAGGATGCCCCTTATTATTTCTGTATAATTCATAGGCTCCCCATGAGCTGCGGGGCCCTTGATGGTTGGGCTCACCAAAAATTCTGAATCTGAGTAAATGGGGTATATAGTTCAGTCATACTCAGTAGCTGTTCCGTATCCATAGAGAGCTCATGCAGTTAGAGTATCTTTTTTAGTTTCTGTTTTGTAACTCTATAGCACAATTGAACTATGTCTCAAGAGCTATGGTCGACTCTTGGCGGTCTTGCCGGGGTTTCGGGGCTTCCATGAACATAAAAAAGACGTGGATCTACCCTCTGGTAAACTAACATAGCTGTGGAAAATCACCATTTTTAATGGGAAAACTCACTATAAATGACCATTTTCAATAGCTATGTTAGTTTACCAGAGGGTACATCAGGAATTCGTCAGTCTTGGATGTCACTTTTTTAGCAACCGTTCCGTATCCTAAGTGGATTTGTCTGAAAATAGGGGACCTCCCAAATCAACCCAAATCTAAATTTATCCATCACCGGTCATCCATCAATACGACCGTTTTGGGGGTACATATACCCTCTGGTAAACTGTCAGTTTGCTATTGAAAATGCATCGAAATAGTTGATTTACCTTCTAAAAATGGTGATTTTCCAAAGTTATGTTAAAGTTTACCAGAGGGTAATTACTCCATTTTGGGACACACCCAAGTCACCGTTGAACATCGTGGAACTCCCTTTTACAGGTAGAGGTGAGGCTATCTACTGTATCAACTGCTTAGCTATCGTAGTACCTTTATGCCATGTGGTTAATGATGATTATTGGTTATCAATGGCTATTAAGATACTTTATCAATGGTTATGAATGGTGATTAATAGTTATCAATTATGAATTGTTATTGATAGTTATTAGCCACTTACTCGTTATTGATGGTTATCAACGGTTATGGAATTACCTTCTAGCATTTATATGGCTTGCCGAAGAATGGCCCAACTGGTTCGATGGTGTTCATCTGTCACAGTTCAATCAACGCGTTGGGTCTGCTGTGATAATTCGTACGCCACAAAGACTGGTCGGCAAAAGGCATAGACAAAGGAGATGAATGCAGTCCTTCCGCTTTCCACAATGAAACATGAGCTTTTTCATGGGTTTTTTCCACAGTCCCGAGCACGGATTGCGGAAGGATATGCTAATCCGAAGCTGGAAAATGATTTCTCGTTGGTGGTTTCAGACATGTTACATCTCCCAGGATGCATACTTTTTTCCAACGGAATTTCAACGAAATTTCTGCACGGTTGTGGAATGTGTTGAAACATGTTGAAACATGTTGAAACCATCAACCAGGCTTTGATTTACAAACAAGTTAAGGCTAAAATGAACGCCGTTCAGACCCGCTCTCAGAACCAGTTGCGAAAAAACTTTAGGACATCACATCAATGACGGTTGGCAGCCGTAAGGGGTCACTCTGATGTCCAGTGTCAGCCTACCCTGGCTGAAAACGTTGATCGAAACAGTTGAATGCTTTTGTATGGGACAAGACATGATAAGGATTTTTTAGGCCTATGATAATTATACGAATTATAATCAATTACAAAAACATGGGAGGCAAAAAAAGACACAAATTTTCCGGTGATTTGTTCAGATTTGGTGTCCACCAGGGCGAGTTTCGATCCATTTCGTTTTTTTTTTTTGGCGGCGAAAGATGGTGAGAGATGATCAGCAATAATTCAAATGGGGATATTGAGAAGAACGAGGACAATTATAATCAATTATATGAATTAAAAAAGTCACATAGGTTTAAGATGGTTTAAGGCTTAAGTATTCTTTTTCAAGAGTATCTGGATGCCTAACAGCACGATGGCTTAGTATTCTTATCACCGTCAGATCCACAGCTGTTCAGATCTACAGCCTCAGAGATCCCAGTTTTCAGCCAGGCATTTTTCACCGAAACATCTGCCCGATGAATGTCTGGAATGCTCAGCTGGCAAGGTGGTGCTTGCAGAGGGGAGAGGTTGGCTTGTTGTTTGCAGATCATGTAGGGATATATAATTTAGGGATAATTTAGGGGATATGTAGGGTTTGTATAGGGATAAAAAAAGGGATCATTCTAGATGAACTACAATGACATGAATGTGACGTCACTGGAATGATGGCTAGCAAGGGGAATCATCCCCAGATGGCCGCAAGTTTCAGCCATTTTCAGGTTAGTGAGTTACTTTAATCCAGCCAGAATCATAACACGATATTATAAGCTACAAGTGATTATACATGGATTTTATATAAAAGGATCATTTAGGGATTACAGCACACAGGGATCACATGACGATGTAGGAATTATATATTATAGAGATATACAAAGAAGGGCTACATTGGCCGCGATTAAACATTGTTTGAACATTGCTTCTGGATATGGGAACCGTATCAACCAGTGGTTTTGGGGATGATGACCGGTTACCAGGCCAGTGAACTCGGCACTGTTTTTTTCGAGCTCAGGTTGGTGAGCTCACGGTTTGGACATTTGCCTCTCGTGTAAAAACGATTTTGCAAACGTCGAATATATACTAACCAGATCTAACATGATCTAACCAGCTAAAACAACTATATGTTGTTTTCATGGTATCTAAGATTGGCAGTTTTATTTTCTGAGATTAAGCAGTTGTATTCTTGTCAGCGACTTGTGCCACAAGCCCCGCTGCCTTGTATGGTTTGTTGCAGCTGAATAGCAGCCAACAAAGAACCACATGTTGAGTCTGTCCAAAAAATATGTGTCACCCCTGAAATTCACAGACTTATCATAGATCAGAAACGCAGTCAGAACATTCCCTCTCGAATAGTTTTTTGGCATCGCAATGTATAGAAGTGTTGGGAATACGAAACTCTGATTTCCTACACACCCAAACGCTGGGACTAAATGCGAAAGTGCGAAAATCCAGTGGTTAGGAGGGAGCTAAGGAGCTATGGGTATTCATATTCCCTATATTTCCCTATTAAATGGGGAGCGATTTGGAGCTACCAGGAGTTTCCATGTTGATCGTCCCAGTGCTCAGCACCAAAAAATGCCCAAAAAGGATACAGAAAAACGGTGTGGGTTCCCAGCAGAAGTTTCGAAACGACCTATTTTCTCAGGAAAAATCACAAACAGCAAACACATAGAAAACCATATACACAGACTCTAAGAATCTCTAAGACATTTTTGATCATGTTTTGTCCAATTCTTGGAGCAACCTGCCTTTTTATCCTTCCCAAACCACAGATCATCACGACACAATGAGCCCATCCAGACATCCATGGCCCTTGGCTCGACGTTTTCGTCGTTTCCTGATTTTCCTGGCCCTAGGCGGACGTAAAAATTATGTTCCAAGACTCCCTTGGATGTTGTGGACAAAGACGTTACCCTATAGATCCCTATAGGATAAAGTGATATAAAGTAAGTTGAAGTAACATAGATGTGGAAAACTCCCCATTTGGAGATGTTTTTTTCCTAGGGAAACCATGGCTTTTCCACATCTATTCGAGGATAGCCTAGGGTAAAAGAACATATTACATTTTCCTTGGAGAGTGAACATCATATACTGTATATATATATTCTATATAGTTAGTATCTTCTTTAGTGACTTAGTGGAAAAACTCTGTTTGTTTTGGTGGCGGTAGGTCATTCTTTTGGGTTATCAAGTAACTAGTTACCATTCTTGGAGTGCACAAAAAAAAACATGGCTATGGTTGGTGATCAAGAATTCGGACCCAGGGAACTGCAGATCTTGGTCCAAAAATGGAGGGGGGACCTGATGAGTATGCGATATCCACATTACCCATAGGATCCATGGTGCTGGTATATATGCTAACATTGGGGGTATATTGATGGGATCCATGTTACCATATATAGCAGCACCATGGATCCTATGGGCTATGGATGTAAGCCATAGGTCTATCCGTGAGAGCCGTGACACCTCCCATAAATCGACGGACGCCACGGTAGGCCCTTGGCGCAGCTTCGTTGGCTGCCTGCCTGGAACCCCCAAGCCCTCGCCTCGCGTGAGGCGAGCCTCGCGATCGGAGGCGACACCCGGAACGCGCGTGCGCGTGGGAATTAGCTGCTGGGCACAAGGCGACAGCCTCGAACAGAGGATTTAGCCATGGATTTCCCATTGAAGCATGGTTGGACATGGGAGAAAAGACACATTTGGCTGCCTGTTTTCTGCAGCTACAATCACGACACGAATCAGTGAATAATAAGCATCCTGTATCATATCCATTCATATCCAATTTCCCACTGCTAAACTGATGCGTTTGTTTGGCTATGGCTTAATTTTCATGAGACAAAAAGATGCTTTATTAATATATAACAACATGTTTGAAGCATAGAATCCCTATGGTTTTCTCTCCTCAAAGAATCCCTGTCCGGGCCTGTTCCTTAATTTTCAGGTACCAAACAAACAAATGAGGCTACGAGTTTGAGGATGACGGATATCCGGAAGATGTGGACTTCAATCCTGCCCTGGAATTCGTCTGTGGTCGCGGGGATGTGGTGCCGCAGATCGACCAAGGGGTTGAAGGCCTGAAAATTGGAGATCAGCGCTTCATCCAATGTGACGAGAAGAACCCCCTCTTCGGCTTTCCGGTGCTTTTTGTCGATCATTTTTTTTTTGATTAAATGCTAATATTGCTAATATTTCCATTGTTGTAGGGTATGAATATGAATGAGACCGGATATTTTTGTATGAAGCCAGCCAGAAATAAAATCCTGGGTTTCTCCTAGAAAAGAGGGGGTTGGATTTCACCATAATACCACCATCCACCAAGGTGGCATGGATAGTTTACTTTTGAGAACAGCAACACCAAGGCTTTCATGATGCCAGCAAACAGATCCTGGTGCCCTTTGCAGACTATTCAGATGCTAAGCTTGGTGCTGTGATTTCCTTGGTGAAGCATGGTGGCTTGACGGGAGCCCTGGAGAGATTTATGGATGCTGAAGGTAAGCCCCCAACTCATACTCCAAGCACTGCCGAAGTTACTTTTTCGATCCGGGATTGGTTTAGTCCACCAAATACCCTCTGGTAAACGTATAAAAAACTATGGAAAATCACCATTTTCAATGGGAAAATCCACTAATTATAAATGGCCATTTTCAATAGCTACGTTAAATTACCAGAGGGTATTCGGATTCTACTGGGATTTTTTGTTGTTGTTAATTATTTAAGGGCTGCCGCCCCTGCCGCCGACCCCGGAAAAAACACCAGGAGGTTTGTGATGCAAAAATCAGGCCCTCTCTCATTTTCTGTCCCATTCTCAGATACCCTCTTACTATTACGTACTCTACAGATCGTACTGGTTCTTTTAATACACAATGGATCATAATGGCATGGATATATCTGCGCTAATTTCACCAGCTCAACGCCAGGCGACTCCACTTTTGAGCCAGGTCAGTTGGCACTGCTCGATGACATAGCCGTGGATCATTACCATTTCTCTCACTGAATGTGAGTCAGTGAATTTTTGACCTTGGTATTGAATGCGATTGTTGAGTTCATAAATCTGAATGCCAGAACAGTTGCACATTTTGATTCAGTCAGCGTTCATCAGGCGCTGAGATTTGACATATACATACATGTATACTTTCTCCGGAATTTTTGATCAAGGTTGTGCCAGGTTGGTCTG
>Ga0126342_10005389_pt1 | contig 22284 bp, 21 predicted proteins | sample Cyp1metagenome_FD_92528 | JGI IMG/M metagenome (GOLD analysis project Ga0126342, IMG submission 92528) | Coral microbial communities from Lord Howe Island, Old Settlement Bay, Australia - Cyphastrea 1 metagenome | ecosystem: Host-associated > Invertebrates > Cnidaria > Coral ...
GTGATTTTCCATAGTTATAGTGGATTTTCCCATTGAAAATGGTGATTTTCCATAGTTATAGTGGATTTTCCCATTGAAAATGGTGATTTTCCATAGTTATAGTGGATTTTCCCCTTGAAAATGATGATTTTCCATAGTTATAGTGGATTTTCCCATTGAAAATGATGGATCTTTCCATAGTTATAGTGGATTTTCCCATTGAAAATGGTGGATCTTTCCATAGTTATAGTGGATTTTCCCATTGAAAATTGTGATTTTCCATAGTTATAGTGGATTTTCCCATTGAAAATTGAGATTTTCCATAGTTATAGTTGATTTTCCCATTGAAAATGGTGGATCTTTCCATAGTTATAGTGGATTTTCCCATTGAAAATGGTGGATCTTTCCATAGTTATAGTGGATTTTCCCATTGAAAATGGTGATTTTCCATAGTTATAGTGGATTTTCCCATTGAAAATGGTGATTTTCCATAGTTATAGTGGATTTTCCATTGAAAATGGTGGATCTTTCCATATGTAAACGTTTACCAGGCCGGGTATATTCTACAGCCGGTCCTTCTTGGTGAAGCCCTCGCAGGATTGGTACGCGGCCAAGAAGCGTAGCATTTCTTGTGGCGAGTTGCACAGCTCATCCTCCACGAAATCCATATGGCAGTGTGTCAAAACCCATGGAATCCCCTGTAGTTCACATCAAAATAGCTGGGTTAAAATGGATGTGAATAACCCCCAAAAATGTATCTATAGGTATTGACCCATACCCATATGGAAAACCCGGGTGTGGCCCGGTCAAAATCGTCGAATGCCAAGAATTCAAAGCCAGGACTCAATTTTTTTAGTGACCAACCCCAGCCTTCAAGCCGGCAAAGTCCAAAATCTCGAGGATATTCTTCCGGGTGCAAATCACATTCAGCATATTCAAAAAGCCTGGCTCCAGCCGGTCATGTGCAAAAAACGATGAAAATTCCGGTGGGGAAAGTGGGAAAGTGCAAGGCAATTCAGGGCACAAAATCTCCACACTCCTCCAGGCTGCCCGCCTCGAACCTGCTCTGCGGGCTCAACAAATTTGTCAAATGGGTTCGGAACCCACGTCTTGAGCAAGTCTTGGTAGCCTTTCCTCTCTTCCTCGGCACAAAAGGCTGCCGGGGGGAAATAGAAAGAGCCCAAAGAGTCTTCTGAACTTTTTGAGCTGTGGGCTATGGCTAAGACCAAAAAATGATTATAGGACCAATTGCATGGATTCATCCATCCCGTAGTGGCCATAGTGGGAATCCAGACATCATGGGTCTACATTCATCCATATCCGCCAGGATGCAAGAATCGCGCGCTCGCTGAAGTCTGAGAAATCCTGGCGAACTTTCGGCGATTTCGACCACAGAAAACCTCCATGAACAGTCCATTGATGAACCATCGAACCATCCAACCATCGCACCGCCTCGAAGTCCATGTAGTCGAAAGTGGTGATTTGTTGAACCACTTCTCTACACCTGGGCGAGGGGTTATTGCTGACCTCGTAAAAAAAAAAAAGAAAATGTAAGAAATATTGGTAAATATGGTGCTGTAGATGATTGACCTACAAATGCTGGGTTTTCCATGTCGACGAGTCGATCTTTGATCCAAGGGACTTCTCTTCTGACAAGGTATGAAAGCCCGAGCGCATCATCAGTTCTGGCAAGCAGTTGCAAAGCACATGCAGTCCATCCTGGCCGGACTGGGCCCAAGAATCCCATTGGGGCATGCTTTGCTATTGGGTTTACCACGTGATATGTAGATATGTATAGACAATATAGACATAATGCATATACCTATATAATATTGTATATATATATATATACAAAAGACTTTATCCATATATATATAACCATCTATAACTCTAACTATACTATATATATATATTCACATATGTATATATATATTCATATGTGATATACTAATCACCGTGGTTAATATCCATCCAACCCAACCTAACCGGACGTCCCGAATTCACTTTGTCTCCTCTGACATGGATCGAAATACCACTCGCAAGCGTAGCAAATCTTCCGAATTCACCTGAGCAGCTCCGGAAAAATCACCTACCAAAATACAAAAAATATAGGAAGATCAAACAGAATCAGAACAGGAACAACAGGATCAAGAACCACTTAGGGACCATATTCAACCATTTTATGTCTCACTTAGGATCCATAGCGTGGGCCTGGCGGCCTGACAGTCAGATCCCTGGCCTCGTCACTCCAAAATTTGTTCAAACATTCCTGGATGCTCGGCATCAACCTGCGATCAGAACTCAAAAAAGATTTACACATCTTACACATCTTCATCCATGAAAACTGCAAAAACAAACAAAGGAACATACGGCTTTCACAACCCTGAAAAAATAGCCATGGTTCATGGCTCGTGGTCAATCCCCATCGATTTCCCATGGGAAATTTTTGGTGTTTTTCTCCATGGATTTTTCCCACGCCTCCCTACGCGGCTGGTGTTGGGAGCCACCAACTTCTTGGGCTTCTTCCGCTTCCGAATTCGCTGCACCGCCACATGGAGCTTCACTGGAACCACAACCGCCTGCGAGATCACGGAGATCACGACCCAAAAACGACCCAAAAATCCCTGGCGGAAACAGCTGGGTAACAGCTGGATGCCTCAAAATTGTTCAGTTTCCATGGGAAAAATAAGATATCTTAAACCCATGGAAAGACTGAGTAGATCATCCATATTCATCCATTTATGAGGCTTAAATAGATGGGGTCACTGCTGCTCCCATAGCTATCCATCACTTTTTCACTGAGTGTATCCCATCGGATTATCATCACCATCGTCCAGGATGGTGCCCTCCAGTTATGTTTGTTGGTTTATGAACCAACTTAAACCCCCATTCACTATAGTTATATCATGTTATATCTACCATAAACCATAGTTAAACAAAAAAAACGATTTTTCGAGCCCGATGCAGATTCTCCAGACACCTCACCTGTGTCAAGACCTTCTCAGTGTCACATTGGGGACGACTAAGTGTTCCATTCGCATCCTGCCGGCCATTTTTTTGCGAGGTGCCATCCATTTTTTTAAGGAGTTTTAGTGGGATTTTCCATGAAACAAACATAAACAAACCATCCTTCTGGGGTATCCCCATTTCAGGAAAGCCCCATGTAAATGGGGATATCTTCCATAGATCACTGGGCTAAGCCCGAACTGCCCAGCTGATTGTTGTTTCTATGTAGGGAATCTCCAAACTGATGGACGATCTAATCAAAGTTGCACGAAAAAACCATGGACCTGAGAATTTCACCAAAATGTCAGTTTTGATACTGAGTAATCGGGCCGGGTACGAATCAAAATTGGGAACCCAAGAAAATATATTGGACAAATAAATACACAAATTAACCCAGCATACAACCCCAAATAGCAAAGTGTCGCGTTTCATTCCTTTGACGCCAATTTCGTATTGACGGGGGAGCCAGCTTTGTCAAAAAAATATTATTCCTTGAATACCACGAAGACACTACCCCGGAACACCGCCCAAGACACCACAGAAACACCACCAAGACATGAGCAACACACCCGAAACATCACCAAACACTGCCAAGACACTAGGGACACACCACCAAACGGCCACCAAGACACCAACGACTACCGAAACACAATTGAGAGACCACCAAGACACCAGCAGGACAGACACCAAAACATTGCTGCCAACATACTTTGTCATAAACATGTTTTACCGCCACCATCTTCTCGCATCACCATCATCAATCACAACACCGTCGCGCAAATAACATAATCATCACAACAAGATCATCATCACAACGCCGCCATCATCATCATCATCATCATCATCTTCTTTTTCTTCTTCTTCTTCTTCTTCATTTTCATCTTCGTCTTCTTCACCATCATATTCTTCTTTTTCATCAACCATGCCCGCATCATCATCATCATCATCAGCAGCAGCAACATCATCATCATCATCATCACCACCACCACCACCAATAATACTAATCCTCCACATCCTTACTTTTCATATTCCAACTCGTGTACAGGTGCAGGTAGACATGATCTTTTTCAACACATCTACAAAATCTCATGGCTATACATTACTGTATACACAAGTATAGATACAAGTGTACATATATAAATAATTATAAATACGTATTGACGCTTGGGTGCAGGTACACAGATGCAGGCACATATCATTTACTGTGACACAACTACCAAATGAACATATGCTGGTGTATTGTGGCAGAGACATAGGCGCAGGCGGAGATCAACTTCCAAAAACAACACCTGAGATTTGATATTTTAAAGTGGCAGCTGTGAAGATGCAGGTGGAGATCAACTTCTTACTGTAAAGACACCTACAATAAGTTCAAAAGTGTTTCTACATTTTCTCTTAGGGCGTCCACAAAACGCAACCTCCTCGCATGAAATGTAAATTGCAATGTGGGTTTGCGCTGGGTCAACCCTTTCCCACGAAATGCGTCTCGATCGCCAAAGGTGCGCTGAAATTGCGGTTTTACATCTGCTTGCTGAACTCTTGTGGCGCGAAAATGCGTGCCCGCCGTCGGAAATCATACAAAAGCATGCCTGTGTAAAAACATCCGAAGCTCTTCGTGTATATCCATTGCTTTGTAAAAGCACCTCTGCTTGTAATGGTATCTGCGTGTAAAGCTGCTCAGTGTAAAATCATCTCTGTGTAAAAGTGTGTGTGTGGAAAAGTGTTTTTGTGTGTGAAGCCATCTCTGTGTGAAAGCATCTCTGTGCAACAGCATTTCTGTGTACAACTATCTCTGTGAAAAAGCGTGTGCGTTTTAAAAACATCCCTGTTAACGCGCCTGTGTGTGCGTGAAAAAATGCCTGTCTATGAAAAACATCATTGTGTAGTGCTAAAATATCTCTGTGTAAAAGTATTTAGGGGTAAAAGAATCTCTGCGTCAAAGAACTGACATGTAAAAGCACTGTGTAAAAGTATTGTGTATGACAAAACACCTGTGTGAGAAAGCATCTCTGTGTAAAGGCACCTGTGTGTAAACGCGGCTGCGTCCAAAAGTTCCTCTTTGCACCATCATCTCTGTGAAAAAAGTGTTTATGTCTTAAAGCGCTTGTGTGTAAAAGCATTTCTCTGCAAGCATTTTTTGTGTGTAAATCGAAACATGAGAGTGGGTGGAAGCCTGATTCCAAAATGGTTTGAACCCTCCCCTAGACTGTGTTTCCAGCCTCGCCCATGTGAGAATTTCTCTGCCTAAAAGTGTCGCAGTCTAAAAGCACCCGCGTGTAAAAGCATCCCTTTGTAAAGAAAAATACCTGTGCAAAAATCACCTTTTTGTAAAAGTACCTGTGTAGAAAAACACCTCTGTACAAATGTATTCCTGTGTAGGAACCATATCTCGTAAGAGTATTTCTGTAAAGCTTCTGTGTGTGAAGGCTACTTTGTGTCAAGAGAAACCCCGTGTAAAAAAACACATGTGCTACAGTAGTGTGTAAAAGAATTCCGGTGTGAAAGCATCGCTGTGTAAAGGCATCTGTGTGTAGAAATGCCTGCGCATCTGTGTGTAAAAGCTCCTGCGAATAAAAGCATCCCTGTAAAAAAGCACCTGTGCATGAAGGCATTTGTGTGTAAAAGCACCAAGTTTGTGTGCGTGTGTGTCTGAAAACATGTCTCTGCGAAAAGCATCTCTGTGTAAAAGCACCCATGTGCGAAGGCATCCCTGTGTGTAAGCATCCCTCTGTGCAAAAGCCATAAATGTAAAGGTTGAAAATGGTTGGCCAAAACCAAAAGGCTAAACAAATCAGCATACAATATTTTGGTCGCTTGGTGTGTTGGAATCTCTAGGCTGCGTAGTATGTGCGCAAAATTACTCGGTATTTGCAGCATTTTGATGCACTTTGCAGCTTGCACCTGTGCACTACATGGTTTGTGCAACAGCAACTCATTGCTCGGAACTTTGCCATCGCACAATATTTGCATTAGCCCAAAGCTAACGTCTGCAAATTGCATGATGTTTGCAAGATTTGGAGTGATATGTTCTGAAAAGATCTGAAAAAACACGTTTTTGTTTTACTGCGATCGGAAGCAAAAATCTGTACACTGTAAAATGCTTGCAGCATGTCCAAACTTGCACAGCAGCATACCGGGGCAAAATTTAGCGCATCACAAGGTTTTTGCCGCATTTTGTAACTACCACGTGTAAACCGCATGGCACTTGCAGCATTTGTGAAATGGCATCTGTAAATTGGATGCTATTTTGCGTCTTTCCGAAGATCAAAGATGCAAGTGGAATGGTCTATGCAACATGTTGAAATCATCTGCACAGTGCACATATATTGCACATAGTTGCATGGTGTTTGCAGGGTGTTGCGGCTAAGATCTGCACAGTAAATGTGAATTGCGTGGCACTTGCAGCTCATTGAAAGTAACATGTGTAAATTGGAAGGTGCACGCAGCATTTTGGAGCTAGGCCTTTGTTTCTTTCGTCCTGCCGTCCTTCCTTCTTCCCTCCCTCCTTCTTTCCCTTCCTGCTGTCGAAATTATGTTATCCTTTCTTGTTTGTTTTTAGTGCTAATACGTTTTCTTTTGATGTATGTGCGCGAGAGTCTCAGGGCCAGCGTAGCATGCAGTAAGTACATCCACTATTATCAACTCCTCTAGTGAGGTGAGCAGCCCACGGCCGTGGTTGCTGCATGGCATCAAGGAGCGTTCGCAATTTAGTTGTTTTCGTAGAAGTATCATAGTGACTACGTTGTTCCTAACATGCATAATTCAAACCTGCAATCGCAATGTCGTCGTCATCGTCACCGCTACCATCACCATCACCATCATCGTCATCATCATCATCATTGTCGTCGTCATCATCGTCATCATCGTCATCATCGTCATCATCGTCATCATCATCATCATCGCCACCGTCATCATCAGCAATCGAGACACGCCCATTGATGTATGATTTACACCCGATTTACCCATTTAAATGTCCATGTATAGTTGTTTCTTCCCCATTCAAGTTCCTCTGATTTTCCCATTCAAACCTCCCGTCATTTCGTCATATTTTCCCATATGTTCCCATATTTTCCCGTGTTTTCCCATGATCCATGATTCTCCCGGATGTCGCGCCATCCAAAAAACCGTCCTTCGAGGAGCTCAAAAGATGTTCGGAAGCTTCGCCTGCTCATCAACTTATAATATGTATATAAAGTATACAGTAAGTAGATACTATGTCATATATGGTGTACATACTACATTTTTTAAAATATATACACATATATGATATCTTGTAATATACATACATATCGATATGTATTTATATATATATATATGTGACATTATGTGTGTGTGAAAATATGTACAACACATCAGTAATGACACATAACACATAATACATCACACACTATGTATACTGCATAGTACATATACATAGATAAATATATACAGTATGTCTATATATATATATACATATTTACATACGTATGTACAGACAGAGCGCCCTGTGCGGATGTACAGTTCATGCGGTGAAATCCAGCATTTCCGTTGAAACCATCAACCAGCGAAACCAGAAAAGCCTCTAAAAAGAGAAAACTTTAGGTTGTGATTCAAGACCTTCAACCAAAATGGTTTACCAATGAAAGAATCATATCAACAAATATGTGAAACCGTTTAAAATACGTAAATATCCAAAACTATCTAAGTCACCATCATCAAACATCATTTTTAAACTTTACAGTCCCATATGGCCATATGTACCATGTTTAAAACCCGCTTTAAATGACGGTTGCCATCCCTCAACGAACATAGACACTCAGAATCACTACTTTTTAGAGGAATGTACTTTTTCAATCTTTTTCAAGCCTCAAGTCATGGCAGGGTCATGATACTTTTGGGGGCAAATCCACAGTATCCACAACTCAACCATCATCATCCATGAATCCATGATGTGGGACGTATTCCCACATGGCCCATTTGATGACACCTCCATGGGTAAATCACCACGCCCTTCCCCGCTATCAAAGCCCAAGAAACCCTGGTGGATGTAGGGGATAAAATGCTTCCAAAAACCACCATGATTTGGAACAAATCTTCGGGGATGAATCTTTGGATGGGATCACTGTCGTTTTAAGAGGTGAATTCCCATAGATATTCCCATAGATATTCCCATAGATTCCCAATGTTGGGTTAATATTTATTATGTTGGTGATGGGACTCATATCATCTCATATCATCTCATATCATATCATATTCCCAAAAATATCACAATCAATTCCGTTAGGGAAAAAAAATATGAGATGACATATATTCGTCCCATATATTCCATCCATTTCCCATATGTTGGGACATATCATCTCATATTTTTTGGTAATATCCCATTTCATCCCATATCATCTGATATTTTTTCCCATATATTCCATATCATCCATATGATTTCCCATATGGGGAAAAAAAATCTTTCCTTTTTGGTCACGTCGACCTAAACACCGAGGCGGTCGCCTTGGCTTCGGCGTTCATTGGCGAACTTCAGCGCCCGTCGCAGGTCGGCCACGGTCGCCACTGCTCCCAGATCCCACGATTTGTTGACGGTTACCTTGGGCGAAACGGCGACATCGACGTGAAAAAAATAAACGATGTGTTGAGGGATTTCCCACATTAAAACAGCTAGTTGGTTGATATTGGAAACCGACCGATGGATTTCCCACTTCGAAGTGCTGATCTGACTTCCGAACAATGCTTAGAGCTATTGATGGAGATTTCGCCATCAAACATAGCAATGAGACATCCCAAAATGAAGGTTTATAGCTGGGAAAATGATCTGTAAATCAACTATGTTATCTTGCCATGTTTGATTACCGGTGGGTAATTGGAGAATACACCATTGCATATGGTTCTATATTTTTTTGCTATGATCTATTCTATCATTATACTTAGCTATACTTAGCTATACTTAGCTATACATATAATATCATATAATTATCCCCAAAGAAATCTATTCTATATATATATCCATATATATAATATATATATATATATATATCCATATATCCATATATATATATATATATATCCATGATAAACTATAAGTATCTATAAAATGTCTTGGTGATAAACTTCAGTTCCCCATCGACCTTTTGGGGCCGAAGGGCGGGCGATCCATATCGAGGGAGGCTGCTCTGGCGCCGGCATTTCAAATTCATGGAGCCACAACGCTGCAGTCGCCATCCAGATTCGATGGGTCGCTAAGTCCACTAATTGGAGTTGGAAGAAATAGAATATAGTGGTAATAAATATATGATTGGATAAGAGATAATAGAAATAAGGTAGAATCTAAGATGATGGTTAGATAATATATGGTAGAATCTAAGAATGATGATTAGATAACTGGTTGGTGGTTTTAACATGGTTTAACCATCTTGAAAAATGATGGAGTTCGTCAATGGGAAGGATGACATCCCACATATGAAATGGAAAATCAAAAATGTTTGAAACCACCAACCAGATACTAGTGGTAATAAATATGATAATTGGCAGAAACTATGATCATTATTTTTATCATTGGTATTGTATCCGTATTAACAATGATAATAATGATAATAATAAATAATTATGATATGTGTGATAATTGCGATAATTATGATAATTATTAGAATGATTATGATTATGATAATAGTGATGATAATGTTAATGATGATGATAATGATAATAGTCATGATAATGAGAATAATACCAATGATGATTATGATAACAATGCTAATCATAATAATAATAACAATAATAATAATAAGGTAAAACCTAATAGAGATATAGAGTGCTGTGCCTGCATTGGATTCTTGACTTGCAGCTTCCAAGTGCACTGCGGCCTTTTGTCCAGATAAAGCACTGCTGTCCATTGTAACGATGCCTCGATGCCTCTGACCGGCCATTCATCCCTTTCAGAAAAAACATGGCCATGTAACACGCCGGGGTCTCCACTTCGTGGGTCCCGGAAGTCACAACGGGTCCAGGTGTTTTTGATGCAACCTGGAATCCCCTGGAAAACGAAAAAAAAACTGTTGCTCCAAGACTATTCAAAGTGATTTATGATGATGATAGGTATGTGGGTACATAATTTGTATGTTAGTATTTATGTATATGATGTAGATTTATATTTATATTATTTTATATTCATACGTGTATGACAATGAGTGTGAGATGAATCGCTCTTTTAATGGGATCAAACTGATTTTGGGGTGGAATTGTAGCACAATGTAGCTTCTGTGGCTGCAGACATTTGGATATGCTCTGTACACACTCGACCAGTGACACGGCTCTGGCCATCTTGGACGTCCAGAGGCGCGCGGGGTGCTGGGACAGCCCCTGCGTTTACGGAGCCGTACCCGGCGACGCTAAAGATTGGGAATCGTTTCAGCGCCCTGGGGCACATCTGCAATCATCTCAATCGCCTGTCGTGCTTTGATTATTTGTGTGGGGCTTCCAAATTTCAAAATGCTTCAAATTGGATCTTCTTATTTTCCTTGGCATCTTTGTTTCTTCAATTCTGAAACATGTTTCCACTTCAAAAAACCCGCCGTGTCAGCGGGATCGCTCAGCCGCCGAGTTGATATCGCCAAAGTTGCAGTCCAACATCCATTGCCTCGCTCCGTGGCCGTTCCATCCGGGACAAGGCACAACAAAACGACCCAAAGAGGCTGCGGCCTGAAGATGTCTTTTATAGACATATTATAACATTATCTATAATATATATATATGTACATATGTCGAATTATGTGAGATTACATCATATTGTAGCTATTATGATCTAGTGAATCCAAGTTCTGAGTCTTTAAAAAAGTCTTTCAGAGAGCTGCCCTTTTTGTGCCCATGAAATTTGTCCATCTGTGGAGTCCCCACATCAGCTGCAGGAAGCACGGGAAGTCGATACCTCGATGTGTTTCCCCAGGGTCCTGGACGCAAAGCTCTCGGATCTTGAAATACAGCTCCTGCCGTCCGGAGCGCGGCGATGCGGTGGTGTCTCGACTCTTTTCGAGGCTAAAGATTGACATCGGACAATTCGGAGAAACTGATGAGAAACTGATGAGTTGCAGGAATGATTGCCGGATCTTCATCGATATTCACAGAAATTCATCACAATTCATCACAGATTGCTCCTCCTTTTGCGAAATCTTGATGCGAGCCCCGATGCGTGCGGTCATCAGAATGACGCGGCTGATGGGCACCCGAGCTTCTTGACCCAAGAGTCGAATGACGGTGCCCAGACTGCGTGGCTCGTCCTGGGATCCACCGGATCAAGCGGAACTGGTGCATCTCATCTTGGCTCATGGGAAATATGGTGGAATATGGTGAAATATGGTGGAATATGGTGGAAATATAACAACCATAGTTTCTATAGCCCCTAACCATTCTAGTCATATTCAATCATTCGCCACCAAGTCATCGCTCCACTATCCACGGCTAGGCCGCCGACCTGCCTCCTTGTCATGTTGTTGCTCCTCCTTGATACACTCCTGCGCCTCCGGACGCCGCGGGGCCATTTGGCCGGAACCCCTCAAGAAAGCCCCGAAAGCGGAGGGGCTAATGCCAGGAATCGTAACAAAAATCACCCACATATTTTTTGGGGGTATATCGATGTATATCCCAAGTATATCCCAAGTATAGCTCCGCGATCTGCCCACCAAGCCTCACGCTCAAAGAGGTGGCGAAGTTCCATGACTTCCGTGGAAGAGAAGCGCACGGCCCTGACGGACAGCTTGAAGATCAATAAAACCAATGACTTTATTAGCACCCCCCCCCAAAAAAAAAAGAAAAAGTGGAATTTCCCACTGTTTTAACCGGACTTTACCAAATTCGATCCTTTTTTGGGGGTGGCTAGGTGTAGGTCTTGAGAAAAACTACCTGAAAATAGATGGAGGAAGCATTCTGTGAACCACCAAACCCACCATCCAACTCGCCAGCTCTGTGTACTTGCCTCATTGCCGCTTCTTCCCGTTCCTGAGAAGAACACCAGGTTCAAATCTGGAATGTATCGCAAGCATTTCCATGGGTGGTGCCCCATAGTTAGCCAAGTTGGTTTGGAACTACTAGGTAAACATATCTAGACTGGTGCTTTTAAGCCATCCCAACAATATTCGTCAGATCAACCAATCACCCTAAGTCTGGTTCAAAAAACATAGATATTTGAAACCCCCAAGTTGGTTTAGTTAACTAGTAAAATCTAGTAAAACTCGGATTTATGGTAGCTATATCAATAGATTAAATAGATTAATACTTCATTGGATGGATTTCGAAACGGCCGCGCGGCCAAGACGCCAAGACTTTCTGGGTCAAGTTCTTGAGAAAGGCCCGCGCCAAGTGAACCACCGGGAAGAAGCGAATGCGGGGGCTGCCAATTTGACCCACATCCTGCGCGCAAGGCGCGAAGCACACGGCAAATTGAGCTTAAAAAGGGGAGCTTTCGAGCTGGGAGTGTTCATCCCAAAAAAAAAAGCACGAACAATTTGAAAAAGATCTGAATTATGGAGAATAAACCACTACAAACCATAATAAACCATGAGCGAATTGGAAGATTTCACCGAGCTGAAAATAGCAATAGCTGCGACATGTGATCCGCACCTCCTCTGGGACCCCGGCATCCAGCCTCGGTGCACATAGACATACGCATTGTTTATGCACATTTACGTCATATCTATATATAAATATTATATACATATATATATATATATATTCTATATATATATATTAATATGTATATATATATATATTCTATATATATATATATATATATTAATATGTATATATATATATATGTGTAATACACCTATATAGAGAGTACCTATGTAAGGTGTATAGACATATAATATCTCTAAATATCTAATAGACATATGACATACACCATTCTCGCTGTTCGAGTGACGCTTTCCTCCGGGCTCGATCCAGGCTCAGGTATAAGTCTCGTCGTCCACTGGCCTGGCGTTGTTTTCTTTTCAGTGGCTAATTGTGGTTACTAGTGGTTGATAATGGTTAATCAATGTTAATCATGGTTTTAATCATGGTTAGTCATAGTTTTAATCATGGTTAATCATGGTTTTCATTTACTTGTGGTTGACAATAACATATAGTATTAACCATTAAAGAATATTAAAAGTTATTAATCACATAATAGTGGTTTGATCATGCTTAATAAAATCATATCATAGTGGTTGATAACGGTTGATATCATTGTACGGAATCCCAGTCATGATGCGGGATGATTCACCCCAAAGGTATTCACCAAGTGATAAAATCGCCAACACCTTGCTATCGAAAATGCTGGCCTCACCTTGCAATATATCTCACCATCGTGATTCTTGAGCATATATAAGTAGTACAAGCAGCTCATGTTCTTCATAACTTCGTTATTTCTATGCTGCGTTCATCTCCATATACTTGTGCCCTCTGGTAATTTCACATAGCTGTGGAAACTGACCCATTGGGTTCAATCGTTTACCTGCTAAAATGGTGATTCTCCATAGCATCATAGCTATGTCAAATTGCTGGAGGGTATATCTCACCATGGTTGTGGAAGTGAACTCACCCTGGAGAAAAAAACCCATGAAAATCACCTCAACGGCACCAAGCAGAACCAGCCATGCTTGGGGAAAGTGAAGAATTCGTGCAGCGTAAATCGTTGGAACTGGGGAAACCATGGCTTGGAGGGTGCCAGGTGGAATCTGAATGCCATCTCACGTTGGCTTCTTATAGTCATATAGTTTTATGGCATTGGGTTTTCCACATTCATATCATTCATCAAACATAAATGTGTTGACTTTAAGTGATTTTAAGTACCCCAATAGATAGGATAATTTTGAGGCCTAAGAATGGATGTGATCCAACTGGCACAGCTGCTCACCTTGTTGACCGGCATCCCGGAGTCTGCCAGCATCCACAATAGCTGGCCCTTCGACACAAAGCCATCGGAACTTTGGAGATTAAAGGCTGTCCTGCCGGTGGTAACCCAGGTCGCTGGATGGTTTATTTCATGGAAAATCCATGGAAAATCCCAAAAATTCATGATTTGGGGGTACCCCCATGACTTAGGAAATCCCCAATTTACCATCTTTGGGGTCATTTGGAGGTTAGCAGTGCAACGGTTTAAACAGTTCAGGGAGGCAACAGCAGTGGGCCATGTTTAACACGTTTCACCCCCCTCCGGATTGGCCTCAGCTGATCCAGCTCGGCATCACTGAAGGTGGCCTGTTTCCGGTTCTCCACGGGGATCAACTTACGGATCTGCTCCGCAACTCTCACCCAGAGATCCCAAGAGAGGCCTCGCGGGGCGAGGCTTCACAGCATGATATGCTAAATGTCTAAATGTCCAGTCGCCATTCCCGAAATTTCCCTGCATTTAACATGATTTAGATATCTGTGGAGAAAAAAAGGATGCGAAATCCAACTAAGTTCTCCATCATATTTTGTCTCCCAAACTCAATTTTCGCAGTAAATCCTCAGCCCAATGAAAGTCAAGCGCAGTAATAATGATTGTTTTTTTTTGCACACTAACTAAGCACTAATAAGTACTAAGAACCACTAAGTACTGGAAAATGACCAATTATAGTTGATTCTACCTATATAAAAGGTTGATTTTCCAGTTCGTTATGTCAGTTTATCGGAGAGTAAATCATCCATTTTATTTATGGATTTTGAAGGAAACAAACCATCCATTAATAGGGGAAACCCCACATTAACCAAATATTCTGCAACAATTGTAGTAATAAAAATAAAATACGTACTACTGTTGATTGTACTAATAAGTGCTCAATCATAGCTACTAATTAGCTAAATTTGCTAGGCTCTTCCTGAATTTGTGTACTACTAAATAGTACTACTAAATAGTACTACTAAATAGTACTACTAAATAGTACTACTAAATAGTACTACCAAGTACTAAATTGCATATCATCAGCTAATAACTATATATGCTTATGATGCGAATAACTATATAATAGCTAATTAGTCTATATGTAGTCTATATATGTATATATCTCAAGTACTAAATCATATCAGCGAATTAAATTCACTTAGTGTCATTATATTCAGTACTGCTAATGCCTTGAGGCTGGATATTCGGTTGATATTAGTACTAATGCTAATGATTATTCATATCATTATTTAATAATACTAATTGTTAATATCACTATAATAATGATTAATATTTAACATTAGCATTAATTATCATATTAGTAATAAAAAAAAAAAGCATAATAATTATGTGATAGTTAGTACCAATATTTAATAATTACTAATACTAATTGGTATTTAATAACTACCCTCTGGTAAACTAACATAACTATGGAAAATCACCATTTTTAATGGGAAAACTCACTATTTCAATGGCCATTTTCAATAGCTATGTTAGTAATTATTAAATATTGGTACCATGTAAGTATTCTATTATGACTATTGGAGGAATATCCCCTAATTTTCATAAACCATGGTTTAGCAAAATCCGGGGTTGACATTAATACTAATGATGGTTAGATGGATATTTAATATTAATTATCCATTAATTATCCATTGATTATCATAATAATTGTTAGATGGATATTTAATAATAATTAATTGGATAATAATAATTCTTAATAATTATAATTATCATAATAATCATATTTTATTTTATCAATTGATGGATATTTAATTAATCACTATATTCAATAATTAATGCTAATGATCTTCGGTTGGATGACTGGATGACAGCCCATCGGCCTGAGGACACCTGCCCCTGTTCCGAGATGCAGCTGATGAAGGCCTCTTCCACGAGACCTAGCGAATTTAGCGAGCCCAGCACCGAAAAAACCATCCAAAATGATAGGAAATGGTAGGAAAATGATGGAAAATGATGGGAAATGATGAGAAAATGATGGGAAATGATGAGAAAATGATGAGAAAATGATGAGAAAATGATGAGAAAATGATGGAAAATGATGGAAAATGATGAGAAAATGATGAGAAAATGATGGGACATGATGAGAAAATGATGGAAAATGATGAGAAAATGATGGAAAATGATGAGAAAATGATGAGAAAATGATGGGAAATGATGGAAAATGATGAGAAAATGATGAGAAAATGATGAGAAAATGATGGGACATGATGAGAAAATGATGGAAAATGATGAGAAAATGATGAGAAAATGATGGGAAATGATGGAAAATGATGAGAAAATGATGGAAAATGATGGGAAAATGATGAGAAAATGATGGGACATGATGAGAAAATGATGAGAAAATGATGAGAAAATGATGGAAAATGATGGAAAATGATGGAAAATGATCAGAAAATGATGAGAAAATGATGAGAAAATGATGGGAAATGATGAGAAAATGATGGAAAATGATGGGAAATGATGGAAAATGATGGGAAATGATGAGAAAATGATGGAAAATGATGAGAAAATGATGAGAAAATGATGGAAAATGATGGAAAATGATGAGAAAATGATGAGAAAATGATGGAAAATGATGGAAAATGATGGAAAATTATGAGAAAATGATGAGAAAATGATGGAAAATGATGGGAAATGATGGGGAAATGGAAAATGATGTAAGATGACTGCTTGACCAGCGGCGTGGCGGCGCATTCAGGTCCGCTTCGAGGAAAGCATCTTTCCTGGGCTTCGGCCAGCATCACGTGGGAAACAAACAGAAACCTGAGTTGATAATGCATGCCTTGAACATATGTGCAATGGTCAATGAGATTCATGTCATTAACAGTTCTTAATGATCTTAATGGATATTGCTAGATATTAGTAGCAATTAGTACCCTCTGATAAGCTAACATAACTCTGGAAAATTACAAGTTTTAATGGGAAAACTCACTATAAATGACCATTTTCAATAGCTATGTTAGTTTACCAGAGGGTAACATTAGAAACATCCCATGTCCTGAGCATCCCATCCCCATCTCCGAATGCCTTGAGCTGAGCGGCAGTAAATCCTTGGTGATGGCCGTCGTACTCAATTCACGTCGCCTCGGCCACCAGAGGTACTGGGCGATACTTAGCTATCCGATATGGGGCGCCCTGCAAAATCACTGGCTGCCGAGGCGCTGAAAAACCTTGCGGTAGACGGATAACTTCACCTCCTTCTGCAAACGCATCAAGCGAAGGTATTCCGTCGCATCCTGGTGCAAGGCGATGCAAAAATCCATAGGTCTAGTAGTGAAATTTTTGGTGATCTCTCTCTAACCATAGTATATTTATAACCATAGCATATCTATAACCATAGGAATCTCAGCGGGATATGCAAATCCAAATCCACTCAGAGCGATCTGTCGGATCTGTCGATCGCCAAGGAGCCATGGTGCCATTCTCATTGAAATCCACCTGCTGAACCATCTTCCACACGTCCTGCACAGGAAAAGAAATGGCAAAATAAGGCAAAATATCTGCACAAAGAAAAAGGAAAATGGGACTAATGAAGAACTATGAAGAACTGGTAGGGATTGGAACCAATGGAACCAATGGAACCAATGGAACCAGTCCATCTTTTTTGAGACCCCGTGAAGTCCACGAAACTCAGCACTGCCATCCTCCACCCGATTTTTAAAGCCCTGCCAAGAGAGAAGTTCCATCACCTCAGCACCGTGGAGTTAGTCAGATATCAAAACAAACAAAAGCGAAAAAATAAGGCAACTCTTGACACAACAAGACAAAAACGACAAGTTCCTCCGCAGAGTAAATTGATGCAAATCGGACATTTGGCGAAGGATCTCTTGCAAAGCAATGCTACGTAGAATGATGCTCAAATGACTCAAATACCAAATTTGCTGGGGGTCTCTGCCTGCAGCGTGGGCATTTCGTTATTGGCCTTACCTCAGGTGCTGAAACATCCCGGTACAGCCCCCCAATCCACGAAGAGTTCTGAGAAAACTGCTGCTGTTCTGTCCAATAAGACCCAGTGGAACCAGACCAGGTCACAAAAGTGATCAAAAGTCTTCAGAAACTCCGCCTTCTCATTCTGTGTAAAGCCATTCCTGCGCTCAAAAATATGGAAATATGACGTGGATTGACGTGGATTGACGTGGCAATGCGTGACAATTCATCCTGGAGGTCCAAGGGCGGCCTTGGGGGATCAGTTTCCCGTGTCACCGGCTCCTCTCTCGCACGTAGATCACAAAGTCATACGCAGCATCGAAGGAAAGGCGAGAATCGTCTGTGACGCCCTTGTTGCCCTGGCACTGCGGAGCTTTAAAAGTCTCACTTTCTGTGGGTAGCTGTGATTCTGTGGATATTCCGTTCCAAATAGATCCGATTCAAGATATTCATAGATATTCCGTTCCAAATAGATCCAGTGGATAAGATATCGACAGCCATGCCGCTTTTTATGGCGCTGCAGGTCCTTGAGTTCGTTGAGCTCCGCAGTTAAGAGACTAAAGCCCAGAGGTTTACAGAGTGCCTGTAGGTCCTGCACAGAAAAAAACCCATGGAAGCCATGGAAGCCATGGAAGCCCCGACAAAGAACGAACGAGTCTCCTGACCCCAGATGAAGCCGTCCTGTCGCCACAGATCTGGTGATGGCAATGACATTCTTCAAGTCTTCATCATTAAACAAAAAGTCATATGGCGAACAGCTATAGATCAAACCCCTGGTACCTGGATGTTCACTTCTTGACCAATCACCATAGGCATCCATAGGCATGCATAGGCATGCAGCATTATGGCAGTGTGTGTTTATGTTTGTCAAGGCACCTTGTCTGTGTCCAATGAGTTGAAATATCCTGCAACCTGTCGGGGCAGAAGAAAAACATATCTGTAGGGGACGAGTCATTCCTGAGGGTCAAACTTATGGATTCTGATCAGACCACCATGAAATCGGGAACGTCTCCCCAGATCAGTTTTCTAGTGACCATCCAACTATTTTGACCATGGCACATACTGTTTGATGGTAACCCCCCAAAAAAAAATGTACTTGAATTTCCCCCAAAAACAAGGCCAAACACAACTACCCAGAAAAGATGTCAAAGATGGTTAAAAATGGTTAAATCATGTCAAACCACCCAGAAAATCCTACCGAAAATCGCCAGAAAAATCTCCCATAAAACAACAACAACTAACTACGGCACCTCCGAAAGTTCCATCTGTCGTAGCTGTCGTGCATTCACCAGGAACTCGTAGAAGCAAATACCGTGCCTTTTTCGTGATCAGTTTGGATCAAAATCCACCGTGAATTTTGAGGGAAAAACCATGGGAAAACCCGGTAAAAGCCATATCCGATTTCTTCAATCTGAGAAAATTGGGAAAAATTCATGGGCTTTGGACCCATGAGATCCCTATGGGAATCATGGGATAAAACCATGGGAAACAATGGGAAAAACCGGCTTCCACGGCTTCAACGTTGAAAAATCTTCGATCCAAGAACCTCACCAGAGATGGGGAGCGAATCTCGCTGCCGGGTAACGTCTTCTCTGCGAAGTGTCGCGACTGATTATGGATCAGCGCTTGCAAGTGATCTATACCTCAGATTTGGAAAGGCAATTGCGGCAAAAACCTCTGTGAAATCGCCGCCGAAAAATTCTCAAAGAATATGAGGAACTAACCAAAATTGAAGCAGCCTTGAAATGTACATTTCAATACTAACTATATAGTGGTGAAGATTAGTCGATGTGCTTCAATCAACAATAGTACGTAATAGATCATAATAGATCATAATAATAATAGTACGATATTGCCATCAGGGGTGATATTTTCAGTGGTGACACTTCTGTTTCACCCCGAGATGCAATAGAGTCCCCCAAAGCGCAAGAGGCCCCTTGCCAGCTCCGTACTTCGGATCAGTCGGCCTTCAGGTCCCAGATTCACTACATCCTGAAGCGGACAGGATGGACGTCATGGACGCCATGGTCCCAAAGATTTCCGGCAAGTTCTCCAAAAAAAGTCCCCAGTACAGTAGGATAATCTCAGGGATTTGTTTTTTTATCATGGTTCTGAACAACAGAAGCAGCGAGTCATCTCTGATTCATTTTTTAGGCTATGGAACATTTGCCGCAGAATTGGTCCTCTAGTGAATTAACATGAATTTTCACACCAGCTAGTTTGATGATATTCTATCCCAGCTAGTGTGATGATATTCATCATATTATCAATGGGAGATCTTCAGGATCCAATTGATGGAGGTACGTTAGTACCATATAAGTTTCATATAAGGCCATATTTTCTGGGGATATCCCCTGAAATTTAGGCCTTATATTACCTTATCATATTACAGTGAATGATTCGAGGATTCGCCAGGCGACACTTTCGCAGTGATGGAATGCTTCTGTCAGCTTCTCCAGTTCTGCCACGGTGAAACCTGTGGATAGCCGTGGTCGCCGTCACGGCTGAGTCGAAAAAAAACGTACCGAGTTCTCAAGTTACAAACGTTCACAGTTACCCTCTGGTAAACGTTTACGTAACTATGGAAAATCACCATGCTATTGTAGCTGCGTAAATCCACTATTTCGACTGGGCCATGTGATATTTGTGTCATCACAGTTCAAAAACACCTCTTGAATCCTCCCAATTTTATCCACCCAAAAATCACGAAAACTTCCGCCCAAAATAAATCAGCACCGATCATCCCATCTCACCTTCACAGGATCGATAAGCTGCAAGGAAACGAATCAGGGCAAGGGCATGGTCGCAGTCATGTCGCTTAAGACCTGCCACTTCCTCAGATCAATGGGTTGATCAAACCTGACCCGGTACCCCGGGAAAATTTAGGGATTGATGAAAAATCCTGGGTTAACATAAAGGCCTACCTTTTTTGGTGAAAAAAAATGCCAGCCCCACCAAGGATCTCGGATGTCATTCATTGTATTTGAAGTGGATACCACACCTTTCTTCGAGCAGATTCCACAGGCACCGGTTCTGGTTCCATTGCTTGGCAAACGACACGCCACTCCCAGACCCAGAGATTCAAACCCAACAAGCACCACTATTTTGGCCACTTTTGTCCATGAAAATTGCCACTGTTTGGTACTTGTTGGCTTATTTTCTCACTCATACGTGGGTGATAACCATCATTGATGACCCCTTGGACATCGCCCCTTCTTATCCTTCTGAGTTCGCCCTCACCCCATTGCCCATTGCCCATTGCCGCAGTCGGAGCTGCTGAAGGGCCGCATGGTTTGTCGAATGTTTTGCAGGGCGAAATCGGCATCTTCTCGGGCGTAGGGATTGGGACGCCACCTGGGGATGGATGCAATGTGTGTTGTGTATGTGTATATATATATATATATATTTATATTATATTATATTATATTATATTATATTATGTAATATTATATTATATATATAGTACTCATATGTGTATAGATATATATATATATATTACATATATATCTAATACATATAATACACATAGATGTTGTACATGTGGGATGTATATTCAAAAACAACCAAGCTCCAGTTTAGGGCTCGTGATTTGACACAGTGGATAGTCGGATGATCAGATTGATATCATGCTTCGAAGGCAGAGATGGATGAGAGACTCTCTGGTACTCGAGCATGGCAATGGGCTATGACCATACTCTGGTAAATCAGCTATGAATCGAAATGATTTTCTACAATCTTCATCAATCTTCATGGGTGATGCTCCATGCCGAAAATCCATGCGTTTCATCACAGAAAACCCCGCATCAAAAACGCCTTTTCAATCTCCCGTGGAGGTTCTGCCGTTCGTAGTGTGCATAGCGCTCGTAGAAATCCTCTGCGAAAAACGGGTGAAAAAAACCGGTGAATTCTGTGCTGGTCGTAGATATAAAGGAACTAGTTTATGGGGGTTATAAGCCAACAAAGATAACTGGGGGACAAAGCTAATGATTATAGATTATCATGATTATCAGTGTTCTCATGATTGTCACTTTTATGGGTGTCACGATTACTAGTATTAATTCATACATAGTTAGCTGAAAATGAAAAATGCTTGAAACCACAACCCCGAGCCAGTAGGAAATTCGATCCTGTGAAGCTATCTTCCCATTTGGATGTATACGTAGCACATCGTAAAACGATGTAAAAAATGCAGCATGCACATTGCAAAACCATGCAAAACCATGTCACATGACACCCTCAACAATCGCTTGTGCTTCATGTGCGTTTCATGGTTCATCATGCTTCATCGTCTATGTAAGTCTCACATGTCACGCCTGGAAGTCATTGAAATCCAGGGCCTCGAACTGTGTCGACTCTTTGGCAATCTGATTGCACTTCTCCTCAGATTTTGTCGTCTCAGTAATGCCTCAACCTTTATATAACAGGATTCAAAGTCCATCAGATTCACTTCATTCACTTCATTCACTTCA
>Ga0126342_10005390_pt1 | contig 22284 bp, 25 predicted proteins | sample Cyp1metagenome_FD_92528 | JGI IMG/M metagenome (GOLD analysis project Ga0126342, IMG submission 92528) | Coral microbial communities from Lord Howe Island, Old Settlement Bay, Australia - Cyphastrea 1 metagenome | ecosystem: Host-associated > Invertebrates > Cnidaria > Coral ...
AATCAAGAGCGCTGCTCCCAGGGATCTTCTTGAAGTCAAAGGTTGAGCGATGGCCAGGCGATGTTAAGCAAGAAGCAACAAAAATCCAAAAAAATAAAAAATGTCCAAAAGGATAACCCAGTCCCCATGTTTCAGGCTTCCCCGCTTCTGGTGAGCCACCTGTTCAGCCAAGGGTTTCTCCACCGTGGATTTCCTCAGCCGCTTTTGGAGACGCCCCAAGAAATTCACATCTTCGGGAGGCATACCATGGGGGTGCCTATTCGGGGGATGGGGTTAATCAAGGCAGTTCCTTTTAAGGTTCAGGTCAGCTTGGAGGACTGGAAGATACTGGAAGGTCATCCCAGAGGAGGCTCAAGTCCGTAAAATTTTCATGTCAGGATGCTTCAGATTCATTGATCTAGCTATGGTACCCTCTGGTAAACTAACATAGCTATTGAAAATTGCCATTTATAGTGGATTTACCCATTAAAAATGGTGATTTTCCATAGCTATGTTAAATTACCAGAGGGTATAGACTATATAGTATAGAGCGTCTGATTTACCAACCCAAGATACAGGGAGGTGATTTTGCCATGGTTGCCCTTTCCATGACTATGATTTCACCCAGATTCATGTCAACCCTGGGGCCAGTCACCCGAGGTATTGCAACTGTAGATCTACCAGTATCCGGCTACCTACTTAGCTAGTTAGCTAGCTAGCTATCACTGAGTTCCCAACAAGAGATCTTCCAAGAAAACTGGCACCTGGTGGTCCGAGCCCTTCTCACGTTACGGGCTTACCAGGTTGGTAGCGCACGGTTTGTCCCTACTCCTAGCACCTAAAACTTCACCTGGGAATTCAAAAAACAAATGCTTTTATGTGTGCAGGATCATGTTTCTTTTGGATAATTAGATTCACACACTCTCTCTCTCTCTCTTTTTTGGTTGCCACGTCTCACTTTTGGTGTTGTATGTGTCTCAAATGGCTCTTTCTCTCTCTGTTAGACTCTGGCTCCAGACACTGGCGAACCTCTTTTAACCACGACCCAAAGCCGAGCAAAGGGCAGCGGGCTGCCCACCCGTGGCTGGAAATGGTGACTTCTCGCCACTGAAAGTGGGGCAAAGGCCTCACATGCCTTGAGCAACGACTTGACCTGGCTCAATGGCTACACTTAGCCAATTCCTTGAACGGACCTTTGAGGTTAAACTGTTAAACCCTTTTTTGCATAGATCCTTCATTCAAAGACCCCACGTTGTCGTTGCATGCTTCACTTTTCCTGTCAGTCACGGCACCCGGTCCATCATGGTCCATCTCTGACATCTGCGCAGGAGTGCTGTGCAACACCAGGCCCCGCGCACTGCCCAAAGTCCAACACACCAAAATGACAAAGATGGGCCAATGGAGGGATGGGATCATTTTTCATAGTTCTTACATGTTCTTACGGATCATTCTCCAGGTACCTACTAAGCACCAGTAAGAAGAATGTTTGAGGTGGATTCGTAGGGCTATGTTCAGGCTACCATAGGGTTGGAGCTAGACCCCCAAACAAAAAACATGTAGAAAATGGCACTGCAACTTTGGACATGGCTGGTGCGAAGTGGACTTGGCCGGGGAAATGGGGAGAGCTGCCCAGTGCCCAATCAGCAATCCTGGGAGCATCTCCGCAAACCAAATGTCCAGTTCACACCTGGGCAATCTCCAAGATTTGGGACACTCTACGATTTTCGAAGTCAGATTTTGCCTCAGGGTGTTGAAAAACATGTGATGTTTCGAATTGCCCCAACAGCAAGAGTTTGAGTATTGATTCTTTGGTGTTGGCACAATTTGCAATGCCGAAATGGAGGTCGCCAAATCTTGAGCTGAACCCACCTACACACTTTCTGGAGTGCACCCCTTAGTGATCCTGGAACTAGGACCACTGCGAATCTGCGGGCACTCCCCGCCAGGATTGTTCACCGTGCATCTTCGGCACGGCTGGAGATAGCAAGGGAACATCTGTCCCTTTTTTAGCTCTTGTGGCCTGCGAAGCTTACTAAAACTCGGAGCATGGCGCTCCGACGCTCCCGCCATCATCAGCATAGCCTGGCTCAACAAGGCTTCTATGGCCACTCCGACTTGGAGGGGAAACCGTTTCCTCAGGTCATGTCCGTGTCACATGGGAGGTGAATCAAAACTGCGTACTGTGAAAGTTGGGAAACCTGTGATTTCCAAAGTGCTCTGCTCTTCATAGAATATTCTTCAAACAGCCATGCACAAATCATCCCACTGCAACCAGAGATGTTCTACTCACGCATCGACTCCTACAATAGGAAAAATGTCCAACTGGGAGCATCCCAACATTGGCAGATGACCCAAACGCTTCAACCATGTGGCTTTGTTGTTGTCCCCAATCTGCCCAAACTGTCCTTAAGGGGTCCTCAGCTCAAAAACTTCGAAACCCCTCCACTTTCACCGAAAATCACCCCATCATACCCCATCATACCCCAAAAAAAAACAATCCCTTAGGGTCCACCCAGCAGGCCGCCCACCAGGCGCCCGTTTCTCGCCTCAAAATGAATGCAGGTGCCGCAGCGCCTGCGCTCGCAGGTTGTGTGGAAAGGGCAACGTGGAGCCCGAAGCCTTGGCTCCCAAGGCTGGGCCACGTGCCAGGCCGCCCTGGCACGCGGCCGGGTAGGAGGTGGGGAGGGAGTTGGGGGAGTTGGGGGAGTTGGTTAAGGAAAGGTGGTTGTGTAATGTGTAATTTGTGGGGTGGCATGAGGATGATTTATGTGTATATATATGTGTGTGTGTGTGTTTGAGTTGAAAAGTTGAAACGGATGAATGATGAGAATGATGAGTCCCGCAATGAGACTTATGAGTCTTATGAGAATGACAAAAATAAGACAAAGAGCGATGGTGGAGAATATTCAATTAGTAATTAGACTGACATAGGTTCTGCTTTGACATTTGCTAACGCTGGAAAGTTGGAGAACTACTTCGGATCTTCTTTCTGGCAAAAGACTTCGAACAAAGCGTTCCAAACTTTCGCATACAATGACTGCTTTTTATTGGTGAAAATATCCCAAATTTTACGCCCCTTTGCAGCTGAGCAGTGCCCAAAAACCCTTTGTCATCTCCAACCCCACTGGTTGTTTGGTAAGGGTGCTAACATTGACTTTAGAATCACAACTACAATGATTCCCATTAAAAAGTTGGTATAACCCCCCCATTTTTTTCACTCATCACACAGGGATGAATTGGAGCTCACCACAAGTTTTCGCCTGCTGCGAGATGGTCGAGAGCCGACTGTGATGATGAAGCACGCTCCTGGCTGGAGAAAACACAGAATGCAATACCGCAGGGGAATGTATAAATGTCCGTATGTACGTATGCATGTATCATCAGAGAATTAAGTGGTTATGCATATATGCATGTGCATATATGCATATATATATATATACATATGCAAATATATTCATACCTATAAGCATACAAACATGCATTGTTATACGTATATATATAACAGACCTGTGACATCTGCGTCCAGACATAGTGGCGCCCCCGGTGCCCGTCCTGGCGCTAACCCTGCTGTGCAGCAGCGTTGAGCGATGGCTGGCACCGTGAAATTCATCGGGCAGCTCGGGATATCCGAGCACATCGCCGGCAGCTCCGGCCGACATCCAGTCCTTTGGTCGCGGCATGTCGCGAAGGGATGGATCCCGCTGACTGTTCTTAGCATTCTTTTGTTCATCGATTTACATATGTATTAGCTGTATTCAGGTATTACTCGGTTATTTACAGTAGCTGCATGCATCACCAACTAGGTAACTAGCTCAATTACATCTTGACTGACTAACCAACTACAACTAATCTATATTCCACGCATCTGCGCCTGTGATTTCGTTGCAGTAGGGGTCCCCATTCACTTTGGGTTTTCGGCTTCTCCCAACCAAACCTGGCCAGGAGTCTGCCCCGATAACGCTCAGGAAGCTTTTCAGCAAGTCGATGACCAACAAGCCTCAGGCCGACGCATGCGGAGATGACCAGGTCATCCCCCTGCCAGCTGTCACGAGAACGGGTTCCAGGACGAATAGGACGAGAATCTGTCCATTCAAACCATGGCCCACGGGTTCTTTGGCTGTGCCCACAGGGCCCTAGCGGACGCCCCTGTGCTTCTGAATGATCCTTTGGTTCACAGATTTGGGCTACACTACCTTCAGCTACCAGGAAACAACCCAAATCGTAGAGCCAAATCCTTGGTGCCGGCAGAAGCACCAACAATACTGAGACAGTCGTAGCGCACAAAAGAGAAGTGGCACAAACACTTGTTGCTGTTGTGGTTAATTTTGTCCTTGTTCATGTGTCTTTTTCTGCTTCTTGCTATTCCTCTGTTTATATTTCTGAGGCTTGTGCAATCTTGTGTTTGTTTACATTCTTGCACTCAATGATTGTGGCAGTTGTGACGGTCAGTTACTAGTTAAAAGCCGAACCATTCTACCTGTATGACAGTTGCTTGTAGTGTTCAACAGCTGAACCTCCAGAACTTGTTTACTTGAATTTCCCGTGCTGCTTAGAACCTTCCACATTTCAAGCTGTGCTAGCTTTCATGTGATCATCTGCAGAAAGGGTCAAAATGCACACCTCTATCATGGCATTCTCTCCAGCATTTCGCAAAGCTTTGCGGATTTTTACGGGCTTCTGACATAAATCGCCACTGTGTTTTTAGACTGTTTATGCAAGAAAGAAGTGGAGTCTGAGTCCGGGTCCAAGCAATATCAATCCACTCCTTGGCTGTGCAGCAAACATCCCTTTGGTGGAAGCCATCGCCGGCACCATGTGGAACCCGTGCTGCCAAGAGGCGACTTTGTACACGACATGGAAGGTATCACCAAAGCCGGCCAGAAGGGAAACCAAAAGATTTCCTCCCATGACCTGCAGGGCCAACTTCGAAGATGCACGAAGTCGGCACCGAAGCATGAGCTTAAACAGAATATACCCTCTGGTAAACATACAAAAAACTATGGAAAATCACCATTTTTAATGGGAAAATTCACTATCAATGGTCATTTTCAATAGCTATGTTAAATAACCAGAGGGTACATGAAGCATAAGCTGCCGTCCTGTGACCCTGTGACTCCACGCCCATGCACAAAGACATGCAAAGGTTTCCAGAAAAACCCTCCACAGTATCAGATTATGATTTGTCGGTTTATGATTTGTCGGTTTTTCCCCGTGGCTCTGCAGGCAACCAAAGCATAAAATAAACGAAACAAGCAGTCCTAAACCATCGCCAACCTGTGATGCCTTTTTCAACTGACTCTTTTTGTTCTAGTAAGGAACTGTGCATCCCTTGATGGCTAGAAGCAACCAATTTAGGTCCCCCGTGCACGTGGTGTTGAACTGCGTTGAACACAAGCGACGCAAATGAAGAGCAACAGCGATGGCCACGTGTCTCGTCGCAGGATGTTGCCCACGTACAACGGTGTTCGGCAGGAGAAGATGTTCAGCTCAACGGCAATAGACATCCTGAGACGCCGGACATCATGATGGAAAAGCTATGAAAAGCTTGCCGACATATTAAGAAGTGGAGATGGCAATGGTCAGTAGATAGGACATGATCATCCAAAGAAGCTTTGGGGATTAATTGCGTGCGATATGTTTCCGTATGTTGTTGCATTCAGAACACTATATTGGGAGTATATTATATCTCTCTATCTACATATGTATATACATATATATATATATATATACATAATTACATAATATACATATATATATATATATACTCATGTATGTGTGCGTGTGTGCACGTGATATAATTAGAGAGAAAGAGAAACTCTATGATGTCTATGAGCTTGGGATACAGCCATCGAACTATTGGCTACGACAACCTCTCACATTCGGGCAGGACACTGAAGATAGGTCACGGCCATGCGATACTTTCGACGTTCCTCTGGATCAGTGGAGGGGTCCGAGTGAATGACGTCCGACAGGTACAGTGCCATGGTCTGTCCCGTGCCAATGAAGCCATACCTCAGTGAGTTTCTCTACCAATCAGGCTACTGGCGGACACAACAGGGCACCCCCGAAACGGCTTCTCCAAGTCGCAGGAAGGCAGCCAACAAAATCTGTGGCATGGAGGGAATCTCCGGCAATGCCGAAGGGGACGCATTGTCACTGGCCACTGGCAGCATCGTTACATCATTCACCAGGGCCAACAGGATCACCTTGGGAGTCTGGGAGGAACCATTAACCATCCTAACCCTCCGGCTGCCAGAGGCCAAGAGATATTCAGATATTCTCCAGAATGGTGAAGAAAAGGTGAAGAAAAGGAAGTGATAGGAAGTGTTTTTTTAGCACTGAACTGAAGTTTCAAGTTTCAATGAAGACCCTCAAGAATAGCGTGACATGATGATCATGATGTCTCCAAATGAAATCCAGCAGTCCTAGTCGTTTTGAGAATCCAAAACGTGTTCGGCAACGCTAGAGATGCTTCAAGGCACGTAAAGGGCGGGCATTGTATCGTTGTAGGCATAAATCAGGATAGATAAGACGAGCACAATCTGGATTGTAGCACCAATGCGGTACCTTTGGCCCCAGCACAGGAACTCTTCTAAGGATTCTACAATACCTTTGGCCCCGGCACAGGAACTCTTCTACAACAACTGACTTGACGTGAAAGACAAGGCGATCAACAAATCAAGCTTCGAATATGCGGAAGCAGTTTCTCAATCGTTCATGAGGCAATTGCAAGCCACAGCTTGCACAGTGGACTGCAAGGTCAGTTGCGCAACGACCCGTGAAATGATCTTCAAGCCACACATTTCTACAGCACCTCCATGTTCATAGGTATATAATTAGGAGTTGCTTCTGCTACCTTCCTTGTTGTAAACCTCTCAGAAACCTCTCAAACAGCTTCACTTGAATGCACCAAGTGTCAATTTCCCGCACTAAGAGACCCCAAAGACCTGTCGCCAGGCGGCAAGACATACGACCGAAGCCGGGCAAAGATCTTCCGGGACTCAACCACAGCATCGAAGATGGCACTGAGCCTTGGATGCGGCGAGATCTACAAAAATTATTTGGCATCTGCTGCCCACACCCTTAAAACAGTCAATACATGATAGCCAATGGTTTTATAGTTCTCATAGCACTATATTACCTTGTTCCAGGACATGGAAGCCATTTCCAAACAGTCCCGTGCACAAATAGAAACGTTTGAAATATCATTGATAACAACCTAACTCCCAACTTGGTAGGCCCGCAAATCTCGTGACATTCCACTTTCTGTTGGCTCGCAAGGGACAATGTCCCATTGATTCGCAGACCCCAAATCATCATTTGGCATGTCGAAACTCCTCGATGTTCCCCAATTTCTTCAGGTTTCATCCTCCAGAGGTTTCCATAAATGGGGTACCCATCATTAGCTGGATAAATGAAATAACGGAAAATCATCCTATATAAATGGATGATTTGGGGGTACCTTCATGACTTAGGAAACCTCCATTTTGGGAAATAACTATGGGTTCAAAAACACTGATGGCTAGCTCATGGTAGCTTCAACATCTCTGACCATTTATTCCCCTACCATATTTCCCGAATTTATGTTCTAACCAGTAGGTCAACATGAATCAAAACTAAACAAAGTAAACAAACCATTGTCGATCAAAAGCGTTGATCGAAAACTCAAAAGCACCCAATGTTCCTGATTCACTTCTGCCGGTCTATATACCTCCCAAGTTTTAGTTGATGTGTGTATGTATGTATATATATATATATATAATTATAACTATTGGCTGTTTCAAAATAAAACTTTGATTGGAAAATGTCCCTAATGTTTGCTGATCGTCACATATCGCGCAGTACACCTATGAAAGGTGCAAACCCTCTAAAACCATCTAAGATCCCCTTTTCGTCACAAGAACCCGCAGGCGTGGTGTAAATGCGGTGCTTACTTTGTGAGGTCACCACGTTACCTGTGGTTTCCCATCGCCCCCTCATATCTTGCCTGGTGCGTGAAATCACCCATTTTTGCCGACCAAATGTGGTAAAAATACAAAGATTCATCCCAATTTTTGGACATCTGGATACCATTTCAAATGTGTTTCCCCTTTACCTTCCCCATTGAAATTTATGGTTTCATCTGGAACATCCCTCATAGATTTTTCCTTTCTGTGTGTTCCCATTTCAAATCAGTGATTTCCCATGATTTCCCCATTGAAAAATAGATAAAAATAGCATGTTCCCCATGAAAACCCGGTGACTCCCAGCCCTAAACCGCTGCTTTCGCCCAAGGCTCCCGGGCTGCGTGAGGATGATATCCGCCGCGCTGCGTGCTGCCTCGGTGGCCCCATCCACGGCGATGCCAATCTGCGCCTGCGCCAGCGCCGGCGCGTCGTTCACGCCGTCGCCTCGCGATGGTGGAAGTCGACCCCAAGGTGTGCAAAACACCGGGGGTTTTTTGAAACAACTGGTAGGTCTCAAAAAATCAACTTACCAAACAAACCCCCTTGGGATACAAAGATGATCCAGCTCTGGAAGCCATGGCCCAGTTAGTTCGATGATCCACCTGTCAGAAATGCTTTTGTCCATGTTAGGATAAATGGATATAAATGGCATAATTGTGTCCTATGGAAGCTCGAGAGGTTTGGATGCAATGGTATACAGGTACCCCGGTTGCTTTAGCAAACTTGTCGGATGATCTAAATTGGTTTCATTCTCCAACCTTGGATACTTTGGAGATTTGCCTTGGGCCCGGGATCAAGATCTTGAGTTTCTTCTGAATTTTGCCACGTCACCTGTCATCCCAACCACCAAACCACGATTTTGCAGCACCAAAATCACCTGCACGGCAAGTTGCCCCGAAGAAATGAAGAGAACATCCAAAGCACTCCAATCCCTCAGGGTCTTGTGGGTGTTGATCCACATTTTGGACCTCATTTTTGTGCCATAGTTCAAACAAATACCCTTTGGTAATTTAACATAGTTATGGAAAATCTCCATTTCTAATAGGTAAATCAATGTAAATCATCTATATATATATATATATTATATATAAATGGCCCGGTTTCAATAGCAAACTGTTAAATTACCAAAGGATATATATATATAGACTTCTCCTGTCAACTACCCCCAGAACCAGGTGCGCCCCTCGGTTTTTCCTGACCTCACGCTTGTCCTTGGGCAGAACCTGTGCAAAGCCATCCTTAGTGATCTTCAAGGTGGGTACATGGGGATCCGTGAACGTGTTGCCATGAGAGGATGAGCATGAAATATCATTAAAATTCAATACCGGTATGTAGGAGGTATGCATGAAAACACTCAAGAACTCTCACCCTTTCCACAAATCATTCAGCAAGCTTTGCCCAGTCAAACATTTGGCCATCTCCCAGATTTGCTTAAATTTTCTTAAAATTCCCAAGTCCCAAAAAAACACATCACCCACCATTCACCCATCATTCACCAACCATTCACCCAGCGTTTCACCACGCCACCGAGGTCACGATGGTCTCATCCCGGGTGGCCGAGGCGGGCCACAGGTCACAGGCCGGAAGCACGTTGGTGCCCAAACCGATGAGACGACTGGTCTCGATGGCGATGTTCAGGTGGTCACCTTGAAGCTTACATATCTCATATGCATATCTCATATATACATATATAGATATATATATATATATAGATAGATAGATATATATAAATATATATATATGTAGATATACAGATAGAGAGAGAGGGAGAGAGATGGATGGATTGATGGATGGATAGATAGATTAGATAGATAGATGGTTAATACTAAACAAAGACTTAAAGAGGTCTTAAAGTCTGACCTATACCGGAAAGCATCCAGAAATGTTCGAAGAAATGAAGGATGTGATATTTTTCCCTAATTTTGGGTGATCACCTAACGCCTTACATTGGGAAAAACATAGGTTAAAATCGTTATTTGATTCCGTGGAACCAGCGGTGACGCCAGGGCGACGCGAAAATAAGTTACATACTTGGCTGTAGAGAGAATAGATAGAGAAAAGCAACACATACCCAAAAGTGAGATATAAAAGAAAGATGTTTCCATGCATGCTAGTACCACCCTGAATTGTACCCTTGTAATCTCCCCATGCACAGCCGGTAGATTGTTGAGCCACCCGGTTTTGCACTATGGGTGATCTCCAACTGATAATGGCGAGTATCCACATGCTGGTTTGTTGTTCAAATTACTTTTTGTTGGCACCCTTTGGAGTCTTCACAAAGGTTGGCTATCTAATGTTATCTATCTTGAATATTCTTTAATATCTTATCTGATCTGATTCGCTCTAATCTAGTCCAACCTATCTAGAAAGTTCATCAAAATTCTACAAATCTGTCCGAAGTGTTCTTACACCCCCGGCCCATCATCGCCCATTCCCACCTGTGATCATCTTCACGTTGATCCCCGCCTCCCTGATCCGATAAATGGTCAGCTTGGTGTCGGTCCTCGGGGGGTCCAACATGGGGACAATCGCGGAGAAGACCATGGGCCCCTCGTTGTGGGCCACCGCCAAACCCACGGTTTTGTAGCCCTGGGAACTGAAGCGCACGTCCACCTCCTTCAGTTCTTCGCGCATCTTCTCCTTAAGTTGAGAAGAAATTGGATCATCTCAGTTGGAATTTGTTACCCTCTGGTAATTTGTCAAATAGCTATTGAAAATGGCCATAGAAATAGTGGATTTTCCCATTAAAAATGGTGGATCTTTCCATAGCTTTTTGTATGTTTACCAGAGGGTATCTCTTGAGGGCCCATGACTTACTCGTGCAGGTCTTGGCCGTCAAACTGCCCTGGTCTCACTGAATTCAACCCATGAAGACCTGGGTGTCCTTACCGGTCAAATCGGCTGTTGCGTTGCTGCACTCCTGTGCCTGTTCCACACTTGGGCCATTTATAGTTGATTTCATAGTTATGTTAGTTTACCAGAGTGTACTTCTTAGGAATTCAACCTCTCCGGCATCCCACGTTCAACCGTTCAACCACGTAGCCGCATCAGCACATTCCCAGCAATCTCCACCATCATCTCCCGTCACCAGCACCTTATCCACCAACCCCTTCGAGATCTTCAGTTTGCCCTTCTCTTCATGCTCGCAATAGACTACGGTGCGCTTCACCGTTGGGTTGAAGCCCACGAATTTCTCTTTCTTGTACATGTTCATCAGCTTATCCGCCTCAGGGTCAGCAGTGACCCAAAACATCTACGGAACCCTCGAACGTGAAAACCAATGAGAATAATCTCCACTCATATGGCCACCTGGCACAGTTTTCAACCTGGGAATGCCAACGCCGGGGTGAAATGCCATATGAATCCATATATTATAACGAAGCCACAGGACAGCAGCCATCAACCCTGTGGTTCACCCCTCCATGGCCCATGGCACCTCCTCCTCCCCAAAGTGTTCATGACCAGAGCCCAGGATGGCTTTGTCAATGGGATCCTCCTGTGAGGTGTTGACCCTTCTAACCGATGGCAAACAAACAAATAGAGATACATATATCATATACTAGTTACTAGTATCATGTATCTCACGTTCATTCTTTGATTTTGCTGATGATCTGATTTTTGTTGGCTTACTGATGGTCACTGTACAGACTATACAACCGGTTGGCCAACATCGATTGGGCCCCCAAGACGTCCTTGTTGGCCGGATTGGAGGCAAGGCAGGCATACAGCAGTGCATCGTCTTTGGTCATCCGATGGGTCCAAGTGCGATGGGGCAAGACCCGCATGTCCGCCGTGGTCAGGGTGCCGGTCTTATCACTACACAGCACCGTCATGGAAGCCTTGGTGACCATGGGGTTGCCTGATGAATCAAGAACCTTTTGACACAGGACGTACCCAACCCTGCACAGATCCACAGACATTAGCATATATGCAACCCAAGGCTACGTGACAGAACCCATGTGCACAAAAATCATCTAACCATTCATCCGTTTCTTGTGCCAGAACCGAAGATCGGCAAGCATTGCAGTTCAACCAATTTGGGTCCCAGTTCTTGTTGCAGAATGATTTCTACATATTTCTGCTGGGGTAACCTGCCCATGCTCTTAGGTCCCAGTGACTATCTCCTGCAGGGCAGTCAAATGCGTCACAATGGCTTGCCGTTTGGCCATGCTTGCGGCACCTATGGCCATGGTCACCTGGCAGGGAAGACGGGGGAAAAAAAAAACATTTTGGTGTTCACCAAAGGGCCTTTTGACCTCCGATCCCAAATTGGGACAAATTGAGGACGTCACTTGTCATTACTCCACTTGTTGCAGGATCTGGTTCGGACCAGCGATGTTTTCTCGGATCTTCTTGGTTCGGAGTTCCCAAGGCAGGATGGTTTTTAAGGCTAGCGCCTGCATCACCAATGGCAGGGCAATGGGCACGGCGCCAATTACCAAGGCTAGCACCTTGGCCACCCACCACTGTGGGGATGCTCCTTTCCAGAGGTCACTACCAGGATGATCAGTGGCAGGTTCCCCCCTGCTTATCAGCTTGTCTTGACTGTGGTTAATGCCGCGGCATCCCCAAAATGATCTAAAAGAATGCATGATAGGAATGATTCTCAAATATCTACTAATGAAGCCATACATATATATAATATATAATTATATACAGGATAGATATAGAATTAAAAATAGATGGATATAGGTTTCCCAGCTCCTTCATATCTACCAAGCTTCGTTCAGAAGCGCCTTGGAGAAGCGAACACTTCGATGTCCCACGTCAATGTAGAGCACCACACCAGCATCCACCAGAGCCAACAGGATCACGGCATGTACCACCTCAGATTCGGATGGGTGGAGCGCTTGAGTCACCTTATGGTCGATGTGGATGTGATAGGCTGTGATAGGGTCAAAGTTAGGGCATCCAAACAATGATTAACAATGGATGCCAAAGTCTCGAATCGTTCATACATATCATGCATGTTCATGCAGCTTACCAGCCTGCATGATCTTCCGCTCGAACAGGCTCGCCTGGTGTCCGGAAGCCTCTGCCACCAGCCCTGCGGCCTGGCGTCACAAGCTGATGGCTGATCCCCTCAGCGGAATTCAGCAAGTCCTGCCTGTCCAATCTCCGTGTTGAGACCGGTTTCCTTCACCTCGCAGTGTGCTTCCCCTTGCCTTGGTGCAACTGTTCAGGGCTTGGAGTGGTTGAAAAATCGGGGCGGGGTGCACCAAGATTGCCACTTGAATGGGGAAGATGATGATGATGAACAAGGAGATGTTGGGGGAACCCATTTTCAGACAGAGGCCTGGTTTTTGGGGCTGCAAGTCAGAGAAAATCGGAGGGGTGTACCCCTGATGATTATGGATGGGAAATGGTTGGTAGCTTCCAAGTGATAAGATCTTCCTCAGCTGAGAGATTGCATCTATGTGGAAGGGGCAAACGGAATTTCACCACCACTTTGGTGATGTTTCAAACACCACTTTAGGACATGTTCCATATATCATATCTGATGATTAAATCCAACTAGCAATTGTTGTGCTCTCAAATTCTGGGAGTATGTTGCGAGTGGCTACTCACAACTGAGAATGATGAGTTTTCCTCAAAAAGTGCTTTGCTGCTTCCATCATCTCTCAGCCATATAGGAAATGAAACCCAAGTTTTGGCTCGGATGGATATTCAGCATTCCTCCATGTAAGTGGCTCAACCCATCTTCACCTATTGTTTAGGCCGGAGAAAAAAAAACTAAACCCCCAAAAAAAAACTCAGCTCAAGACCCCGAGCTTCTCAGCTGCTAGGGTAATCCCATTTTCTCTGACTTCAAATCCCATGTTCGAAGCATTTCACCACCATTTTTCACCAGGCCACGGGTCTCTCGGTCCCCCGCCCCCCCACCCTCAGCCGCGTTGCTTCACGATGCATCCACTCAGCAGCTGCCGCCCCGCGCCTTGCGGCTCGTCCGGACGCTCCGGGCGCGGCACCTTGCGCGGCAGCGGCTCGCCGGTGAGGGCAGCGGTGTCCACCAGCATCTCATCGCCCTGTTGGAAAATAGGCACTTCACTGGTGGGGAAGACAAAGCCAGTCGTTTATCATGAACCACATGGAGCTGGAAGTTGGCTTTCAAAATTGGATAGGTATGATAGGTTCCCAAGGAGAGAGAGAAAAAAAAAAGTGTGGTCCAAAAAATAGTTGCGCCTGGTGTTTTGACACTGGTGTTAAACGCAAAACTACTTCTTTGGGGAGTCCCTCAACTGTGGCCTCCAGGAACTCGCAATCCGCTGGGACGATGTTGCCACCCCGCAGGAAAATCCTCAGCCAGCAGTGAAGACCGCCGCTAAGCTGGAAGAGCTGTTTAAAATAGATGTTGAAGCCAATCTTCAATGCTAGACTCGGTTTTTATGGCAGTGTTTTTCTGGGGTCTGGCAAGTTTCTGTCAACAAATTGATGGACTTGCAAATGGTGGCCCATGTCACGGTAATTATCGGCCCAGGGTCACATCACCAGGCACCAGCTCAGCCACGGGGATGATGACCATTTCACCATCGCGCTTCACGGGGACCGTGGCAGTCCTAGGCCAGGTGGATGTCAGGGCCCAAAAACGGCATGTGGATGACTTGTGGCCAACCCAGCCATATCCAGCCATATCCAGCCATACCAAAGTCAACATTCTTCATCTTTCCACATTGACCTGGCATTGACCTGGCACAATTAATATCCTTTAATCCCACAAGAAGAAGCACAACAGAAACAACGGCACACCTCAGCTCAGCTCGTGTCCGGTGTGCTTCGCCAAGGATCATCTGCGCCTTGAGCGCATCCAAGGATTGACGTGCCTTGAACTCCTCGTGAAAGCCAATCAGGGCCTCACAGGTCCGTTACTGGACAGCCCAGTTTCCAAAGCTGCCATTTGGGGATGCTTTATACCACCTATTTCTGGTGAAATTGGGGATTGGTTTAAAATTTTGGGTTTACAACTTTATCATATTATCGAAGAAGCATGGCGTTCCGCCTTATGTTGACACATCTTGATCTGCCCCCGTGCCAATGCCATGCCGGACACCGAGGCACGTTCACGATGAGCATCAGCGTAATCACCGCAAAGTCCGTCCAATCTTCGGTGACTCCAGATAACACTGCTGCAATGATTAACATAAAGGGCATCATGCCTACAAACTGCTTGCCCAGCATCACATACCATGCTTCAACCTTGGCGGGGCTGCAGGCTACATGGAACATGGAAGCATAGTGCCAAAATCCGTGCCCCTCTGCCATGTCCCAGCACAATTACAAGAAACTGCCAGCAAGAAAACAGTTTCCACCTGCTTTTTACCATATACTGCATTCAGCTTGCGGGAAGCCAAAAAGAGGCTGATTTCTTGAAAACAACACAAAAAGAGACGACTTTAGCAGTTCCCTGTATGTTTGTCCAGACCCACACTGCTAACCCAATGTTTTAATTATCACCTTGCCCCACCCTCGCCCCAGGGTTTATTTATTGGGGAAGCCCGTCGGTGCGCTGCTGCCCAATCAACTCCGCTCAACAAACCGCGGCTGCAGTATCCACAATCACCCTTATGTTGGCTCAAACTCTAATTGTTGTAAGACCCCCCAATCATCGTACTGGCTGGAAAATCACCCCGTTTTATCAAGTGGCATCCCCATTTCTGTGGTTCAACCTCCATTTGCAATGATTGCAAAGATGAGAAAAACTCCATAATTTTCCATCTGCCAGCGCCCACCAGAACCATTTTCCAGATCAAATGTAAAAAATCATATCCCCATCTTCGGTGGTTAAAGGTATTTCAAGCTTAGACACCCACGGAAAACCAATGCCGAACCCAACCAAGGCACGTTCTCGGGGATCTCGTTGCGTCCATGCTCCAGCAGCCGCTGCTGCGCCTGCTCCGACGTCAGGCCCTGCAACGGGCCCTCGCTGGACCCCGACGGCGCGTCGGCCAGGGAGTGCAGCAGTGATTGGCTCAGACCTGAGGCTCCGGAGGCCATGGAGGATCCGAATGATAGGTCTGATAGGTGGATAATAGCTATTCAGCGGGTTATCCTATTTATAAGTGGGCTAGGAAGTTAGTTATAAGTTCTAACTTAATATAACTTATAACTATGGTTATGAACCAGTTACTAAGTGGGATGATTCAGATTCAGCTGTACTCTCTGGTGTCAGGAGCCATGGCTGGGTAATCCACCGTTTTTTGGTTCGACCATTTTCCTACAGTGGATTTTCCATCTATCATCTAACCATGTTTGATTACCGGAGGGTAAATAAACCGGGGTTGATTTTTTTGAGTTCTTGAAATCATGATAAGTTCCTATCAAAATTGATACCCGGAGTAGTGAACCGGGGGCCAAGTAATCCAGAGTTGACATTCATATTATATGCTTGACATTTTTGGGGGTCGATTTGCCAAAAAAGTGGGTCCACGGAGTCGTCAATCGTCACCCACAGCAGTGGGACTATGAGAAATAGAAGTAAATTGGAACAGCATTTGGGGACTGGTCCAGTGGGTCACAATCCAACCACAACAGAAAGGATGGAATAGGCTCCTGCTCTAATTTGCCATCCAGCCAGGTGACTGGTGGGCGCCAGATTAGCTGGAGCTGGCGGGGCTGCTTGGATCATGATCTGAATCCTCTCCTCAGGCAGCTCGTCTGGTTGATCCCTTACGGTTGGTGCATCCAGATATTTATGGTTGTGGTTGTGTATTGTTCAGGGGTCGGCCTCCAGAAAACAGTCGGTTTTAGCAGGAAGCATCCCATGGATCAATGGGATCAATGGTGCTCAGCAATAGGGAGAACAACGGAACCTCCCTGGATCATCCGCCAGTGTTTAAGGGTGGCCCATCGGCCCATCTTCTTCCCCTTGGTTGTAACTTCTTCCAATGCTTCCCTAGCCCTACAATACTTCTGTGATGTCATCTTGAGCCCCAAAACCCGAAGCCTCCACACAAGGTGGTGCCCATAACTAGCTAAGGTATGCTAAGGTTGTGTATAACTTAGACTTATGGTGAGTTATAGTAAGATCGATAACAAACCAACTTCATCCTTCGAACTACGGATGTATCACCTCGCAACCCCCGACCCATTTCCACCCAGGGCTCTGGCTCGCTGGGCCGCCCATCTCCCCCTGTGAAGGGCGAGTCCCGGGTGACCTCGGGCGGTTCGGCGGGGCTCTCCGGATCCAGTAGCGGCTCATCGCGGCCCTTCATGGCGCCAGTCACCGGGAGCCAACGCTGGCGGGATGCTGGGTCGGGTGCAAGCTCGGTATCGATAAGTGAAAGGGGGATTGCTCATTTAACCCAATAAAACATGAAAATTTAAACTGCTAAAAGATACTAGAAGTCCTGGTGAATTGACTTTTTTGTGGACTGCACGCTGCAATATGGGGGGAAGTGCACGATCAGTCATAAGAAACGTTCGCAGCATGACATCCAATCATAGTGGCTCAACCAATCCGGCCCAGGCCTGTTGAACAAACTCAAGGAACCTCACCCTCAACGCCTCAACGAAAACCAAAGTCAATTTTTCTTCCTAAAGTCCGAAGCATGAACGGAAATTTCGCGAAGAAAAACTTAAAGGGCTTCAATTTTTCCTTTCAAAGTATGAAGAATTGCATCAACTTGTCTTCACCGCATGCCGGAAACCGCTTTCAGTAGCCCGGGGATTCTGGCGGCAGAGACGTCCAGCAGCCGTGTGGGCAAATGTTGCTCCTGGGGCAAACAGCGGGTTCTTTCGGGGGCATGGGTTATAGTTATCATGGGTCGCAAAATTGGAAATTTTGGAATCTTTCGCCCCTAACATGACCATCCCATTGATTCCCATTGCCTTTTCCAAGTCAAACGCCGCTACTACGCCTCACAGTCTGATGTTGCTGAGCTGCGCATGCCGGCGACCGGCAGAAGCTAGGCAAAGCCACGTTGCGGGTGCGGCTGGCAGACCGCCGGTGTGACCAGGATCCAGACTGGTTGTCGCTCCCGACTGGATTGCTTTTTTTGGGGCGCGTGAGCCACTCACTCGACACACTTGCTGGTGACGTCTGAATTTGAGCAAGGCACAACGAATTGAAGCCAGCGACCCTTCTCTCCTGCTACAAACGATACAAGTTTCAAGAGCCCCATACCGGTGGGGAAGAAGAAAAATCTCGTAACAATCAACAAAGGTTCTGAACGCACCCGTGTGAGTGAACCCAGGCTCCGCCCTTGCAAAAATTGCCCTGAGAGCAGTGCCCAGGGGTGGATAGCTCTCCCACTTCAGGGATGCCACTGAGTTGCAAAACATTCATGAGCTATGTACATTCTATATACAGGCAACCGAAACCCTCAGTCTCGGCCTCTTGCACCTGACAAGTAGAATTCCTCCACAATTTCTCTGAAAATTGGGGATTCCCCGAGCTGATGGGTTTGTAAGTGATTCCCTGCTGCCGTCAAACATGTTGAGGGAACGAGCATTTTCCAATGCGCATGGCCGTGCCCAAACGCACAACAACCACATCGCAGCCAAACAGAGGCCCGCGCCCAATGCAAAGTTAATTCTGAATGGCCTCCACCTGCGCGGTGCAAGGACCAGCAAGGAAAAAAGGAGCTGGTTAATTGTTGCCTTGGGACGTCAAAGTTACCAAAAAGTTGGATAGGTCCCCTTGCAGGAAATTGTTTGGTTTGCCTTATCACACAAGAGTGATATGTGCCCCTTTGGGGTTTGAAAAAGCTGCGCCAAGATCCAACGGCATGTTTTTTTGGGTCACCGCTCAAAAAATCCAACTGCCAGGATCAAGGGATTCCTGCCCGTGCTTTCAGGTGCGTTGGACCAAAGTCTCGTCAAACCGGTTCGATAAAGTCGGGAAAGAAGTCTCGTCAAGCCAACTCAACAAAGTTGTGAAGCAAGCTTCGTCAAACCGACTCGAAAAAGTTGGGAAGAGGGGTCTAGGGAAAACAACCCGCGCACTCTTTAAATGGCAAAATCTTGGAGTTTATGGGCAAGCTGCTCATCAAAGAAGACTTGGCAAAAGCGACCAAGTCTAATTCCGTGAATATCTTTTCGGTCACAAGACTCCAAAGCAGCTTGAAATCTTCGCAGCCCTGGCCTACTTCCATTGACCAGAACTTGTCATGGCCAGGGTACCGTGAGACACACATGCCATGCTCGTCACATTGCAATGGTGAAGATTCTGTATCTTGCAAGCCAACCGGTATGTGACCCAAAATGTTGCGCAAGTATAAGACGCATTTGGATCTCTTCTCTCCAACCTGGCTAAGTACCCCCATCAGTTGTGCTTTGGTGCATCACCGGGTGCCTTATCCAACGTATGGATACGTATGGTACCCCGTGAGGGCTGCGGTCCAGGGCCATGGACCCAAAGTTCCCCTGGCTATCCATAGAACTTGGCAACGGTGTGGTAGATTCGGGCCTCATTTTCCGAGGGTTGCCACTGTGTCCTCGCCAAAGTACTTTTCAAGGGCCTTTGTTTAGGGAGACTTCGACCACAACCTGCGGGGTTCTTCTACCCGCTGTCGCCCCTTGCTTCAAAAATGAAGCTCCAACAATGGCTTGAGATCCTTGCCGTTGGGACTGGGATATAGACCCCACGGTTTGCGCCACCTGCATTGAATTTCATGGTCAATTTCTTGGAATACTCTTTGATATCCTCTTTCATTATTTCCAGAATCTCACATTGACACTCGGACGTCTCCAGTTATTTGATCTCTGCAAGCAATTCTCCTCCCACATCATGCAGCTAACCGCAGATTTGAATTATTTTAAGCCCATAAATGTTGGTATGACCAAACCGTCCACTTGGAAGAGAAATGGGTGAATGTGAACATGGGGGCATATCCCAGGCGATTCAATGAGATCAATGAGGAATGTGATGAGTAATCCAGGTATTTGGCACATTCTCAGGACCATGACGAATCATGAGAATGGCAGCCCCCATTTAACTTGGCCTTTTGATTCTTGCTCGCCACCACGAAGGTTTTGGTGCCACACTTCTTCCTGCGAACCTCGGGGTTCCAAGCTTGGAAGCTGCCACACTGGTGAAACTCAATAGCTGGAACGTCAACATTGGCATACCGCAACGGACCAATATCCAAAGTGCATGAAAAGGGAGGCCCCATTCGGATTCTCTCTCTGGTGTCAGGGGTCAGCCAACTTCTTGGGAGATTAGAAGCGGCCCACCTTACGCCAGTTGCTCCAAATGCCACAGGCTGCAGCCAACATGGCCAACAAACCCAGCCTGCAAAGCTGACAAGCCAGCTTCAAAATGAGGCTCTAAGTTAGATAAGTTAGGAAAAACCCTCGAAATTCATCAATCCACAAATTGAGAGTTTGTTTCAGCACGTAAGCTCTCTTGGGAAAGCAGCTGCAAGTCGAGTTGATTGGGGAAAACATGTTTCCATGGTGCCAAGATCACTGCAATTCCCTCGAAAATGAGCCGTGGAGCCTGGCATGAGAGGCTTTGAGGATGTTCAGCTTGGAGAGCAGTACCCTGTAGCTGGCGAGCATGCCGATGATCTCCAGGGTATGGAAAAGTCGTGCATCCTCGGCGGTACGTGAGAAAATGTAGATGCAGTGTCCACAACTGCCCTCCATGTGGCACAACTGCCAAGACAATCGCGATGCGACCCTTGATTGTGTTTTGCCGGCATCCTCAGAAATCAACTGTTTCTTTCCACCATTGACATTCCTTGAAATTGCCTGCTACCAGTACAAACATGTTGGTCCAGCCGCCCAGCCTCTTAATTGAGATAGGAATTGAGATCAGAAAATCAGCTATTTTGACATATTTTGACTCCTCCATACACAAAGTTGTCAAGAGCTCCGTTCCTACGGTCTTCCATGCCACACCCTTCACCCACTGCGTCCGGCACGTCGGGGCCCTCCAAACCTCGGCACAATGTGTGAGACCTTAAATGAGAATCCCTTCTACTTCAATTGTGTGCTGTATGAGATTTACAACAACGTTTCATAAACTACGGCCATCCGAACCCCTAACATTCCACCATGGCAGCCATGGCGCACACAGCTGTGCGACACTTCCCTTCATTGCTTGCATCATATGAGGGACCACATCGGCACAAGACGCCAAGCTACTCTTCCATCCAAGTCGTAGCACGGCCTTGTAAAACAGCAGGATGTTGGCACCTGCCAATGGCCAAATACCGCTGGATATGGCACCCCCTACGAGCCAGGCCAATGTCGCAGTTGGTCGGCCTTGGCGGCCTTGGCTGTTACCCCTTGGTTTAGGCAAACCCAAAGTACACCTAAACTACACCCAAACAACCTCCAACACCTCCCAGTGAACTCTAGCACTGTTCGTGGCTAAAAGGCCCCAAGTTGGCCTTAGGTAACACGATGATGTAGCCAGGTCCACCATTCTCCCCCGCAGCTGCGCCTATCGCAAAATTCAACCTCCAAATCGAGGCCCAGTTGCGCTTTTGCTTCACATCTTGGCGGTCGAGCCCCGTGAAAAAGATGCGAAAGTGATTGGGGATCATGATCCTATTTCTGTGGCTTGAGTATAAGACAAATAATTGCTTCATGGTTCCCCTTCCCAAACGAGAACCTGAATGGTGGATTTTGTTGGGTACGCCATGGTACGCCTGCATGGTGCAGTATGTGCAGTTCCACACATTCAGAAAAATATAGAAAAATGTGTTGTTGCATCTCCAACAGCTGCTATCTTTAGTCCTGGTGGTAGCACTCCAACGCATCCGGTGGAACACCACCTGGTTCTGCCCCCGGGGCTCCATGCTGCTCACACCGCCCAGGGAGTTCAAAATAGCACCGTTCTTGCCTCACACCAGGGTTCCAGGCCCACTGTACCCCCCTGATGGGCTATAAAGGCTGATGGAGAGCAATATAGGATCGGATATATGTCATATCATGTCATATCTATCTATGCATAAAACACGTCTCGGTAGCGTGCTGTGTATGGCACATATGGCACCTTTTCAGTTGGCCAACTCACCACTCACCCGTTCACCCACCGCCGAGCGGCGGAAACCTTTCCACATCCTGACAGGTCGCACTGTTCCGTTCGGGTTGGCAGCCTGCACATGTCAAAAAAGTCTCGTTTTATCTGCATGTTCAAAAACTCGTTTTGGGGGCTGGTTGAAATTCCCGATTTGGTAAATATGCAGTTGCAAAATGTTCCCGCTGTGGCTTTTAGGTGTCGAATCATCTACGCATTGATACCATGAGCTAATGGAGCCAAGGTCAGCCGGTTTCCCGCAGGGATCTCGTGGTGAAAAACCGGTGCCAAGAAATGTGAGTCAACTGGAGCGAAAGCTGCGAAAGCTACGAAAACTTGAAAACACCTACAGTCGTGGAAATCCATCGAAACCCATCGAAACCCATCGAAACC
>Ga0126342_10005391_pt1 | contig 22283 bp, 17 predicted proteins | sample Cyp1metagenome_FD_92528 | JGI IMG/M metagenome (GOLD analysis project Ga0126342, IMG submission 92528) | Coral microbial communities from Lord Howe Island, Old Settlement Bay, Australia - Cyphastrea 1 metagenome | ecosystem: Host-associated > Invertebrates > Cnidaria > Coral ...
ATATATATATATATTATATACACCATTAAAACATGGTAGCCTCCCATAAACTTTTAGATAGATGAGGATGGGTCAAAACCTTGTACCCCTTTTGTGAACATCAAAATAGCTGGGATTTATGGGTTCAATGGATGCTCATCCTCCTAAAACATGTATTTATAGGTATTGATCCATAGCCAAATGTGAAGAACACACTAATGTCAACCCTGGATTAATAAACCCCGTTTACGGCTGTTGGGAAGGTACCATTTAAGTATTAGATGAAATGACTATTGGACACTATTGGAGGAGTACCCCCCCTAATTAATCTTACGGGTGCTTAGCAGGGAATTTTCGGGAATGATCCACAATAACTATCAATAATCATCCCATTCCCCCATTCTCATCCATTCCCCACAGTTATGGCCGTAAAAATGAGTTATAACTAGTTATTTCTATGGGGGGAAAAACACTCTATTTCTATGGGCTTAGTTCAGTACAAACATAACTGGTATAACTCGGGCCATAACTGCACTAAAAATCGCAATCCAGATTATTCAGGATTAGTCCCTACCCATCCAGTTGGTTGACCTAGCATTTGTTTATAGTTGACCATCCAGTTGGTTGAAGCCATAACTGTAGATATCCTATTAGCCAATGATATTCCCATGATATTCCCATTCATTTACCACGGTTCTTTACCACGGTTTACTAAGCACCAGTAAGTTTATTAATCCTGGCATGATTTGTAGATCATTTCCCCACCGTTTCACCGGTCGACCAGCCAAGGCGCATCTTGAAGCGTCAAGGGAATGATCCACCTTAGCAACGGGCCAAGTAGCTAGCCTGGATGATATGATAAATATTAATGAATACGATCTATGAATATGAATATTATTGTTTAGATACAATGTATTAATATAGTAACTGTTTGAATATGAATACATATGAATATATGAAATATATATGTATAAATCTTGTATAAATTACTTAAGAGTCTTATGAACATATGATGAATATCATCAATAATATTAATATTGTGATTTTTGCAATGATTATGATTATGATGAAGAAAAAAAAAATAATGATGATGATGATTGTGATGGTAATGGTGATAGTGATGTTGATGAGGCCGGTGATGGTAGTGATGATGTTGTTGATGATGATGATGTTGATGACAATGATGACGACGACGGCGATGATGACGATTATGATGGTGGTGCAGTTATGGCCCTTTACCAGTTATAAGTACTTATAACCCCATTTATCGAGTATATAACTCCATTTATAACCAGTTATAACTCATAAACGGCCATAACTGTGGTGGTGGTGCCGGCGGTCGTGGCAGTGGTGATTATACTGATGATGAGTATATAAATTACTATTGTTACTATGATCGTCGAGCTGCACGATTATGATTTATTATGACGGTGACACGATGGCAACTACAAGTAGGGCATCATGCAACTCAACATCACTGAACGGGTAGCTCGGAAAAAAAAATAAAAAAATAAAGACATCCCCCTAAAATTAAACACCCCCCAAATATGTGCTGTCCATCCCGTATTTTCTGGGGTGTGTTTATTGTAATACGGGAAGGGATCAATGGCAAATCAATATCCCATTCTTGTAAACCCCTTACATTCTGTACTTCTCCTTGGTATTCCGTCTCTATTTCCCCATGTCTGCTGGGTTTTCCATTAAGAAAATAAGGAGACACCTTAAACAAACCCAAGATAGCCAATCACCCATCTGCAAAATCATCAACCAACCATACCCTCTAGTAAACTACCCTCTAGTAAACTAACATTGCTATTGAAAATGGCCACTTATAAACTTATATTCGATTTACCAACAATGCTGATTTTCGATAGTTATGTTATGAATCATGATTCCAATCCCTGGAGATCATAAGTTGGGACTATAAGCCTACTTATCCGATAAGTATATAAATAAGCAAACTTATGACGGATTTGGGCTAAGTAGGTGAAATAGCTATACTTAACGGAAAACCGATTTCCGACAAACCAATATCAACTTCCGACAACTCAGTTTGGCATCAAATGCCTCATACCCGCCAACCCCATCTTCAGAAAGTAGTTGTTCATTACTGCACCGCACCAAGAAATCTGGACTGTGCCAAGTGGCTTCATCGCTTTATTTCACTCTTTCTGCCACGATTGGAGTCTCAGGAGCCACCTGGTGAGAATCCTAAATTCGAAAAGTGGCCCTTTGTGCACTCTACATGCTAAACGTTTCAAAAGACCTATATGGTCTTCATCACGAAAGCAATGATGGTGTCTGCAGTTTTGCTTTGACTGCAGCATGTCTTCGCACAGGTGCAGAAACACATGTAATTTTGGAAGATATTTCCAACGTCGCGATCCACTGAGTACTGATTGTATTCCAAGCCGGCTGTAGCTCTTCAAGAAAGTCATGCCAAATTTGAAGATAGATGCGGCCTCGCTCTGCGATAAGTAGCGTCCACCTCTCTCCACAGCATCGAACCAAGCACACATCGATCGTGCAGCAAGTGCTGCGTTGGTCACCTCAACACCAGGATCTGACCCAGCATCACGCGCAGAATTGAGATATGCACGGAGACAGATGTCAAGGAAGATGATCATCAACCTCCCATTCCATGCCTTTATCGTCAGGCATGGATGCGATTCGGCATGCAACATGCCTGCCGTGAGATACCCTTGGCTGTGCCTCAGATGTTCCAATCATACTCACCACATTGGCACAGTTCAGATTTCTAAGGGGCGGTGCAAAGTAATGGAACCAAAAAGGTCTTACCAAAGTCAGCGTTAAAGGAAAATCTGTCTGAAGTTGGTGCCAAAAACTCAATGCAATTGATGCTTGCCCATTGTCTAAATCGGGTTGAACAAACCCGCAGCTTCTGGTCCAAAGTGTACGTATCGGGTCCGAAAAATCCTCACTTGTGATCATGGTGTACCTAAAGTTAAATATAATGTTCAGGAACCAAATTGGCATCACTCAGATATTGCTGAAACAATATGAAGCATTCCCCAGGATTATTAGCCCTAAATTGTTTTAAAATCCCCAACAACATTTCCAAATGTAAGGGAACCAGGAACAAATAGACAAGAACAAACAAATATATGTGGGTATACTCCTGGGCTCCCAAAGATGCCAGAAGATCGATGATGGATCCGTTCAGGTGTTGCAATATCCCAAGGTTTACGCAATGCATCGAGCACCATCGAATGTGCTCAATGCGAAACCCAGCCAACCCCAAGATCGGATGACTAGTCCTGTCAGCTGACCATGTGGAAACCACATGAGTGAATGAATTGGATAACATTACAGCCCAAATCCGTCATAAGTTTGCATATGAATATTTATATATATATATATATATATAAGTTGAGTTGTAGTCCCGACTCGTGATCTCCCCAGGGAATTTGATTTTGGTAGCTAAAGATATATTACGCCAAAATATGGAATCACGGGTGCCTTAAGACCATACTCGGTTTTGAATTGAAAACACAAAAGTGTTTGCATAGTTCGATTTGCGTCCCATGTCCTGAAGCAGTTGTTGATGGCATTTGCGGTGGATCTTCGGCGAAAGGATTTCGTAATTTGGGTCCACCTCATGTTGCAAACAAACCCAACCACCCGAAGAGGGAATACTGGCTACCACCAGGAAATCAGTAGTATGTATACGGGTTAAAACATTGACAACCTTATGTAGGCAGGAGACTACAACCGTCGGACTTGCCACCAAAACCATATAGTTTGTCCAACGTGACTATATTAATCATCCAAGATGTTCAAAGGCGCTAACGCCCATATAGCGGAATACCCCGTATCGTTGGACAAACTATAATATTATATGATAATGACAAACCCCAATATTGATAGGCAAGGCTCCGCATAAACCCAGACTTGCGAGCCATGCAGCGATGGCAAAAGTTGCCAGCAGCCCAGTGCGCTGACAACTGGAGGGCCTCCCTCTGCCACTTCCAGTCCCCCCGATGCTCGGTGCAGAAAGCGGGACCCCCTGGCAGGGATATAGCTACTTGTAAGATGGGTTTATAACCAGCTATGGGGGCATCACCAGATCCCAATTGTAGATTTAAAATGCTCATTATGTTTTTTTTTGGGGGGGCGGTAGATTGATGCCTAATCGCCTTTTTGGAGGGTTAAGATTAAAAACCCAACATGAATACAGGACTGATTCATCTAGATGATCCTTATCGGCCTGCAATAGGTTTGCCAGCATTTTTCATGTTCAGAGCAGGCAGCGGTTGCCCATTCAATCCAGTAGAGGGATGAATGCCGGTAGCTAGTACCTTGTGATGATATATACGTTGGAAAAACACTAGCTAATATAAATGGATACAAGCGTAGTCATCAAAACATATTCATGGAAAACAAAAATGTTTGCCAATACCAGGATGCATTGAGACTCCAACAAATGATTTCCCAAATTGGTTGCAGGCTGTAGTCTGGAATTGCCAATGAACACCGAAGAGTAAAGAGCGGATAGCGACATAGATCCAAACCTTTTTATGGGAAGGGAACGCATCATTAATGTTGCAAAATGATGATTACCAACTCATAGAGTTATATATTTTGGGCACCCATCTAGGAACCACAGGATCACAAGACTAAAAGCAAATACTGCTTTGGATTCAAGGGGCTCTTGGGCTCAAACAGCACCACATTCATTGCTTTCCCAATCAGTTTCTCACCTGTTTGGGTGTATTTAGCGTCGTCGCCGTAAAGGCCAACAATGTTGCCATCCACCAAAGCACCGGGATGTGTGGGATCCACACGTTCCCAATACTCACGGATTTTCTCCCTGTCCAACTGCAGTTTCTGGCTGGCCTAAGCCAGTGGAGAAATGAACGGCCCCAATAATATACGGAATTGTGGGGAAGGTTAGTGGTCCACATAAAAGGAAGGCAATCCCATCAGGTCAAATCAGTAACATTTCAACATATAACCGAGGCTCGTAAAGATAGTTGTAGATCTCATGAGGCAGCAAAACTGGGACCTTCATTGTTTCGAGGGTTTCCCTGTTTGTAGGGCTCCGAACAGGAATGGTAATGCAAATTGGACTCACCGGCAGTTGCAATAAGGTTGCCAAGTCCCTCTCAATGTTGTTTGGAAATTTCCCATGGGCTCCAAGTGCTGCAAATCGATGGGTCAGGGGACTAAGTTTTCCTCCACATTCCTCCGCAGGGTTCCCCAAAATTGTGTTCAAGACAAATTAAGATTTGCCCGTCATAAGACCGAAAGTGTTTAAAGATGATCCCCAAGTCCTTCAAAAAGTTTGTTTTACTTTAAAAACTAAATTGAGTCCGAACCCCCTCCCAATCTCCTTTGCTTCCTGCACAGCCGCACTTGCGGCTCTTTGCAATTCAGCACAACTTGTAGCCTCAGGGCGCCGTTGACACCAGAAAAAAGGAAAGAAACCATTCGGGTGCCTTCTATAACGCTCTAGCCTAGACCTTTCACCTACCACTCTGGGGCACATAGTAGCTAATTCACCCAAGCCACTCCGCGCCCCAGCGAACTGATGAGGTAGTCAGCGTAGCTGTGAGTACCTGGATTCAGCGACATTGTCATGAAGCCGAAATGTCTCAGTTAACCTCAGCACTATTCCAGAATACGTAAATGATAATTTTCTGACATCATCAGCGAACTATAGTCTGGAATGACATCCTTTTCGCGCTTTTCGGTCAGCAAGCCCTGAAGATCTCTATGCGGAGAACCAAAATGTCAGGTGGATAGCACCCATCTTCACTGTGGCATTTTCAGCCCTACCATCCTTGCCGTCAGGTCAACGCGAAACACTAGGTACCAGCACACCAAACTAGTTCTTTTCCTTTTGGGATGGTAAACTTTCAGCTTGTAGCAAAACCCAACAGCGTTGAGGCCAGGCGCCACAATGTTCTCAAACCCCGCTACCTTATCCATATTCATCTTGGATCCCAGCGCCGGTCATGATTGGCGGAATGGGGTTCACCTAAAGGTTGCAAACCAAAACTGAAAGCTATGGCTATTAAATCATATTCCAAAAATTATCCAAGTGGCTACACCCAAATCAAAATGCCAAAACTAGATTCACCCCAATCCAGGGAATCAGGCAGGCGTAGTTTGGCCTGCACCCGACTTGGCCTTTGCCTTTGGCTTAGCCTTTGGCAGGTGCATGTTAGCATGCTTGATCTGGTTTTTAAAATTCGCGTTCGCAGTGTCCAACTGACTGGTTGGACCTGTCAAATCACTGTCCTCTGCCAGCGCTTGCTCCAAGCCTGCTTTTGCAGCCTTGAGCTCACCATCGCAAACCTTGAGCTGCTCCACCAGAGCTCGGCGAATGATCTCTGACCTCAGGATGAAATACCCAGAACTGGTTTTGGACCCGACCCAAAAATTAGTATCGTATATCTCCATAGCGTTCAGAGGGGGTTATAAACCTAATTGTTCAACGACGGTCAACAGATATCTTTTTGTCGGATGATTATTATGTGAAAAACATTATATATCATCATCTTTTCTGCAATGCGCTTGTGAAGTGGCTTTCAAACAAGTCCTTGAAAGATAGCCCCATAGTTTTGAATTCATTGGTTGGGACTTGGTGGTGGTTGTTTTCCCCAGGGCCAACCCAACGGATATATATATATATATATGTATGCATGTATGTATGTATGTATGCATGCATGCATGCATGCATGCATGCATGTATGTATGTATGTGTGCGTATGTGTGTATTTATGATTATTTATGTGTATGTATGACTATATGTATGTATGCGTCATGAAGAAGTAATGATATCATGCTATGTATCCAAATAAGTGCATCATATTATATATACATATATATATATATATATATATATATAGAATACACATATATTTATGTATACACACATATGTATATATATATATATGTATATATAAATGTTTAGCTTTGTCTAACCCAGCTATGTCCCAGCCATTGGGTGGCCAACTTGTTTATCTCTGCGCGATGCGTCGCTGAGAAAAAATTTTGGTGAACGACATGGTCATTGATCTATGGAATGCGGCGCTTCTTGAAGCTTGGCTGATTTGATATGGCTCAGATCTGGTTAGATATCCATTAATTTATGGTTTTGGGGTTCTGGCCCAAAGTAATTGGGGTTTGGGACGAGCAACACTCCAGCCTTTGTGAGCTTGAGATTCAACTGTGCAATCTCAAGGATATTGTTGTTGGCAAGTGCCACGGCCTAAGTTCAGATTGAAATAGTCACGAGAAAGGTTGGGGTAAGGGACACGGCAAGCATGATATCCCAAAAATGTGGTGTTTGGAACGCGCAATCACAAAACATAAACGAGAAACATTGCGCGCCAGTTGGTTCGGTGTCTTTTCCTTCTTCTCCTTCTTCTCTTTTTTGACAGGAGGTGGTTGGGGGATCCCAATGTTCTTCCCCTTGCCCCTGCCCCCTTTCCCAATACCCTTGGCACCATTCTTCCCAGATCCCTTTTTGGGGACAGCAACACTCGAGTTCCCTGCCCCCCCGTTACCATCACCATCATCTCCGCCAGGGCCAAATCCAGTTTCATGAACCAGGTTGGTCGTCTGCTTGTACGTGTCGGTTGTGACTTCCGAATCCTCCCACCAAACGTAGTACAGGGTCATCATCTCCTTGGCCAGTTTGGATTGGAGCTAGGGCGGGATACGGGAGGAAATTAACGTACTTGCATTTGATAAAACATATCCCTTCACCGGTACTTAATTATTATGAATCCCTTCTTTAAGCGAGGTATCCATCCAATTCCCATTAGTCCCAAATCCTTCTGCAGTGAAAGTTGGATAGACAAAACTGTTCACATAACACACGCACACACACACATATATATATAGATAGATAGATAGATATGTGTGTACTCAATTACTCATATATGGTTGGGTCCAAGTGCGGCTTAGATTCAGGCAGTCCGGGGAACTCCGGGTGTGGCTTTGTCTCTCCACGTTGCTCCTACAAACCAGGTTGGACTTTGAAATTCAGTGTCCCAACATGGTCAAAACATCCCAACATACTTTTGGGTGGAAACAAACATGTAGGGATCCTTCTCAGCGCACAGCTTGCCCGCCAACTCTGCAGAGCATTTTTTTCCCAATTCCTTAGATGTCGACCACTTCGGGGTGTGCCTTGCATATGCCATATTGGGTAAAACATGTATTAATAGTATGCGTGTGGAAAATGATTCCTTGTTCTTCTTTACTTTATTAACTTACTCAGTGGGTGTCCCTGCCCAAAAACATCTTAAATATGTTTCCTTATTGGGTTTTTGGTAACGTTTATGTCTACATGCTGTCGTGCTTCTTCACGCGTGATCCATTTCCAAATGCCACTGCACGAATTAGCATGGGAACGGCTTTCCTCCAAAATCATGCTGCTGGTCAGCCAGTCCTCATTGCAACGCTTCCATTCCTCAAACAGTTCTTGGAGTTTCTGCTGGCACTGGCCGGGTGGGCACTCTTGGGCTTCAAGGAACTTCTGCCTGATAGGTTCCGGGCAATTGACAGATCTGAGCGATCGATGGTAGCGCATATATTGCGCTCGCGCTGCTCTGCGGTCTTCTTGATCCTCAGCTTCCGAAGTGGCACCTTGGGTGGGTACAGGTTGGGTCTGCTGCTCAGCTGCTGTTGCCACAGTGGGCACGGAGCCCTTGGGAATAACAACTGGTGGTGCAGCTGTGCTCTCCTTGGGTGCTGCAGGTACCATGGGCATTGCGTGGCTGGGAACGACAACTGGTGGTGCAACACATGCTTTGGGTGCTGCAGGTACAGGTGGTTCTAACAATGTGGGCACAGGGCCCGCCTTTGGCATGGGAGGTGCAACAACAACTGTCGTTTCAGTGCTAGCTGGTGATTCACCAACAGTGCCTGACACAGGTGCCTCAGTAACTGATGCTGGAAAGGTCTCGACAGGTTCCTGACTCTCATGCCCCCCCTCCCCACCTTCACTTGTCGCAAAAGACATCTGGGTGCTGTTCCTGCGAAACGCTGCGAAGAACGCTGACATCCCAGCTGAGGTGACAGGCGTAAATTGAATCACAGGATCATCACCACAGTTGGCCTTAGTAACCTTAGTGGGGCGATTGCTCTGAGGCGGTGGGGTCACATATCCTGCTGCCAAGGCCGCACCAACTGAAACCACAGGTGGAGGTGTGGAAGGTGTTGGGGTTGCTGCCACTGCGGGAACTGATGGGTCAGGACCCCCTCAGTAGGTGTTGGCTCAGGTGCCCCCACTGCAGGAGCCGATGGCTCAAGACCCCCCTCAGTAGGTGTTGGCTCAGGTGCCCCCACTGCAGGAACCGATGGCTCAGGGCCCCCCTCAGTAACATGTTCAGGGACCTCAGTGGATGCAACTCCTGGCTCAGGGATGCTGTCAGCAGGTGTCTCCTCAGGCTCCAGGTTCAAACTCATCGAGTGATGAGATTGCGCATCCTCAGATTTTGGTAGAGGTGCAGTGTAGGACTTATCCAAGAGTGCTAATCTATACCCCGGCTGCTTCCGTTCCAGAATTGATTTGATCATGTGCGGGTTGCTCACTGATTTATTCCCCTAAACTTGACAGTGCTAAACCAACAAAGTAAAATTAACTATACACATGTGGGAATAATTATTACTAATGCCAAGCTGCTTGCCATGCCTCAGAAGGTGCTCGGAGAGTGTCATCAGGAACCATCACCACGTCGGGCTGCGTGTCAGCCAAAGTATCACCTTCAAACTTAAGCTAAGGAAGTGTGAGATGAATAAAAAACATATGCACTTGCTAAACACGCAAGCAAAGACACTTTACCTATATGTATATATATATATATATGTATATGTATATGTATATGTATGTGTATGTGTATATGTATATGTATATGTATATATACATGTATATGTGTGTGTAATCTGTGATAGTCTCTCTCTCTCTCTCTCCCTCTCTCTGTGGGTGGGGCTACCCACCTGTTCCATTGCCAGCAGCATCGTCAAATGCCAGCTTCACAGGTTGCACAGGTTCTGCTGGGACTACCCCACATGTATGTTTGGGATCCGGGGTGACCTTGGTTGACGGGGTGCCTTGCACAGACACATGGGACCGTTTCCCACTCCCACTATTGGTAGAGGAAGAAGACGCAGACACAGAAGCAGCCAGTTTCTTTCTTCGGTTGCCAGCCAAAATGGCAGCCTTTGCCGCCTGCGAAGGTGAGCAAATCCCTATAATTTAGCCAAACGTTCATTAAAGATAAGCTACTGTTGACACAAACCCCTAACCTCTTCCATCTCCTTCTCAAGCTCTGACATGAGAACGCAGACTATCCAAGGAAGACAGCTTGGATTGGCGCTGCTTGGCGAAAGCAGGGATGTGATCCACCAAATGGCTATTGTTTAAGTAGGGTTCATGTACCAACTTTGCAGTAGATACCCAAAAATGGCAATTTCTTCAACATGGCAACCAATTTTGTTCGTACATTTTGTGGGATTCGAAAAACCATCTCCAAACATACCCAAAAGTACCTCCAATCATGGGCTGTCACGGTCTGTCACGGTCAGTCACGGTCTGTCACGGTATTTTTCCGATAAGTGGTTAAAAAATGAATTGATTTAAGCTTTCGTCACGGTCTGTCACGGTCAGTCACGGTCAGCCCAAAATCACCCCAAATTGTTTTTGTTCACGTGGGCAGACATGTCCCAGCTCCTGGGTCGAATTTTGGGCTTACAAAAAGCCCAAGTATGCCTAAAGCGTGTTAATATGATACTGTGAGTCCCCTGGAAGGAGTGTCGCACACGTTTTGTCTGATGGTTTTTGGTATTGTCGCATCATTTTTGATCTTGTAAATCATTGCGGTCACCTTCCCACTAAAGGACCTTGATGGACCATAGCTAGTGGCTAATGCTCACTTGCCTAGCCATCAAATGGCAAGTCGCTCTGGGGTTTAAACCTGCCAGCGAGCATCTCACTTTGGAGAAAAATTTTCAAACTTCCCAAGTTGGCATCCTCCCAATTGCGAGGCTGCTCCTTAGACCCAGTCACAGCAATGAGCTACAGGAATGTCTCAAAATAAGGGATCCCGAAACTTCGGTTTGTTGAATCATTTTTTAGGTTTTCGAGTTTCGGGGCCCTTCTTTCTTTTGATATATGCCCTTATTCTGGTAATTTTCCCATAGGTTTGACACAGCTGGGTAGTAGGCAACCAGTGGCACCATGCACGCTGCTGCCAAGGAGCAAATACAGTCGGGTGCACCTTCTGCATATCTACGAACAGCTTCTTGAAGAGGCCGGCCACACTTGCCTTGGGAGCAAGCTGACAAACAAATAGCACTTATAGACACCTTGGAAAGTAAACACCCTATATTCTAATTCAAAAATATTATATATGTATATGTACATATCTAAACATATAGGTATATATATTATTATATATATAGGTATATATATATTATTATATATATATATAATTATATTTATATAAGTATATATATATATACATGTAGATATAGACATATATATATATATATATATATATTTCTACATATATATATATACATATATAAATATTATGTATGTGTGTGTATGTTTGGTTGCTCTGCCAAGCAACATCCTGCTTTGCATACAGTGTGACGATCTTTTTCGCAAACTTTCCGGGATAAGCTTGTGACTCACGGAGCTTCTTGTCACCAGTTCTTGGCTCAGATGTGCCAACAGTACAGATTGGAACAAACTGCTAAGTCAGGGGTAGTGTTTTGCAACAGTTAGTGATTACATTAGCCAGTAAGCCAAGATTCACCCAGAGTTTTTTGGGATCCTTTTTCGAAATTGTCTTCTTCACCATGCCTTTGGAGGACAATTTTAGGTCCTTGCGTTTGTCCATGGGGAGGTGCTCCTCAAACTCTGTGATCAACGGCCTAAGCAGTTCAGACCACCATAAATAAATAGATATATATGGTGTCACCTGTGAGCTTTAAACAACGGAGTTTGGATGAGTTTGGCAACTAACTACAAAGAAATTTTGGCTGCTAAGTTCCCTACAAATTTCCAAATAATTGGGTTGGTTTGCACGACCAATGGCCGTAAAGGCCCAGCCAGGTCTTCTTGAGGAAGCATGGTCCGCAATTGAATAGGAGATGTTGGTAGTAAGCCGTATGACGCAGCAACGATGACATTGGCTGTTCTACCTGAGAATCCAACAAAATTAGCGTTCATCGACCATTTGGTACTGTGTATACGACCTCAATCATAATCTTGATACTTTATGGTTCTGAACGTGTCTTTAGTGCCATGGTACGCACCAAAAACATCCAGCCACCACTGCCACCAGACATAGGAGCGCAAAACGTGCACTTAGCAAATTGCCAAGCCTCACCCATGGGGATGACAAGTCTCCCATCACGTTGTCCATACTTCTTTTCGAAGTAGATCTTGATATCCAGACCCACCTGAATGTGCGCCGATTGAGATACATATTACAAATTAACAAGGCCTGCAACACGCACATATAATATACTGTAATAACCAAACATATTTATATATACAAATATGTATATATATATATAAAGAGGGAGAGATATATATAAAGAGGGAGAGAGAGAGAGAGAGAGATATATATATATATATATACCCCATCAACAGAATATAATATAAGACATGCTTCTGCACTATCCAAGAAACGTAGAGCAGGGCACACCGCCCCATAATATTGCTCCCGGGCGCAGTCTCAGCGTGTTCCGGAGAGCAAGCAAAAACCCCGTATCAGACGCCAGGTCTTGTGTTGCACTCTCGGTGATGTCGAATTTTCTCCTCACGATTTGTTGTTTCAACCCGGATTTTTTCACGAGGCACATGACCCTGAGGATTATATATATATATATATTATTGAAAGACATCTATGGCCATGGGATATCATATTATATGTTTATATATATATATATATATAATCCTCTTCATGAAACAAATTGTTTTTCTTGGTGACAGTGATCTGAGAACAACACGCTGAGAAGCCTTGCCGGCCTCGGACAGTGGTTTCTATATGTTCAAAACCCCGTCGATTGATGTGCACCTAGAAATAGTGTAACTTATTTTCCCGAACAGGTTTAAATCATTGTGGCTTTCTGCTGGCAAAACCTTCAACCCCTGCCCCCGCATGACTCAGCCATGCGCTAAACTCTCGTGTCAGGCGCCCTTTGCCACTGAAGACCTCAAACGCATCCAAATCCCGCGCAGCTAGGTAGCAATGTGCCGTGCAGCTAAGGGATGAGTGTCTACTGTGGCAGTGGAATAGATTGATTGGCAATAAAAGTCGGAACCCACACAATCCCAAACCAGTCCGGTGGGTTCACTGCCGAATTCTGAATGCAATAGTCACAGCAGTGAATCCTTAATCAGGGGGGCCGTGGTTGGGGATATGACTACAATATACAGCAAATATGATATATAAACTTATTGTTCATACTGTGAAAGTACCAGACTGCAATCAAGATTCAATATTAAGGGGCAGCCAATGTAAAGCATCATGGCCACGCGGGTCTTTGAAAGGCCCTTCATATTAGTCTTCTAGAGATTTGGAACGATCCGGGTACGAGTCACAGCTGTCTTGCAATGGCTACAGCAATACTAACAGGTTGGCTACAAGCTTGCATGTGCAAGATGCTCCCACAATCTTCCAGAAGCCGTTGCTTGATCAAACTCTTCAATTTTAAGTGCATGGTCTTTCAAACCCCTTTTTTGAAAGCCAATCCCCCAAGCTGCAGCACTGAGCCTAAGTAACCCAGCGCACGTTCAACGCAGGTCCTAGTTGACCCACACAAAGATCAAATTGTTGGATCCCTGCTGCAAAAAAAAGTGATAGAATAATGAGACATAATGGTGTGTTTTTTCTTCACATGGGTCGCAGGTTCCAATCCACAGTTTTATTAATCGTTCAAAATCACCTAAGCAGTAGACTTGTTGCTCTGCTTGGCCTGGTTTTTGGGCCAAGATCCGAGCTTTCGGGCCAACGCAAATGCCTTATCCCATCCCCCAAGCTTGATAGGTGACAGTGTCACCCCTCCCTTCTGATTGATTCGCATCTCTGCCAACTCAGCCGCTTTGGGGTCTGCTGCCGAAACGTAGATCTGTCGAACAAACCACCTCAGAAGCGTTTGGGTGGCCAACAAGAGCTGCGGGTAGACTACATCATTGAGTTCGATCTGATGAGTATTCTTGGGTGATATAGACTCTTGAGAAATTGTTGAGTGGCAAAATCACCCCGAACTAAACCAACTTCATATATATATATACAAAATTGACGACGGCTTATGTATACCTATATGTCATAACCCATATCCCCTTGCTAACTCCTAGGCCCAAGAAGAGGATCAGTTCAAGGACAAGGACAATGAGTCGATGAGGTTGGATGGGTCGATAAGGTGATAGTCCAAGATTGAGGGGCGATCCGTTTCAAGATCATTCGAATCTGGGGTTCTCTAGAAGGCACTTAAGGTTATCTTCATACGATTCCCAAACGAGTGGGTTCCCGAAGACCTCTGCTGAACTAATCAAACCGACAGCTTTCTCAGCGGGTGATCTCCCAGAAAAAAATGTTAAACCCCAGCAACAAATAAAATCAAAAATCGAGGCATTGGCTGAGCAAGTCAATCATGGAATTGTGGGCTAAAGATATTGTGAGTTTTTGTGAAATTAATTAGAAGACAATTCCCAAAAAATACAGATCAACAGTCTTTCCCAAACAAGCGTGTGAAACAATATTAGGGCCCGAACAGAATCCCAAGCGATGAAGCTTCCTCCGACGGTGCTTTCAACGTGTAGCTCTTCTTGCTGCTGGCTCCATCTGGTACTGGAATCTCTGCTGCTCTGATCTCCGGTTCCTAAGCCATGGCTGTTTAAGTAACCCCCTACCTTAATTCTAAAATAACATTAATACTGAGAGTATACTTGTTGGGATGTTATGGCAAAAATCTCAGATGGACACCAAGTCTTAATGCCACAATACTTAATTTTTTCTTCATTGGGTTCGTCGACGAATTTGAAGAAAAGGGGACAGTTTCGCTCTAACAACAAAAAATCTAAAGTGTAGTGGCTTGTGCTGAATTTGAATATGACACAAAATATATATGAATAAACAACCATGTATCCACTTCTTTCCAACGTGCGGCCATCAGCGAAGAATCATCTGTGGTAGTCCCCTTGCCCTTCGGTTTGTTTTTGGGAACCTCATCCTTGATTTCTGGTTCCTCCGGTTCCTCCTCATGATCAGAACCTTCGAAACCATTTGGTGGAACAGTAGGTGGGGGTGCAACCTTGCCCCGGCCACGGCCGCGCCCCTTGCCCCGGCCACGTGCTCCTCCAGGCTTCTTGCCAATCAACTTGACCACCTTAGCGTCCGCCCGGGCCTTTTCAACCAGCCGCTGGGCATCAGAAACCTTCTTGGCCTTGTTGGCCTGCGGGGAGTGGATGCTTGGGTTGGGACCTGATTTGAAAACACACCTCTAGTATGGGGACCAATGGCAACGTGTCAGGGAATAACATATAACAAATCAGTGAGTTGTCACCCCAGTGCAAGTTTTGGGGCCTTCAACTGTGCAGCATGCACATCCAACTCGGTGTCGGCATCTGGAAACGTTTGCTCAAATTGATCCTGGGCATCCTTTTCCATGTCAGCATCAACTTCAGGAGGGACAGGCTGCACTGGTTGACGATCCTGCGTATGCAGTTAGCATCTCCACTTGGATTGTTTTGTGTTTTTCAGGTTTGTTCTGAAATCAAAATCTATGAAGGATAAGAGCCCACAGAAGACCAAGTTGAGTCATGCTATTGAAAATAAAATATCAGATCAATTTCCAAATTATAAGATTTCACTTGTAGCTTAAATGTAATTAATCAGTGGGTTTCCGGATATATATATATATGGTCGGGTTCCCGCACGAATTTGGGGTTATATATATATATATATGTGTTTTTTCTCCAGATGCATCTCTGAATGGGAAGATAATTTAAGAAAGGATTCCGAAAACAAATAATGTTATATGCAGCCAGACTATTTTGGGGATCTGGATTTTCAAGACACATAGGCACCCCCTCCTTATCAGCTTGTCGTCGGTGACCGGGGTCAGAGGCTTCTAGGGAATTTGAACCCTTAACTGCTTCAACGTCAATCATAATGTTCTCAAGTTGCTTGCAGAGCTCGGTTTCCAACTCCAACTCCAAAGTGTCCATCGGCAACGTGTCCATCTCATCAGGCGAAGTTGCCGTCTTAGCCTCATTCGGTATATATATATATATAATATCTCTTGGATGACCCCATCGAAAGAAAACTAGGATGACACAACATTAACCGATAGGACAAGTTCAATTATTAAACGCAACCATGAAACCATAGTTTAAAAGGGGGCTCCACATAGGACCATGATATATACTACATATTCGTATTTATATATATACATATACAATGTACAATGTGAGGCCCCCAACATAGCTATGTTGGTTTATAACTCCAATAACTATATTGGTTTATGGTAGTTATAACTATAGTTCCTGGGGCTTAGAAACCAACTTATAACTGAGGGGCCTCACATTGTATGTATAATATCATTCACAGGGACCACCTTCCCAAATTATCTCTATTTGTTGTGACAAGGCCCAAACGTGTCAAGGAACTGATGAGGAAGGTTGCCCACCTGCCGGTGTTGATTGCAATGAGATCGCGCTTGCAGGTGTGCAGGTTCGGCTCAATGGGGACGGAGATGTGCTCTCCTCAAGGTCCTGAAGGGATCGGGGCGTTTGTAGATCCATGCGGGTGAGGGCCCAAGCACCAATCAACTGAGTTTGTCAAAAGCATATCGGTCGGAAATATGTCTCCTCAAAAACACCTAAAAACACCCAAAAAGGAACCCCCCCGGGGGGGTTCCTTTTTGGCACTTTTCCCTTTGCAGGGGGTTCTTTAGGGGGTGGCAAGCTAGCGGGAAAATAGCTAAAACTTGCTTTAATTTCATGTCGATGATATTTTTAGAGTCACTTGCCAACGAGAAACATGTTTGTTAGGGATGAGTTGCACAAACAAAAAGCAATGGTTGGACGTTTGGACCACTTTGCCTCATCCAAAGCGGCAGCCAGAGCCGACTCTGCATCCTTCCCACCTCAAGGGCTGACCAACGCATTTGGTTTGGGAAAAAAAAGAAACCCAAGAACATCACCAATGATTTAGTTTAAATGGCAACTCCTTATTTTTTCTGGGTGATATAACACGTATGATTTCTAAAAACCGGGCCTGACTGGTGGATCAGGTTCAAAAGGAAGTTCTTGACATTCGCAATCACTGGGCACTTTGCTTTGGGGGTACGCTTGGTCAGCTCCAATGCATGGACCACTGCGCACCGAATCACAGGAGCCTCCCGATCGGCCCAATCCTGAACAAGGCTGGTGCTTTGGGTTGACGGTTGGGGTTACAATCGGAGAACGGTGACCCCATAGCAACAGAATTTTCTTTAAATTCCAACCACCTAGCAGGATCTAATCTGATAACCAATAGGGATTCATGGAAACAAGTACAACATCTTGCTAGTAAGATTCTCTGATTGCTCCAGCACGTGCTTTCTGACCCAGAAGCAAGTACCGCTTGGCCAAGAGCCGGAGCACTGCCTGGGGATTTTTTCTGGATCAGGTTCAACATGTCTCCATTTTTTCCCAAGGTGTTTTTCTGGAGCACTTTGGGTAACCCACCGAAATTGACATTTCATTAAACATGAAAAATCTGAATAGTGCAAAGATGCCGCATGGGACTTGAGGGTGGGAATGAAGCAGCCATCGAAGCTGGCATAGTAACCCATGATAAACCGCCAGTGTATCTTGACCTGTGCTGGCCGTTTCTGTACCATGTGGGATCCAAGTGCAAGATTGTCATACTACAAGTGATGATCATCAAAAAAAAAGTTGGTAAAGCCTAAAGCGCCAAGAAACCATCTCAGCGCTGTTGGGTCCATCTAAAGGTTTCTCCAGCAACACATGGTCCTTACAGGCTTTGCATTTGAATTGGCCACAAATAACTACTACAAATTACAAACATACCTTTCATATTCAAGGCCCAAACCCAAAAGGGGAAACAACAGGGAAAAAAAACACATCCAACCAACTAAGACTCCTTCCGGATACGGTCCAATCGGCTCCCTTCTAAAAGCCAAGAGTTCAAGAAGTCCTCCAGGGAGAGGGGAGGCAGACACCGCACATAGATAGTTCAAACCAATGTGTACTTTTGGAAAAAAACACAGGGGAATAGCCTCAACTCAGATAAGTTATAGGGCCTAGCTACCCATGTCTTTTCGGTTTTCCAAACCCTATCCTCGAGAATGAACTTCTGTGTCTTCGAGTCCATGGCAGGTTGGCAAGCGGATCCGAGCTTGCGTGGAACCAAAAAAATCTGAACATTACCCGGGTGAGATGGTTTGGGATGTACTTGGCCATATATAATACCTAAAGAATCCAAGTAGGCAAATAGCTGTAGGTATTAGTCCTCAGAACCAGGTATTTGTCGGTTTTTCAACACTATAAGAATCAAGAGTAAATATGTCCTCCGAGCTACAATGCGTACCCAAGTTTGGTTCGACCACCAAAGATATTTTGGGGTGATTATCAAGTACTTAATGATCAATATCTTACTGCCTGGCACCTCACCACCGGAGCCAGATAGGCGCACCACTGTAATGGTCCCAAATGGCATTGCTCGTAGGAACCTTTGCGTTGGCTTCAAATGGGTGACAAATTACAATATCGTAGTGTGAGAAGAAAAATATCGCCGTTTTTTTTCGGGGCACCCCATAGACAAACCAGAATTTCTCAAAAAACACATGAATAGTGTCGAGGTGCAGGGTCAGGTGCAGGGCCATGTGCATGATCATCTGCAGAGTCAGAGTCGGAGGACTTCCGAACAGCAACTCCACCATTGCGTTTCGCACGGTGGAGGGCTATGGCACGTTTCATTCCCCAAAATTTATGGGGAATTTCACTGACCATCTGCAATTGTAGGTAGCCTTCATGTACGATTGGCTTTGGATTTTTGTCATCATTATTGAATCTACGAGTTTTATCATATGTTAATTCTTTATGATATTTAACATCCAGCCCAGCTGGGCAAGGAATGGTCATGGCTATGACATGGCTGTGAGCCACCTGTACACAATCCATACTTTAGCAGGGATGCCCTCGGTACCATGATAAATTCCAACATATGTAACGTTGAAAAACCGACAAATACCTGGTTTTGAGGACTAACGGAAAAGTATACCCGTATGACCATACTTATCCGATTTTGAGCTATTTGCCTACTTGGATCCTCAGGGAATGGCCATCATGAAATGGGAATACCACAATTTATGGCCATTTGATTAACCAGTTAATTATTGAAAAACATAACCTTCAACACAGAGCGGCTTCTCCACGATTCTCGGTCGCCACCAAGCAACCCAAGAAGTACACCACAGACCCAAACGATCAGCGTATCCAATACGTGCTGACGTCGGATCAGCGTTCAGAGCGCGAAAAGGTCGGAAAAACCACAATGGATATATGGCTATGGCTCCAATACCTACCCTCTGGTAAACTAACATAACTATAGAAAATCCATGATAAATGGATGTTGATAGCTGGGAAAATAATCTGTAAATGGGCCATTTTCTATAGCGATGTGAAGTAACCAGAGGGTCTATTTTTTAAGGATCATCCATGAATCCCAACTATTTTGATAGGGGGATGTTCACCAGGGGTAGGTTGACAAAACCCATCCCCATATCATTCTGAAACTAATTCCTGGTTGGTGGTTGACCTACCCCTCTGAAAAATATGAGTTCGTCAGTTGGGATGATGTCTGGAAATGCGGTATACCCCCAATTATAGCCATTTAGTAGGGATAATGATCATTAACCATTGGGTGTAGGGGTACACTATTTACAGACAAACCCATATGGAAAAATAAGAAATGTTCCAAACCACCAAGCAGTAATTGACTCACCTAATAAGGGAGGGTCTCATCGATAGCGAAGTTACTTACAACTCCTGTTGTGAAAGAAATCTGGCGGCTTCTGGCTGGGGAACATATAAACTATATAACGAGATACAACTATGGTTTATGGTAGAATTAACTATGGTTTATGATAGATGTAACGAACCAGTATCATAACAAATCATATCTGAAACGTATCAAAATCATTAAACAAAAATATTTTGAAAAAGTTTCATCCTAGAGACTTCGCATGTTATAAAACCAGTATTCATGGGGTTTACAAACCAACATTCACATAACTGGGGGGGCAACATCCTGTAGGATACAGCGGGAGTTCACCAACAGTGGGAACATGGGACAACGGATACAAAATGCTGCCCGATAGTTAGCTAAGTTGATGAACATAACTCCACAGTTATGGCCGTTTATGAGTTATAACTGGTTATAAATGGAGTTATACACTCTATAAATGGGGCTATAAGTACTTATAACTGGTAAAGGGCCATAACTGCAATAACTATATGGTTTATTATACTTATAACATCTTATAACTATAGTTAAGTTGGTTTATAAACCAACTTATAACTGGGGGACATCACCTTGCAAGATTTGCTTCAATGGGCTGAACAATCAGGAAACTAAAACCATTTCTGGCTGGGTATAAGGCCATTGTGCTCAGGTATCATTCGTCACCACAGGTTTTTTCGAACCCCAAATAATCATAAAGATCTACCGTAATACTACCTATCAAATCTATAATTATATCACTATAATCTGGCTAAATTCTATCTAAAATCATGAAAACATAATTGCTCACCTGAAATAACGATAATATTGAATTTCATGACCATATTTTCTGGTGAATACTAATTCACTCACCTGAAAATAACGTTTTTTTTCCATTTGGGGATAATCCCCACACTAGCATTCCAGTGATGGTGACGGCACGACGTGAGGTCATGAAACGACCCATCCCCAGATTCAGATTGTCTGAAAATATCGTGGCACCTAAATCCTCCGATCTATCGGAATCGAAAAAATCATTTTCACATTGATACACCTATATCATTTCTGTCAATAATTTTCAATTTATGGATAAAAATGGGATATGCGATACTTCAATTTATGGCCATGTTCGTTCATTTTCCACAATGGCCGGAAAAAAAGTATCCCATATCCCCCTGGAACCAGGCGATACAATTGGGGGCGAAACCTGTTGTGTGGCATGGGAAAAACCATCAAAAATCAGGACCATTGGATTCAGGGTTTTCCGTGTTTTCCCCCAAATATATCCAAATATCATGGCCAATCTTACCAACAATAGATATAATATGTGTATATATATATAATATGGGGATACTTAATGGCTACTATTATAGGTTAATAATGGTGAATAGTTATCATGGCCAATCAGCAAGATACCCTGCAACTAAATAAAAATCTTCTCTGGTGAACGTAGATAATCCCATTGATACCAAAAGACTAGTTAGGATTAGTCACTACCCATCCAAGATTGACCTAGATATCTGATTGTTGGAACTATTGATATCTAGCACTAGCAATATCAGTGTTAAACTACAAGTGCTCAGAGGGATATGATGGGGATATCATGATGTGTGTACTTGTTAAACCTCCATTTCATGGAAAGCGAGTTATCGGGTAAAGGTCCAGTCATGGTGATGACATGTTGTCATACTGATAGGGCTGATAGGGGTAGAGCTATGACCCCTATCAAAACAGCTAGAAGTCAAGTCAGCCCATAGATTGGAATGATAAGCCCATAAGAATAAGAAATTATAACCCATTTATAACCAGTACAGTAAGTGGTATTTAGTGGTTATTTTTTGTGGTTATTTACTACAATGTGGTGCCCCCCAGTGATGTTTGTTGGTTTATAAACCCCATGAAAATTGGTTCGTTATTTGCGTATCATAAACCATAGTGACATTGGACTTATGTTCACCAACTTAGCTATCGTAAACGAAGCCCCACATTGTAGGATATAACCTGGATGCCATCCCAAAGGCTGAAACTCTTTGAAAACCTGCCAAAAAAGGTGGCCAGCGGGATATTTAAATTACCATCCGTTATATATATATACATATACATAATTAAATATATAATCATAATATAGTCATATGTATTTGTGTATAGTATGTATATATGGGGGTTGTCCTAAATTATTGTTCCCATAAAGGCCTCTTGGGCCGAGCTTGCGCCAACCTTGCGCGTTTCTTGCGCGACCACACTCCCGGATCACTTTCATCATTTCAGTTGTTTTTCATCATTATTCTCGTACTTGTTTTC
>Ga0126342_10005392_pt1 | contig 22281 bp, 26 predicted proteins | sample Cyp1metagenome_FD_92528 | JGI IMG/M metagenome (GOLD analysis project Ga0126342, IMG submission 92528) | Coral microbial communities from Lord Howe Island, Old Settlement Bay, Australia - Cyphastrea 1 metagenome | ecosystem: Host-associated > Invertebrates > Cnidaria > Coral ...
ATCATATATAGATATATATATATATATATCATATATATATATATATATATATATATATATCATGTCATATATATATCATGTCATATATATATATATTTCCCCATATATCATATTACATCATATTAGTAGCCTCTATATACTCATCTAAGAATTTGCCATAGATGGCAATGTTCCGAAAAACTTCATCCCGTTTCCAGACCTTGAACTCACTCAGATGTTGCATGATGTTGCGTTGGTGCATTTTTGTTGACATCTATATTATCATAAGAGTCAGCATAACGGCATCATCAGTGAATTTACCAAGTATATATATATTATACATCAATAATATATATATGATATACTTTACATAGATATAGATATATATATATATAGATCGTAAGATTAAGTGACATGAGGTATTGTTTGGGTGCAACATGCTTTCTTGACTTATTTCTTACATGCGTGCTTGTTGTAATGCCACCGAGCATGGCAGGCCAAGAGACCATCATCCGATATGATTTTGACCTGTATTCTGGATCGTTGTGGGTGTGTCTGAAAATGGGGTATACCGGTATACCTTCTAAATATCCATTTCATGCTGGGAAAATGATTATGAACCGATTAACCATCAAATTCGGGGGTAGCCTATTTTCAGACAAACTCAAGGCACTTGACATACTCATGGCATCTCATGGCACCTTCCTCGGTGACTGCAGGCCATTATGAAAAGAATCACCACAATCTTGATCAAGAACATGGAGGACCGGTTGGCCCATGGGAAAAAAAAGAAGGAGTACTTGTTACATGATCTGCAAGCCAGTACTTATTACTTTTGGGTGGGTTAACACCCAGCAACTCAAAGACCATTTCTTTGCTGAAGGTGAGAGAAATACTGATATCAAGCGATGCTGCAGCTGATGATGATGATGATGATGATGGTGGTGGTGATGATGATGATGATGTTGATGGTGGTGGTGGTGGTGGTGATGATCATGATGTTCTGGATATTGACAATGCTGATGATGGTGGATGATCTTCGACAGGGGTTAAGCATCAAGGTACCCCATGTTCACTGGCTCATCCCTGACAGGAAGACTTCCGTGATGCGCCTCTCAGCTGGGCAGAAAGTTTGTGAAAGTTTAGGACGGGACTCAAAAATGACCATAGTTATAGATGGGCCATCAGATTGGCTAACTGACCATAGTTATATTATCTACGTGGGAAAATCGAACATTTTTTAGATAGGCCATCAGATTAGCTAACTACTTTGTAACTGGCTGACAATCCAATATTTAGCCAATAAAAAACGAGGGCCCATCGAAGTACGGGTGTGTCTGAAAATGGGATATGCCATGATATATCATGATATGCCCCAAAATGGCATTTCGATGGAGAAACTTCTGATAAACCACAGGATTTTGGCCCTATTTTCAGACAAACCCATATATACAAAGGAAAAAACAACTTCTAGGCCACATTTCGGGGTTCCAGCTTAAATTGTGTTAAACTTCGGGAGTGTATCAGTATGTGGGTTGTAGCTTATACTGGTACGTTTAAGCTATATAGTAATGAACCCTGATTGGGATGTCTTCCACAGGGGGGAACATGTAGCTTTTGGACTTTTGACATGGTGCGATGCTCGTGCCGAATGGGATGAAATGGATATGCCATAGTAACTTGCCAACAAACAATTATATGCATACATAATCATACAATTATGTATATATACACATATTGTATCACATTATTTTCCCATTTCTTGTTTGATCGCACCTTTGCTCTGGTATTTGTTGTTCATCTGGGTGCGTCAATGGTGCAGGGAGCTACCGCAAGATCTCATGGTTGATCACAAAGAGATCCTGATCCGATTTGCAATCTTGGCGCTTTTGCTTCCTTTTTTGTTTTTGAACAACTCAAATGCCATTCAGATCTGTTGATTGAATATCGCTATCTGTATCCCATTCAGATCAAAAAATCTATGAAAATCCCATGATGTCCTCGTATCACTGGGATGTGTCAAGACCCAATGGGGTCTGATAATCCAATGAGAATCCCATGATCGAATCGGAGGATGAGAAAATGTTGCGGGAGGTTAGTTTCCTCATATAGTTCATGGTAAAAACCAGTAAAAACATAGTTTCCTGTAGATTTTCCCTTAAACCAATCCAATGACATGATCTCCTCATATCCAACAGCTGGTTTTTACATCGATGCCCCGTTGAAGCCACGAAGCCCGTTGGGGCCCGGTCAAGGCCCATGAAGACCGTGGACCTCATGAAGGATGTGGGGCTCACCGGCAACCAGATGAAGGCAGCGATCACCGGTTGATGTTCTCGTGATTCAGGATTTAGATGATTTGGGTTTGTCCGAAAATAGGGTATATTCCCAATTATAGCCATTTAATAGGGATAATGATCATTAACCATTGGGTTTAGGGGTACGCTATTTTCAGACACACCCATTTAAAGATATCAATCATATGTTTGAATGTAAGTATAAGTCGTTTTTTTTTCAGGGATTACAATGATAAACTGTTTTCAAATGTGGGAAGACTGTCAATAGATATAGTTGATTCAAGCCATCAACTGGGAATGGAAATATCGTTGATACCTGGTGGTTGATTGAATTGATTTTGAGTGGGATTATACTACCCCATGTATTAGGCTTTGTCATAATCCATGACCTGGGAATCCCGTTCTCAACCAACCGGTAGAAAGGGACAAAGGTTTTCAACACTGCTCATATGTATAACATATAGTGATTTGCATGCTATTTGGGATGATGATCCTCTCATATTCCAACTGTTGAACACCAAACAGCTTTTATTTATTCCAACGTTGCTATGATCACTGCACATTCTGAAGGTCTCATAGCCTGACAAGTTTTCCCAGCTGTTTTTTCAACCCCATCACCGGGTCTTATGGGTATGGTACACCCATATGCTTTCTGAAAGAGGATAGTGGCTTGCTACCTTTTGAATCATTTTAAGGTGTTGCGGGTAGGGATCATATCACGATGTTTGGGGCGAAAAAAAAAAAAAAAAACATTATGAACTTATGGATACTTGTCGTGCAAGTTGGTGCCGCACGGTTAGCTAAGTTGGTTTGGAACTGGTATGTGTGCTATAGGTGAGTTTATGGTAGATATGTCCATAGTTAATAGGGATATAGGGCTTCAAAACCTTCAAGCATAACTTAGAGGGTCACCAACTGGTATTAGATTCCATTAGTAATCCCACAAGATCCCCATTCAACCACCATGTTTGTTCCAATGGTTTGCTGGTTAAACCACCATTATAACATATAAAAAACCATTAGAAGATCCATTAAGATCCACGAAAAAACGTGAAGATATATAAAGATATATGAAGATAGTATGTGATATTATATGGTAGTTATCAGTAGTTATCTATAGATTCCCATTAGATTCCCATTCCCAGTCATTCCCATTGTAGCTATATATATATATTTGATTCCTATTAAGACTCCCATTGGATTCCCAGTACTGACCGCGGACCGCGGACCGCCGCCAGTCCAAGCGCTTCATCATTGAGGCCTTGCAGCTCCTGCAGGCGATCCGATCCATCGTCCACGCGTCCACGAAAAAGGTTGGAACAAGTAACCAATAATTGGAATTATAGTAATGGTAATAATTGAGATTCTAGTTATATTTTATACTGTTACTATTACTGTTTTTCCTTTACTATGGTTAACATATCTTGTGGCTTATGAATTGACATAACTATTAGAATCTATTAGATTATATAAGTATTAATAATTGTCAATATAATTGGTTAATTGTTAGAGTAACAAGACATCACCGTACTTAATTATTAATCTAATAACTGGACCATTAATTGTACATCACTATAGTGTTATTGACTGTACTGTAAGTGAACTATACCACTATACATAACTGTACTTAATTGCAATAGCTATGTTTGTCATGACAGTATTTAATAATAGTAGTCTTAATTGTATTATGGTCATAATTTCGATTGTAATGACTATATTGCCACAGCTACAATAATACCTATGATTGCAAGTAAGCAATCATTTGAACTTTGACCACCAACAATAATAATGATACTATAATTATTCATGATGATTGTGATATTATAGCAATATCATGATTGTTGCATCCATTATCAGTACCAATGATTGCCTCTGATTATATGACCGCTTGGAGCACAACAATTGCGTGAACCGCAAGAATGAAAAGTAATGATAATGATAATAGTAATGATGATCATGAAACTAAAACATATCATAATAACCAATAATAATGATGATAACCGTGATAATGATAATTCATAGCTATACCAAGTACCCCAAGAGAATGGTTACTAAAAGTCTGGGATGAGACATTCTGATGGCTACTTGGGTCTACGGTAGTCATAGAGATTGTGCTAACACTTTGTCACGAATCTCAATAATTGTGACAACCAGTAATGATCATGAGAATGATGAAAATTACACTAACCCAAATCAGAACATGAAATTATCCCATCTATATTTCATAATCTTGGTGGGTTCAATCCCCATGCTTGGTTATATACCAACATCACGAATATTATTATATTTTCGCATCATAGCGACAAAATCATACAGGTCTTGGTTGAAGTGTCAGGGATCTTTTCGCATCCCCCCAAAAACGAAAATAAAGGGATTCACCCCCCAGTGATGGCCATAAAAATCATGGGAACATGAGGTTTTAATCCTGCAATGATGAATGCACATGGGTACTATGGGTACCCTAGTTTTTTTTGGGTATGCAAACCCATTTGATGTTTGCGTCGATCTCATAATTGCGGGGGTTCAACATCGTCAAATCTAGAGTGCTTGAAGCTGCGAAACAGACGATGTTGAGGCAAAAAAAATCACTAGTGTCATATTATGGCCTTGTCACAGTCTTACTTGAGGTCAGCCAGGAAAGAATATTTCTGAAGGAACCCTGAAACACCCTAAAGTATCCTGAAGCAGAAAGTATTTTAGCGTATCTGAAGGTGGTATACAGTGGTATATCACATATCCATCCAGATTCATCATCCCATTTACCTCCATTATCCCCCACTATATCCCATGAATTCCCAATGATTCTTGCCATTCATATTCCATTCATGTCTTATCAATGTGCCATTACTTACTATCCCACTAATGCTCCATTCTCTCCCATGAATATTCCATTCATATCCGATTCATATTCCACCAAAGGCACATGCATACCAAAAAAAATATTCATATCCCATGAATATCCCATGAATGCTCCAGTTCTATTCATTCATATTCCATCCATGTTCATTCTACTTCATTCTAACAGTCCATTCATATGTTCATTCTAATATTCCATTCATTCATATTCCATTCATATCAACTATGATCAACTTAGAACTAGTACTAAGAATGGAAAATTAGAGTTTCTATAGACTGAACTACTACAGTAATTTTGTTTCATATTCCAGTACTATGAACTTTCCATTCTCCCCAGCTCCGCCTGAGGCGCAAAAGGTGGTGCATAAGGTGAAGCAGAATCCTGCCAGGCGGCACCTGACCGTTCGAGAACGGTAAGGATATGAACGATCTAACTGAAGTAACGGCTTAGTAAGGGTGTGAAAATAGCATTATATAGGTATCAGCATTACATAGCATGATATTACTATTTTTCATATTTGTTTCTAAGATGTTGTTTTGTTTCTTTGCGCTCGGTCGGTTACTTGTTGGATGGTCTTTTTTGGCGGTAGGCAAGTGTCAGGACATGAACGTTGCGTAACTTGGCCCCTCTATGGGGATTTCGGTTTATCTATGGTTGATCTATGGGGTATCAATGGGTTATCTATATTGGATTAAATATGATTAAATATGGCTTATCTATGTATAAATTTATATAAATACCCAGCTATTTTTGATGTGAATTTGTACCATTTAACGGTTCCATGACCCATTCCCAAACGCTGGGGTCGGTGGCGTGAAGCTATGCTCAGGTGGGAGATTCATGAGGAATACCGAAAGTATGGTGTGCCTCCAATTAGTCAGGGAGGCCCAGTGACCGGCGGTGGCAACGCATGGTCTAAAGAAATATTGGGTCCATGAGACGTGCCGTTGATAGGTTAATATGTGGTATGTTGAAGAAAAACACATGGACGTGTAACATAGAACATGTATATTATATAAGTATATGTATGTATATATATATATATGTATGTATATATATATGTGTATGTATACATATATATATACATATATATATACATATATATATACAGATATGCAGTTGGTGTCATGTATACTTACCCTGGGGTAAAATGCTGCATGAATGTGGGAAATCCACCATGAACGTAGATCATGAAACCCGAACGGGTTTCCCCATTGATCTTGAACTTGTTTTCTTTCAGTGTATGTATACCCCATGGTATAACTTATAACACACACATACATTGAAGGTAACATATTTAAGTAACTTATAACATACTTACTAGGGAAAAACTATGGTACACTAACATTACTATATTCCTTACAGTATATGTATTACATATTATTAAACTACTATTAAACATCTATAGATGCAGTACATGTAATCCTTCCATGGATTTAGCCACGCCCTTCCCCGGCCATGCCCGGCCCTTAGGCCGAAGCAAGCGTTCGCCATGGAGGCCGCCTGAATGTTTTTTTTTGACTATGAGTGGAATATGTTCATGTGATATTGCTTACTACTGTAATGGAATATTAATGGAATATCAATGGCATATGATTGAGATGTTAATGGGATATTGTCTGACATATTCATGAGAAATTGGTTAGCAAACCCTCCGGCGTCATCAGCCCAGCGGGCTGGGAGATGTCCGAACCATATGGATTTCGAAGTGGGGTTTTACCATCGAACTATTGCTGGGGGATGTTCCAGATAGCCATCGAACTGATTACCGGAGGGATTGGATCACCAGCAATTTTTTGGTGCTGATGCAAGACTTTTCCGGACATTTTCCTGCTGGAAAATGTCCGGTTCCTATGGTTCGCACATGGAAAAACATGGGTTTTCTCTCTTTCATGTTTGATGACCCTGCATCTCAAAATCCTCAAATGATGAAGAATGGAGACGATGCCGGTCCATGGACGTGCCAAGCGAAGTCCGAATGCTGTGCTTTGCGTGAATCCTGCTGGCCCTTCAAAGGGCTGCAGTTCCAGTTGTAAGTGCATATTAAGTGCATACTTATACTATGTCTATGTGTATATATATATATACACATAGTATATATATATATATATATACACATAGTATATATATATATACATACATATGAATACTGCAATACCACAGTTGTAAGGGCACCATATCCCAACTTCAAGGTTTTTTTTTTTCCTACCATGGTGATTCCCATCCATAAGCCCACCAGATCTAGACCCGTGGTGACCTTGTGACCTGGTGAAATCATTACCCTCTGGTTATGACTAACAGTTTGCCATGGAAAGATCCACCCATTTTTTGATAGGTAAACCATCTAGTTCTATGGGCCATGGCTTCCATGGCTATGTCAGTCATAACCAGAGGGTAATTAGATGTGCCCCAAATTTCCAGATCTGCCACCCTGGTTGCCCTTGGTCGCCCTTGGTCGCCCTTGGTCCGCCTGCTTCAGTTTGACCCACCTCCTGCAGTTCAAGCGAACCAAGGTGAGGAGTTTGAACGAATCCCACCTGGTCAGTGAGGTGATCTAAGGTGAAGGGAATACACGAATTGATTGTTGATGATGCATGAAGGTGAAGGAATCATGTTGGTAAAACAATGCCATAGACAATCTCCAATTTCACCATAATGGGTGGAAGTTCTTCCCATTGAAGGGTGGTTTATGACATTGTTTTAACTACATGTTTCAGATGATTTTTCAGAACGAATGTTCCTTGGCATCTACATTGCGGTTACATCCACGGTGATGGTTCATGAGTTGATGGGCTCAAAAATGGGGGCTTCCAACATCTTCCAACAAACTGGGGGTCGTCCGAAAAAATCATTGAATAATGCGGGCTTTTCCATTGTGTTTTCGCATCCAGCTATTGGGGAAACGCGCCATGAATGTTGGAGCCACATTCAGGAAGCTACGCAGTTTTGCAAGGATCGGTGATTCCCCCATTGGGGGTACCCCAGACACGCTCCCTTTTTTTGGTTTGACTCCCCCAATGTTTGGTTGCTCACACCATGGTGTAATGTATATATTTACCCACATGGAAATTGAATGAAATCAATACGTATATAGTAATAAAGACTATATAATTATATATATATACATATTTATCTTCCCATGTTTGTTTGGCACCCCCCGGATGTTTGGCAAAAAAAGGCTTTCTGACTGAGCTCCCTTTTCATTGCTGAAGAGGCCCCCAAGTTCGGACCGGCCCATGGCCTCTACCGACCCAAGGCCGGGTTGATTGATGTTAATTGCCATAAGATGACACGGTAAAACTATGTTGTTTGATTAATGGGAGATATAATTTATATAATAACCAACAATGATTTGATGATATCGTGGGAATATCATGGTGATTTTGATGGTTCTCATGGGAATACAATGTGGTAAGCTGATCGATGTTGATTGATGTTGAAAACACGAGATCGACCTGGTAATTGTGTGAGTAGACGAGTGTGTTTGATAATGTGTGGGCTCCAAAGCTGAGAGTGGGACTGTTTGCTAGGAGGATTTGGTGTGCCACATGTGGGAACATTCAATGGGTGGTTTATTTCCATGGTTTTCCTTAGGAATGTGTATAAAAAGGTGATTTGCGTCATCAAAGTGGTATCCAAGTGGTATATAGAAACCGTCATCGTTTTGTCTAATTTGTACATATCTGAGACCTTCTGGGACCGGAGTTGGCAGCAAATGACTCACAAAGCTTGACAGTAGTTGAAGCCTCGGCGCGATTCGATGCCCTCAACGTTGGTTTGTTTGGAAAACGGGGACAGCCACAAATAGCCATTGCTGCCCTCTGGCCCTCTGGTAAACGTTTACATAACTATGGAAAATCACCATTTTATAGCTGGGGAAATCAACTATTTCTATGGTATGATCCATTGGGTCCAGTGGTCCCATATCCCCAGCTGTGCAATGGTGAATTGCGGTAAATATTCTACTATGGTCTCCCCATCGCACAATGTGTGTTGGATATTTCCAAGAGTTTGGAAAAGAAAGATAATATGTATGTAATTATATAATATATCTATATGTTCCCTATAAAGTAAAGTATAAACAATTTCCGGAAACCGCCTCTTTTTCTTGGGGATCTCTGCCTTCCCACGATTTTTCCAACGTTGACCATCGGGTGATCTCCAGAGATGATGGTGGCAGATGGTTCCACCAATGATGTTTGGCAGGCATGATTTAGCCATGGAAAATCATTGTTTATAGGTAAACCTCTATAAATGGGCCATCTATACCATGGCTATGTTAGTTTACCAGAGGGTATATGGATTTATCGTAATTGACCAGAAGATGATGCTAGATGCGGCTCGTTTTTCTTGGCTAAATGATGATGAATTATGATGATCATTGTTTAAGAGTTCTGTATGGCGAGTTATCGTAGTTTTACCATGTTTTACCCAGACAAAATGGGCATGAAACACATTGTAACATCATGTAATCAGAAGAATCCATTGGATGAAGCTGGTAATTCTTGTTTACCTTGGAGCAGTTCCCCTGAAACAGCCAGTTGGTGTATGGTTCATTGAAGTTCATTGGTTCATTTTCTTACTTGTGCTTAGTAGGGAATGAGGGAATGATCCACAATAGCTATCAATAACAATCCCATTCCCCGTTTCCATCCATTCCCTACGTAAAACGCACCAGTAAGTTTTGGTTGCCGGGTTGACTCCGGCGAGGACCGCGACTTCCTCAAGTCTCGGGACCTTCCCTTGCAGGCCATCTATGATCCCATCGTCAAGTGTGGAAACCCGGGAAACGCGTGGGTCGTTGGTGGCTCATCCCAGCGGATGTTCATCCAGAAAATCCAGAAATATCACTGGGGTTTTTCAACTTACGATTCGTGGGAACCACCAAGTAGTTGGTAGCTTCATTTTTTCGGCTTTTAACACATGGATATACATGGTGTTTTAATATCAACAGCCAGTATTAACGTGAATATATGATGTGTATTTATGTGTATGTGTGTATATATATATACATATTATATATAACACAAAAGGGCTTGGGGTTTGGGTTTCCGTGCTAATCAGGCAGATTGTATGTAAGATTTATATATATATATATATCACAAACATCCAGAAATCAACAATTTCTCATGATTCTATAGCTGAATTCCCACACATGTTTTTCGAATCACCCATGTGTAAGTAAATGGTATATTATGTGGTATAATCTTAGAATTACACATAGACAATAGAGATTAAATAATTCACCCGCAAATGTGAATCTCATTACAATTGTCTATACCCTCTGGGTATTTAACATAGCCATGGAAAATGGCCCAGATGGTTTACCTAACTAAAATTGTGATTTTCCATGGCTATGTTAAATAACCAGATGGTAAATCTACCGTCGCCCATTTATCCGCAACCTCTAGTAATATGTGATGGTAAAGACTCATGGATTTCCCGAGGATATGTGTTTTATGGTGTATCTGTAATCATCTATAGTGGTAGATATATGTAGATATTATATCTACAAGTATCCATGTATTAATAATCGTCTATTGTTGATTAGATTTGATTAGTTCATATGTTTCTGTAATTACATGTATGTAATTATCTACAACTATCATCAACTATCTATAACTATATCTATATTTGTATCTATATCTATATCTATAACTCTATATATATATATATATAACTATCAACGAAACAGATGGTAAATTCAGATTTCTGCCCCACACTGAGGCCTGACCCCTACAGCAGCGGCGACCTCGCAGACTTGGATGTCAACCCACCACGCGCCAGGGAGCGGAAAAGTTGGCGAAATTAGTGTGGGCAAAGGTGGGTGGTAAAGATATGTAAAGATGATGGGGCGGGTGATTATAACTTCTAGGAATATATGTTGGTGAAAAATGTGATGGACTAACATATAGATGTTGGAAGCTCAATGTTGCATGATTTTCGTGTAACATGATGGACATAGTGTCCGATCAAGATCACAAAAAAAAAAAAACATCATCATCATCATCATCATCATCCGCAACAACATCCATTTAGTGTTCCAGAAAAGGATATTAAAATTCCAGGATCAAAGAGGATCACACTGTAGTTTTTTTACACATGAAGTGACAAAGATTTGGTGATTGGGGAGCATTGGAACATTAAGATGACTCCATCTTAAACAGCCCAGGCTAAGTGGGCTTGGAGATTACTGTTCTGGTTCAAAACGGACAAAATCTGTGGTTTTCGTCATGGATTTTACATATCCGGTATACGTTCGGCTGAAGACCTCAATGTCCGACTCGTCTTGGAAAGCAGTGGTGAAACGTCGCAAGATGCTACAACCCATAGGACCGTGAAGAAAATGGGAAGCGACGTGAATTTTCATTGCAAAGCATAGTCCTTCGTTTCGCTATGGATAATTTTCATTGCAAAGCATAATCCTTCGTTTCGCTATGGATAAGTACCATTCAGTACCTACCCTTAAAATTATATCAGGGATGATCCTTAAAATACGGTACCCCCGAAGATGCTATTTCTCATGGGTTTCCCTTTTTAATCTATGAAACTCGGTTTTTTTCACCATTTGGATCAGAGCTAAGCCCCATTTTCCGTTTCGCGCAGGAGGTGGACCCTGTGTTGTATCAGGACATGCTTCCAGAAGCTCCCAAGGACGCAAAAATGTCTCGTCATGGGTTTTTTCCCTGGCATGGGATGAAACGTCGGCGGAATGGGAATCATTTTTTAGTGGTGAATAGTGGTTCATGGTGGTTAATGAGATATCTGGTTGGTGGTGACTGGAACCATGGAATTTTATGACTTTCCATTCAGTTGGGAATGGAATAATCATCCCAACTGACGAACTCCATCATTTTTCAGAGGGGTAGGGCTCAACCACCAACCAGGAACAATCCCTGCAAAATCCCCAAGGGATCCAGGATAAACACTGGAAAATCCTCAAAAATCATGGGAAGATCGGAAGATCGTCGTTTTTTACACAGTCAAATCATGGGAAGATCACAGGACAAGGATGGCAAGTTCGTGACCTTCGATCAAGAGGCCGGCTGAGAAGGCCGGCGGCCCGGGTCGACTTAAAAATGGAGGACTTTGAATGGGAAAATCACAGGAATTCCTGTGAACACCTGGGAAAAGCACCTATCAATGGGCATTTCAATGGGATCAAAGGGGACAATAAGCCGGGAAAATATGGGAAAAGCCGGGAAAATCCATGAAAATCAGTTTTTTGAATGGATATGTCAATGGGAAAAACAACAAAGCGTTGCTGGAATCAGAACCCAACCCGCCTGCATTGAGGTTCCCAATTTTTTGGAAGGTCTTGGAACAACAGTTAAACAGGGAAGATCCAGAGTCAGGAAGATCTTCACTTGAACAGCTTTCTTGTGTTATTTTTGATCTTGTTTGCATGTTGATCCTTCAGCTTGGGCCGTTTGGAAAGATGAAGACGATGAACTTTCCAATCTATCAATATATGGGGATGGATGAACACCTATGAATCGATACATATTTGGGAGGAACATCCAGAAGTCCAATCTGTTTTGGTTCACCAGTGTTCCAGGTCTTGACTGCCCCGCAGGAAGCAAAATCTGAGAGAAGCTGCAGTTTTTCGACCCTTCCGAAACCAAGAATCTTGGGGCACCATGGACATACCGACTCCCAGAGAATTCAACATGGTACCTAAGCCTAGAAACCTCAGAAACAGGAGAAAATATGACAAATCAATGTCAGCAGGGGCAGTACAATTCTGCAGAAATGCGTCGCTTTGCGGCTTCAGAAAATCTGGGTCCATTGTGCGTCCCGTTGGCGAAGGGGTCTGAGCAGATCATCTCTCGAAGATACCATCTGAATTACCCTCCGTAGCCATGTTCGATTCGGGAAGGGTAATGGGTAATGCTTAAGATGAATTCCAAGGTTGACATTCGATGATTGAGACTGCCTTCAACCCTTGTTACATGTTGTGTTTGCGATAACATGAGGGTGGGCTTTGAACATCAGGATCCCGCAAGGGCCAGTTTGGCTTGTTGTAACATAGCTGGAAAAGCCTAGACTCAATGGACAGTACAGTACAAAGATGCATAAAGATGCATAAAGATGCATAAAGTTTGATTTGATCACTACCCACTTTGCAAATTGAGGTTTATAGGAATACATGCATGTGCTGTAACATTTCGCTTGTTTATCTGGGTTGCTTGAAGAAAAAAAGTATAGTCACAATTGTCACCATGGTCTTTCGAAGAACATCAAAGTATCAGTCTGCCAAGACACACATCGTATGCTTGGCCCTGTGCTACATGATTCTTGTAATTGTGTGGACAAAGTGAAGTTCAACATCAACCCTTGAGGCATTGGAAATTCTTTGGTTGAGGGTCTCACATCTCAGTACCTGGCTGTGAACTTGCCTCCTGTGTGCGCAGTGTCATTTTTTTGAGCCAGACAACCTTGATGTCAAAAGCACGGCAAAAGCATTCAGCAAGCCTGACTGAATAGCAACTTGAAGACAATGGCCAAAAGATACAGCTTGACAGACTTCCAACGTCAAAATGTGGAGATCATGGCATCATAGCATCAATCAAGCTCGACGAAGCTCACAAATGTGCAGGATGTTGATGTACAAAAACAGACCATTCACATGGGGCATCCAGTCATCATCCAGTCATCCAGTGCCAGGTTCCTTCCATTTTTGGCCGCAAACAAAAAAAACATATTTTTCGGTGGCACCAAAGATGTGCACCAGAAGCAGTGTCGAGGCCAGGAAAACCAGAAGGAGTTGTTTTGTCGAGGCTTTGGCACATTTATCCGTGGCTATTCGACATCTACCCATGGGGAATTTCCCTGTTTTATAATTGTGTCTAAATATACGTATATATATATATATATAAATACCTATATATAAATATACGTATGTATATATATATATATGCAAGTAAATATATATATATATATATGTAGATATGTACAATTGTGTAACCATTTAAATATAGATACTGTATATATATATACATATACACATATATGTACACTTGTGTACATAGTTTCGTGGATTCACCATGTTTTTCTCTGTATATAGTAATTATATTTATATACATATATTTTTAGGGATTCACCGTTTTTGACCGAGGAATCTCCGAATTTGGATGGCCTGAATCTTGCCGAATCACCGAAGTTGTATGTATTTGTTGCATGTTTTGGTCATGCATTTGACATCACCGGGCACTTCAAGGGGGCCCATCCTAAGTAGTAACAGTAGTAACTGGATAATAGCTATAATAGCCACCAGCCATACACAACTGGTGTGAACATTCCACTTACAAAATCTATAGCTCAAAATGTAAGGTCCCGATCTATAGCCGGACGCACAGGCGATCCATACCCCCGATTCATGCCCTTTTGGATAGAATTCATTTGAGATCATGTGTGTAATTCCTTCGTTCCATACGTCTGGATCACCACGTAGCGATCCATACCTCTTTTTGGAGCCATGGTTATGTGTAGTTATACAAGTAGAGCCCGGGCAAGCCGGGTGACGGAAGTTTCGATAGAGGGAAGAACCTATAAAGACAAAGGAGAGCCTATAGGAAGGAAGCCTGACCACCTGGCTGGCACGGCCGACTGCGTGATCTCTTGGAAGTCTTTGTCCTTGACATTTCTGAATTCTCGACATCTTTGTTTGATGCTGCCGCTGTGTCTTGGGCTTGCGCTTGTCATCTTTGAATCTTGACAGAGTTTCGTGCTTGCTGCTTGTCTGGACGTCTTTTTCTCCCTGACATTTCTGTTTCAACTTCCTCTTCTGATGATGGCACTTTCTCTCCATCCGGTTTGCGCTTGTCATCTCTGAATCTTGCCAGCCTGTTTCTTGCTGACAGCTCAGGAGGTTGGGAGCTGACACACTCTGCTCTCCTGACAATTTTCTTTCCCTACTCTCTTCACTGCTGTTTCCCTGCTGTTTCCTACTCTCTTCAGTTCCTACTCTCTTTACTTCCCAACTCTCTTCAACTATCTACTCATCACATCTCTACTGTCTTGACATCCCTACTTTCTTAACATCTTTTCTCTTCACATCTCTACTCTCTAGCCATCTCCACACATTCTTCACCTCTCTATCGTCTGTGTGACGGAGTTCAGACATCTTGTTATTGTTTAATCATCGTGTTGTGTTTGGTTGTGTGCGCGCGTGTGTGTGTGTGTTCCAAGTACTACTTCGTACTACAAAGCTTGCACAAAAGTACTTCCAAGTAGTTCTTCGTACTACAAAGCTTGCAGAGAGTATAACTTCCCAGTACAAACCTTGCACACTGTACTTCCAAGTACAACTTCTTACTACAAAGCTTGCGCAAAGTACCTCCCAGTGCTACTTCGTACTACAAAGCTTGCACAAAAGACTTCCCAGTACTACTTTGTACTACGCAGCTTGCACAAAGTACTTCCCAGTACTACTCTGTACTACAAAGCTTGCACAAAGTACTTCCCAATACTACTTCGTACTACAAAGTTTGCACAAAGCACTTCCCGGCACTACTTCGTACTACAAAGCCTGCACAAAGTACTTGCCAGTACTACTTCGTACTGCACAGAATACTTCCCAGTACTATATACTTCGGACTACAAAGCTTAACAAAGTACTTCCCAGTACTACTTCGTACTACAAAGCTTGCGCAAAGTACTTCCCCATCACCTGCCAAAACCTTGGAAGCAGCAATTCCAATGCAACATGGAAGCCTGGATCACCAAACACCATGGCACAGCGCAAGCAACCTTTCAAAGATCACTTCCGCACAGCGCTGACATTGGCAAACACTCGAGCGCCAAACGAGCCCCAGCCGCACCCGTCATCGCACAGATGAGGTTCCCCACATCGACGCCGGGAGCCACTTTGCGCGAGAAAACACAGGGCGCCGTGCGATTTCTACAATCCAAACATCACCTTGACACAGCAGCTCTGCAATGACTGCCTCGCAAATCACGCTACAACTGCGTCGACCACCGCGTAATCTCTCCACATCTCTAGTTACTCAGTTACTCTTTCCATCTCTAATCTTTCTTCTTCCCTACTCTCTCCATCTCTACTGACTGTCTCCATCTCTAATCTCTAATCTCTCCACATCGTTGTGATTATTTATTGACGTGATTATTTATGGTTGTGATTGTCTATTGTTGTGATTATTTACTGTTGTGACTTTTTACTGTTGTGACTATTTGTGGTTGTGTTTTTTAATTGTTGTGATTATGTTTTGTTGTGATGCTTGACCTTTGTGATTGTTTATTGTTGTAATTATTCATTGTTGTGTTTGTTTACTGGTGTGATGCTTTATTGTTGTGATTCTTTACGGTTGTGATTAATTGTTGTGATTTTTCATTCTTGTGATGATTTATTGTTGTGATTTTTTTGCTGTGATGTTTTATTGTTGTGATTATTTATTGTTGTTTTTTGATTTGATTGTTTTTGATTTCCACATATTGAAATTCGTTATACAGAGTTTAGACTTCTAAATTTCCTGTGGTTATAAGATATTATAAACTGCATAAGTTAAAAAAGAAAAAGATCTCCTCCACGTTCCCCAATGTTTTTTGTGGATGGCGTCCCGGTTGTTGATCGTTCACATCCAATGTTTCATTTTTCTTTTAAATATAACTGGTTCTCCCATTATATCCCTACTGATACCTCATCATATCCCTATCGGTCGTATAAATATCCTATTGGTTTTCTCATTATATCCAGTGTATCCCTACTGATATCCCTATTGAGTTGATGAGTTGATCGTAAACATTCATTTTTATCCTTGTTTTTCTTGATTTTCGTGAGATTTTGTGACCCCAAAACGATCTTTTAAAGGCGCCCCTGGTGGGACCGCACCTGGCAGCAGGCTTTGCTGGAAGAGCACGGCCAGAGTCTTCGCAGCGTCCTGGAGCAGCAGCAGCTGCTGGAGCGACGACACGATCTCCTATCGCAGGATCGGGGGTTAAGGATTGCACGGGGGGTGGGTTCCTGGTGTTGTTTAAAAATATGAATAGGATATTGATGGATATTGACTGATATTTAATCGAATATATATATATATATATTTAATTATATATACATGTATGTTCATATTATTTCTGTGTTATGTCCATATTATTTTTCCTGGGTTTCCATGTTTTTTTTCATGGGATATTCAAGCAAACAATGTCGAAATAAAAATGGAATATAGTACTAGATGGTAATCCCATTTGCACTAGATGATAACATGGGTTAAATATGCTATTTACATATTCCTGTATATCGTACTATCTATTGATAGATATTGCTCAACATTAAAATTGATATTATTTATTAATATCTATATTGAATCTATACGATATTTTAGTCACTATACATTGAATTTATATATGTAAACGGGTATGGGTCAAAAATTAAGCCCCCTGGGACCACAGATTGGAATGTATTTGTTTAGTATTAACTATCTAATTATTGGGATACCCACTTCTGACCCATACCCATTTATTTAATCTATATATGGACATTTGTATATATATATATGTATCTATATTACATTTGGGATACCACATGGTATAGTACTATCTTATCATATCTTATCTATCATCTATCTTTGTTATATAGGTAGTAGTTAGGTACCGTTTGTACCCATCAGGATGGTGTTTTACCCCATAATCAACATGTACTTTAACCAGTATTTGGAGGGTCTTGGCAAGTGAATGTGTAGTAATGTGCGAAAGCCCTTGCCATAAACCTAGCATTTGGGGATGGTTTGTACCACCATTTGTATATTTAGATGGTGCTTTTGAGGATGGTCTATTATTGGGTTTACCACGTTATCATGTTCTGTCATTCTTTGGAAATTCAATACCTATACGTCTCCTGAGTATACTAAACCGCATTTGCTGTTTGAATTTCATTTTGGTTGGGTCGAGTCTCTGTTTAGTTTGCTGACGTTCTCAGCTTTAGTTGGTTCAATGATCATTTAAAGGAACTTTCTCAGTTTGTTCAAGCATTGCATCAGTATCCCTCGGAATTTTACAGCCGGCCATGTTTGATTACACAAGGGCATCCCCCACTTGCAGCTGGTGAACATCCCCTGCGTTGCGCCTCCACAGGAAGTGCGCCAGCGCAATGGACAGCTACAAGACCTACGCCGAGAACATCGGCAGCTTCTGAAGGACTTGGGACCAGTCGGACAGGACGTTGAAAACCAGTCGAGATGAGGGATGTTTGAATTGCATTTTTGGGGATTTAAGCATCAACCATGGGTATTTAAATGGATTTAATGGATATGGCATATAGTTAGGATAACATATGGTTTCTTAGGTCATGGGGGATCCCCAAGTCACCATCATGGTTGTTTCAATACCAAGTCAAGGTCTAATTAATTTCAGACGATTTCGGGTACCCTCGTGACTTTGGAAACCTCCATATGTAGCAACCGCCAAAACGATAGAAAAGTAAACATCCACGAAAACAGTAGCAAATATAGCAATTCACTATTTCATTGAGGTTATTATAATGTAATTATCCAAATCCCTTAGCATGAAGAATGGGGGGCATTCACACGCAGTACTACTATCAACAATCATTTGACAAAGTTTTTAGTCAAGAAAACTGTTGCCTCTTCACCAACAGCATGGGCCATGGATGGGTTTGATAAAAGAAAACTGGGATTGACAATCATAAATCTGGGTCGAAAACACAAACTTTGAGTATAAACAAAACTGGTTTAACACAGAAACAAGGGATTGTGAATGATGAACGTAGGATTGAACCAACAGACGGCTACACTATCAGGGACCTGGAAGAAGTCAGCCGTTCGTCGCAGCAGTCCGCTACACTATCAGGGACCTGGAAGAAGTCAGCCGTTCGTCACAGCAGTCGCAGGCAGAGACGAAGTTTCGGGTCCCAGAAGGGTGGCGCAGGGACCTAAAGCTGGACGACTACATTGGCACCCTGTGGCTCTGACCTGATGTTGAAATCTTGTTGTCTGCAACCGGGCTGATTCAGCCGGAGCAGCAGGGCATGAGTGGCTTCAAAGCAGCACTGACCCGCCTCTGCCAGCACAAGCAGGATGCTCAGCTTGGCTTGCACAAATCGCCTTCGCATGGCTGCCCGGAGGCGAAAGCTAATGCGGACCTGGGGACCAAGAAGGATTACTGTAGTAGCCCTGTTTGGGACCATTGATATTCCCTGTTACTGTCATGTGTTTGGGGTCTTGAAAGCAAACCTGCGAGTAGATTGTTTACACACTCTGTGAAACAACTATGGAGGTGGAGACCCTGCCTTTTAGAGAGTCTTTTTGTACCTTTTTGTCAGAGGAGGATCATTTCCTGTTTCCATGGTTGTTTTGCCCCCGATAAAGTCAGTGACTGACAGGATGAACATCCTGTGTTTGTTGCTTAAAATGTCTGAAAGTCCAATCCTGGTTGATCAAACACACCATCCTTAAATTGGTCGACAGTTGAAATCCAATGTTTGTGCATAAATCCGATCTTTATCAATTGTTATCAGTCAAAATATGTTAAGAGAGACGCCTGATTTTTATATTGCGTAGTCGTAATCAAATACCTACTGGTAAAGTTAACATCTCAGTTCTACTTAAAATACCAATCGGACAGTCATTAGAAATTTACCACTAGCACGTAAAAAGTCAAAGTTTCCCACTAGTTCTTCGTAAAATATCACTAGGAAAGTCGAAGTTTACTAGTATGCTGTATATACTTCCATATGGTGGTTTCCTAAAATGGTGGCGCCCCAAAATTGATGGTTAATGGAAAATCCTCTTAAAATATAGATGACCTGGGGGTCCCCCATGGATTGGAAGGACTTCCATGAGCTCCGGGACGAGTACAGCGCCGTGCGCGATTGCCTCACCCAGGTGAGCCCTGTAAGGTCCTGGTTGAACCCCGGGACGTTCACCATGGATGGGGAGGTAACTGATGTAACCATGGATGAAAATGGGGAATGCACCATGGAAACATTGTGGAAACATTGTGGACTTTTCATATGGATAGTGACTGTGATAAAACATGATAAAACGACTATATGATATATGTGGTATCAATGAGGCCACGCCAATCATGAAAAAAGTATGTCCATCTCCAATTTCACCTTTAGCTGGCATAAAGCCTCCAATATTGGAGCTTTATGGCATTGGCTTTTCCAGATGGCCAACCGGAAAGTGCATGGAACCCAAAAAAATCAAGAAAAAACATGTAAACCAAACAAATACATGTTTTGACATCCTTCCATCTACCATGCCGTTACACAATTAATACCAGGCGAAAGGTTCAGCAAGATCCACCTCTTCAGTTTCATTTCATGTTCGATTCCATGTTCATTTATTTCTTTTACATCATTTCTTCACATATCAAATCTATATATCCAGAAACACATATGAGGCTTTCCACACATGGGGATACCCCTAAATCGTTCTTTTTTTTTGGGGCTATCCAGGCTATCCACACATTTTCTCCATGATTCCCCGGTCTGCCGAGGCCAGGGTGTTGCGGAAGGCGGAGTTGGAGCTCCATCTGAGCAGGAGCCGCCGAGCGTCGGTTGAAAACAGGGGCTTTCATCGGGAGATTCATTGATTCATGTGGATATCATGCATATATGGGGGTCACTATAATTATTAGTGTTACACGGACTATCATATTTGTTTTACAACTATCATTATTACTAACCTCATTACGATCATTACTATGAGTAGTAATTAATACGTATTGCATATGAGGGTTTCCTAAAATGGGGCTGCCCCATTAGCTGGATGGTTTATTTCATGGCCAATCCTATTAAAATGGTTTACTTCATGGAAAATCCCATCTATAAATGGATGATCTGGGGATACCTCCATGACTTTGGAAACCTCCACACATACATATATATATATATAATATATATATATACGCATATATGTTTATATTTTTCCCAGCTAGGGTGAATTTATAACCAGCTTTTAAGATGAGATGGATTGGCGGTAGAAAAGGGATATATTGATACATTAAAGGAACATTCATAGAATACTTTTTAACGGAATATTAAGGAATATTTTTTATTATATCAAGCGATATAATATGGTGGTTACAATGATATTTATAGCATAAGAAACTCCAATGAATCAATATGATGTATGTACCCGATACAATGAATAAGAGTGTAGTATGAATGTGGATATGAATGTGGATATGAAAATTACCCTCTGGTTATTTTACATAGCCATGGAAATTGACACATGTATAAATGTATAGGTGATTTTTGATAGTTTACCTATCAACAATGGCGGTCTCCATAGCTACGTTTAAAAAACAGGGGTAATATAATATAATATATATATATATATTCTAATATTAATTTTAAACCAAAGTTTTGATATTGATGCGGATATAGTTGGAGATATAATCAGATATTGTGAAGTGGTATATATATATAATAAATATATATATATATATGAATGTCATGTTACGGAAAGTTACTGGACTATTGATGATATTACACTGTATCCAGATATATATATATATATATTGTTTCATTACTGAGGCCAATATTGGAGAATATCATCAGTAGTTCGGTAATATAATCAGTGATTATGTCAGATAGGCTAATACATGTATGCACAATTAATTATACACAATACTTTCTTAGATGGTCCATGGTTGGATAGTCAAGTGGTGATTGTAAGTGTGTTTCAGTACCAAACAAAGGGGATCAACTGAATACAGTATATAGCGGTTTGCAACCTGATTACAAAGAGTTGACGAACTGCATCGTCCAGGGTGATATAATCAGCCCAGTTTATAAATTGGAATACAGCATGAATATACCTATATAATTATACAATCATGTATACATACATATACATTTACATATACGTATATATATACGCATATATACTTATATACATACATTTTTACAGTTGTACATTTATATATATATACATATATATATACACATATACACATATATACATACATACGTACATATACATATATATATATTTCCATATATATATATATATATTTATTTACATTTTTGCACATATATCTAAACATATATATCTATACATATATATATATATATTTATATATATACATATATTTACATATATATATACACATATATGTATTTACATATGTATATATATATGTACACACATATATATATATATA
>Ga0126342_10005393_pt1 | contig 22281 bp, 25 predicted proteins | sample Cyp1metagenome_FD_92528 | JGI IMG/M metagenome (GOLD analysis project Ga0126342, IMG submission 92528) | Coral microbial communities from Lord Howe Island, Old Settlement Bay, Australia - Cyphastrea 1 metagenome | ecosystem: Host-associated > Invertebrates > Cnidaria > Coral ...
TGCAGCTTTCTTGGCATCCACATCTTCTTTCGTTTTCTGCAGTTTCTCTCTTGCTGCTCGAACACGATCTGCAAGCTCTTGGTCGTCTCGGCCAAATTTTTCTGCAAACTGCGTCCGCCTTTGCAAGGAGTCTGCTATGTATTTTCTCCACGAAGAATGCATCGTCAGTCTCGCTTTCTCCGCATCCTTCAATTTTTTGCGCGCCTTGTCCATCTTGTCCACCGCTGCTTTCAATCCCTTGGCCGTCGGCACCGGTGTGGAATACTCCTCCACAATCTGCCTTGCAGTGGAATTCACTGCCGCATTGGACTCCTGAACCGCTGTCGCCAAAATGACCAACTTCTCCTGAACTGCCGAAGAATCTTCTCCAACTGTAGAGGCTGATGGTCCTCCCGAATAGTTTGCATTCCATGGCGGCTCCACCTCCGGCGCGCTGTACTGGGCGTGTTTCTCTTTCTTGCCACCCGCATTGCGCTTCCGAGGTGTGCTGCCTCTGTGCTTGTCTTTCGGAGTTTTGGCTCTCTGGTATTGATTGGAACCGTCTCCCCAATGAGAGCTCTCCCAATCCTTCCAGTTGGTTTGTGCGTTCCAACCTGAGTAGTTCCATCTCCTCGGGCTCTTGGGGTGCTTTTGAGGCACATAGTTTGGATCGCAACCATGCGTCCATTTGATGCCGCACCGAGCGCACTTCGATGTATTGGCCTTGTTTGTCCTCCAGCAAGCTGTGCATCTCCAATCTACATCTGATTCTGCCATCTCTGCAGCTACCAAGCGTAGAAATTGATGATCTCTCGAATGATGGCTTTGTAGGACACCAAACACCCTTTGCAGCTGTTTCCTGCCCAGGGTCCTGATTCCGCGCCTGTGCCAATGCCAAAGTTGTCTCGCCTTGGCTCGCTGGCGCCGCAACCTGCGCCTTGCTGAAGTCGTACTGGTCCTCGCAGAGAAAGATCGCAAAGAGGAACAGTATCTTGAAGACCATACAAGACCTGGCCGTAGCCGATGTACAACACCTGGCCAAAGAGCTCTTGTTTCAAAAAGTGCACCCCCAGCCGTTCAGGATGATGAGCGCAAAGAAAGACCACCGCTGTCGCAAAGGCCCCACAAACGATATGGGCCCGCGGGTCGCCAGCGAAGTTGACCCGCTAAGGCTTGGAGGATCGAGCGTGCGTGGGTAGCTCTGATCCAAAACCTTTCAGATATGATATATATATATATATATATACGATCTATACTGATCTATATAGACACAACATATCTGGTGCTGCTTGACTAATCGCTGGTCACTCACCAATCTGACTTTTGAGAGAGTTTCTGCGTGGATTCTATCTGGCCTCATTGAAAAGTCAGCCTTGCCATGAGTTCCCTTCAAGTTCCCTTCGCTTTTCGAACGGCTCATAACCATCAGTGCCTATCTTTCATCTCATTCTTTGGATCCTCGCCATAACCGTTGAAACTTTTGCCTTTCCCCTGGCACCGGGTGCAGCAAACCAAGGATCATCAAGCTCCAGGATCTCCAGACTTCAGTATGATCCAATCACATTCAATCATCGATATGGAGGTTTCCTAAAACAGGGCTAACCCCAGTCATCATCCATTTTAGTAGGTTTTTCCATGATAAACCATCGAGCTATTGGGGTATTCCTATATATGGAAACCTTCATATCGCCTAGCTCAGGTTCTCAAGATCTTACAGCATTTCATCAACCTTCGCACCAGAACTGGAAGTTTGGCACCTTCGCAGCTGCCTTTGTAGATACGGCTACGGGCTGTCCTCAGTTGCACAGCTGGCCCCAAGTTTCAGGAATCTGCGCCTGAAAACTCTATCTGAAACTTTTTATTGGCCCAACCCAGCCCAAGCAAAACCCAGAGTTTGTGTACATACAAAAATGTATACAGAAAAAATGTATAGTTAATTGGCTGCTTTCGCCCGATATTTGAAGGAAAACGGCATCATGTCTCCAGTTCCTTTCACGTTCTGCCATACCAAGATTCCACTTGCCATCAGCTCTTTCTACCGCAGGGCTACGGGTTTTTTCTTTAGTGCTCCAAGTGCTGTGAAATCTGGGGTCTTTAAGTCTTAATGGTGACATATGATCATTGCTGCACATCTGGATGGATGTTGAGGTTTCATGAGCAGTGGAGCCACAAAGTTGACTGCGACCAAGGAAATCCCACCAATTCTTCTTTCAGATCCTGTGACAACCGTGCTTTGGCCAACAAATGCAGTAATATAGGAAGCCCCAATGACAAACAATCCCCAATTTCAGCAGAAATGGCTGGTATAAGTTTGCCAACCCTTCCAACACTGGGGGCATCCCAGCACAAGTGTCTTTCCTTCCCGTGCCACTTGCATGACAAAGTGAGAGCGCGACCTTTTTGACCAAGCGATTTGGCTCTCATTTCACTCCCTTCATGTCAACCTCAAAGATCAAGTCCTTCCCGGATGGCACCACCTGAAACAACGCTGAACGCGAATCTGATCCGTGAATTCACCATTTGGATAAGGCCAAGGTCCCGGCTCACAGATATTTTGTGAGTCAGGTGATTGCCTAAACATGTATGCAACATCTTGATGGAAGGAGTCTTGAAAAAAATGGAAACTTGTTGGCAGACCAGATATCTCCATTGATTTTTCATTCAGAATGGCACTCATCGCGTGGCCCCTTGCCTCTGCATCAAAGCCAAAGCGCGAGGGAACATGAACCCGGCGCCGATGTCCGACCCCTAGGATCAAGCAGTTGCTGCTCAGGACTCATCAGATGAAAACGACAACCCAAGTTGATGCAGCCAAAGGGTGCCCAGCATTTTGCCAAAGGGAAATTCACCAAAACAAAATTCGCCAAATATACGGAGGTTTCCTCAAATTAGACTTACCCTCTGGTTATTTAACATAGCCATGGTATAGATGGCCCATTTATAGATGGTTTACCTATTAAAAATGGTGATTTTCCATGGCTATGTTAAATAACCAGATGGTAAATTTCATCAAATTTCACCCCATGGTGACTTGGGAATCCCATGAACTAAGCCTCATCATCCACAGCCAAGGCGCTCATGCCCGTCAAGGCCTTAGTCCAGGTGCTTAAGACCTGTTCCAGGTCCACGTTGCCATCCACCTGGCATCGACTCTTGGAAGGCCTAAATGACACGCACACACATGTATATCCATATCTATATAGTATCTATATAATATATGTATCCATATATATATATAACACACACAAACATATATATATATATATACACAATATATACAGTTTATATATATATATATAGTATCATATAAATATAAAAAAATAAATATATGATAATATATGTATATATATTGTATATCTATGCACATATATCGCTGCATAGAATATAAGTATTACCCACAGAGTTGTACATGTTTTTTATATTTTTGGCATTCTGACAGGCTACCACCCAACCTTTCAGTCGCTACATCTGGACATCTGGAAGTCGTCGTGAGGGCCTGGGGGCCCAAACCCATCCATCTTTCAGCTCGCTTTGGCCCAAGATGCATTGCCTAGAGGCAACGGAAGCATGACCCTTGCCCGGCCTTGCCCCGACCAGCAAAGATCTCCACTGGATTTTCGTCCGATTTCAGGTCATCTCTGCTATGTTGCTTGTTATAATCTTATTAATCAATGGGAATTTCAGGATCCTAAATGGGAGGTACCTCCCATATATAAGGCCTATATAAGGGAATATCCCCACAAAACATGGCCTTATATGGTACAGTACCTTCATTTTAGGATCCTGAAATCTCCATTGAATTAATGGTGTTCAATGTTTGTTCCTTACAATTGATATTTTTTCAGATGGAGTTTTGGGAAGATTTGATGCTGAAGTGAGGTGTCAATGTTTGGCTTGAACGAGGGAGGGCAGTTGTTGTGGCTGGTAGGTTTTTCAATTATGTTTGTTTAAAGATAAGTTCATACTGTATGTGTATATATATATATATATGTGTGTGTGTGTATATGTATATATATATATGTGTGTGTATGCTATCGAAAAATATGACTTCTATATATAAGCATTCTTATGCTTCCCACTTCCCTATTCGATCCCATCCACGTGAGTTTTTTTCGCTTTGATCACTGTTGAGTTACCACAGTCAATGAGTACCGTGAGGTTCTCGTGCATCTCTCTCATAATGTCAAATCTGGCAAACACAAAGATTACCATACCATTTACTCCTTCAGGAACTATCCGTTCAATGTGTCAATTACTTTCCTCCAAACTTTGTCTTCTTTCTCATCATCTGGTGAAGGCATAGGATGACACTTTACAGATCATCATCTACATTGTGAAATTTTGAACCCTCAATTTTTACACATTTTTCTCTTATTGTAGATAGGTATTTTATCTTTGAGTGATTTGGGGTCTTGTTCAGTTTTCGGGTTCTGGTTGCTTTTCACTTCCCCTTTCCTCTTCTTCCAGTTCCTTCATTGCTTTCTTCAATAATGGTATTTGTTGTGCAATTTCAGTATTGCTTGGTGTATGAAGGGCTTCATCCAGTGAAGCATCTCTTTTTTCTGGTGAATATTTCTTCAAATACTCTTTAACTTTTGTTTCCCTTTCCTCCTGATCCACTTCCTTTACAAATCTATAACCATATCAATTCCACTCACTCCTTCATTAGGGTCTATTTCACTGGCAAAGTTTCTTAGCCTCTCAAAATCATTCAAACTGAGATCAGCTCTGCTAAGGGTCAAAGTATGTATCTGCCTCTTCGAGTTCAAAGTTCATAAGTAAATTCCATTCGTTACAGTACTTTTTCATCTCCACAATTCTAGGAGCACTTCCCCCAAACATTCACGAAGGTTTTCACTAAATAACCTTAATTGGGTTTTTTGAAATCGCCACTGTCCAAATTTTTGCACACACTCATTGTACGACATCCGCAGTCAAACTTAGTCATCTTATCTCCATAACTCTATATATATATATGTATATATATATAAGTATTCTTTTCTGTACGTATTTAGTCTTCTGTTTCACTTGCAGTTTCTATTTCTATCTATTTCTATACCATTGTCTGTAAGTCTATTCTTTTCCAATTCAAATTGTCGTGCTCAAGTTTGTTCCTTTGTCATATTCATACAGTGGAAGTGTCCAACAAACTCATCTTTCAAAACGGCACACTGCTTTCTAAACTGTGTCACTCTTTGTATTTTCATCATCACAGAGTCTCCCATTTGAAAAGACAACATGTTCACTGGTACGCCAATTGGTAGTTCTTTGATTTGTTCCATCTCTGACTATCATAAATCTCTACTTCTTTAAGTATAATTTTTAGTGTTGATCATTTCAAGATACATGGCCGGGGGACATTCAAGAAATGACATCATAAGCAATGTTTATTACAATCTTGAAACAGGTTTCGGTTCAATCAATGAGACCCGCAAGAAAGCAAAGCAACACGACAAGACCAACCGATTAACAGGGTGAATGTGGAAAACTCTGTGAGGAAACATCCCAACAAACATATTTGAAAATACAGGGGTTCAAACTCCTACGCCGCACCATTCGCAAGGTTTGAGTATCAAATTGACATAATGGATATGAACCCCCTAACAGAAGTTCCAGAGGTGAAAGTTCCGGTCGACAGCAAGATGGCCAATGTCGTCCCTATGAAGGAAAAGAACGGAGCAAACGCCTTATCAGAATTGCAGGAAAGTTTCAAGAACATAGGTTTTCCATGGTTTTCCAATGTCTGTTTATAGGGACTTTCTGACCATGCGTTCCAGTCAGGGGTCAGAAAGTTCTAGGATGAAGGCATCACATGAGCTTGTAAAACAACCCAAGGAAGAACTACAAATTGCGATGTCCGCCAGAGACACGTACAATTTTTAGCCAAGGAAAAGAAGAACAAAGCGACGCGACGAGAGAATTTGAAATCTTCAGCGTCAGTCTTTTGTACGTGGAGTATGATATTATGTAAAAAGGATTAAAAAGGAACATCAAGGAACAAACAATAATATTCGCTCAACCAAAAAATCTAAGAACATGTTCGCACAGTCCATAGTCTGCCTGATTTTGTTGAATTTGGTGCTCAACCTCTTTGGGTTTTCCCCTCTGAAAGTTAGAGACCCCTATTCCCCTTCTTGGGTGATAAAAGATATAAAAGCTAATCTGACACAATCTGCTGTGAGCGTTCCATTATAGTATCTAGTATAATCTATATGATTCTGTTATGGATAATCTATAATCTATATAAAGTCTATAGTATAATTTATTTATATATATCGAGTATAGTATGATTGGTAGTGGATGTATCTTCCAGTAGTTTTATATTCGGCAAGAATTGTTTGTTGAGGATGTTGCGATCGATTGAATTGATTGTCGGATTGATGTTTGACATCAAACCTCTCTGTTTAATGTTTCAATCTTATACCCTCTGGCATGAACTCCTTACTCTATCAGCTGGCAATTTTTTAAGTAGTTTTGTGTCTGGGTTGCCCGTTGGATTTTTTGGGAAACGGGCTAGGCTAAGGGTTGAAGTTGGCTCTCGCTCAACACTGGCATCTACATATATATATATATACATAAATCCCAACGACCGCAACAAAACAAACATTGAGCAACGCAACAAAAACACAAGAGTCAGGCATTTACAATTGGAACATTGAAGAAAAACACCTCAACCGAACAACTGAACCCTGAACCCTCACTCCCTGAAACACCCATCTATCATGTTTCCCAAACATCAATATCATTGAATATCTGAGTGATGATGGGGACATAGTTCTAATTCCCAACATTTTAGCGAACCTCAGCTGGAACTTTGCAGTATATAAGATTTCAACTATAGTTACCCAAAAAGATAGAATTTAGTACATTATCACTACTTTAGTACGATTTTACTTTTCTATCTTTTTTGGGATCACTAGAATCGTGATCCTCATCACTCAGAACCAGAACTGGGGTCGCAACACTTGTCCTCTTTCCAGAACCTTTTGACGAAATCACGGCAGGGTTGCAGGTTGCCTTTTTCTCATCTGTTCTTTGTTCTAGAAACCCAAAGATGGCACGGAATGGCAGATTTCAAACATCATCCAAAATCCAGTATCCAAAGATAAGATGAGATGTTTGGGTGACACACAAGTCGTCAAATCCAACTCACTTCGTTTCCGGGAAAATCAGAATTGTTGGATGCATTCGTTTTCAAGCGAGCCTGCTGCTTGTTCCCAACGCCCGGAAATGAAATGGTGAAGCGGAAATCGACCTGGATGACTCGTTGCTTTCTGTCATCGCCCGATAAGTGTTGCCTTTCTTTGAAGATTAATGGTGACAATCTATGGTTAATCTATGGTTAATATATGGTTAATGTCGTGGAGATCATTTTTCTCATCCCAATATCTTTGGAGGATTTTCATTTGGAGCTGAGGAGAGCTATGGACGAGTACAAATCGGCTCAGAGCCTGGCCTCGCTTCCAATGCTTGCCTCACTACTACAGTCGGAGCCAATGTGGCATACGTTGGCCAACATGTCACTCTTTCATTTTACAGTCGCCATAGTTATCTTCTCAAACCATGGTCTAGTCCCAGCTGTAGATTTCTTGGCTTTTGCAGAACAATTTTGTACCAATGAAAAGCCATAAATTGCTGCCAAACTCCAAGGCTGAAGCTCCTTTTCCAGCAGTCACAGCTCCTGTAATGAGGAACCTACTGCAGGTGCTGAAATTTGGAAGGTGCATAAACATACCTAGCTACCCTCTGGTAAGTTAACATAGCTATGGAAAATGGCCATTTATAGTTGATTTACCCACTAAAAATGGTGATTTTCCATAGTTAGGGTAAGGTCCATAGGCAATATCTCCCCAAAATGGTTTTGTCATTGGCTGAAATCATTGAACATAGGCTCCAACAAAATCACTGGTTACCCTCTGGTAAACAGCCACAGAACTATGGAACATCACCATTTTTCATAGGTAAATCAACTATCAATGGGCCATTTTCAATAGCAAACTGTAAACGTTTACCAGAGGGTAATCGTAGGCCCCATGTTCGACAAACCCAATGTATGATGATCTTTGCGGTCCACCGGGTGAACCTTCCACGGTAATAATCCAAGCACTGCCAGGAGAGCAGAAGACAACAGTTGATTTACCCCACAACTCATGGCAGGGTCGGATTTCATTTACTGGGTAAACTCATCCCATCCTGGTGGGATGTGTTGAATCTATTCATATTGGACTCGGGACAATTTTTGCACATTAAGGGGGCTAAACTACACCACCCATGTAGCATGGCAGTAGAAAATGATCAGACTTGGAAAAGGAATACCATGGAATACTGTCGGGTAAACTAACACAAACATGTGGAACACCCACGGTTTCCCTAAGAATGCAATCTACTAATGGTGGGTTTTCCACATTGATGTTACTTTACTGGAGGGTATCATCTAGAACCATCTAGAATCCATGCAAAAATCAGCGTTATTCAGGAATTCTCCAGAGCAACCTTCGCTCTCAACCCCACCAGCCAGGTATATCTCACCGATCCCTCCAGTCCTTTGGCTGGAAGCTCTTGGAAAGATAGGCCATTGGGCAACTGCTGCATGGGCCCCTCGCAGAGCGGCCGCAACATCCAAAAACAGGACACTGAGATCACCTGAAAAAGAGATCTCAAACGGTCATACGAAAGAAAGGAGGTGTGTCATCAAAAACTATGGGTTAACTCAGCAACAACGATACATATATGCACATGTGCATAGAATATGGATGTTGTATATATAAATATATATATATAATATAATATATAATATGTATATATGTATGTATATATATAAAGATATGAACATAGTAAAATATGTTGCAATTTCCGCAACAAAAAAAGGCAAATAGAACCAAGATCTGCCACCTGTTGCTGCGCTGCATCCCTGATCTGAGTCCGGCTCCACTGCAGATGCGGCATTGGCCTGATATGGGATCAGCGTATAGGACATGCTCCAAAAAAACATCGGGCTCCATGACAGTTTCTCAACATTTGTGCACCCAATTCCAGACTGATTAGAGATTTTTTTTTACCTAAATCCATCAGAAATCGTAGGAGGCCAGCAGTTTGGGAGCCCTAACTCACCTTCAAAACCCAGAATGGCACCGCAAATTTAAAAATCAACATCTGAGACTCAATGACTCTAGCCTTTGGCTTCGCAGATGCCACGGACCGCGCTACCTTACAAGGGCTGAGCAGCAGTGTCACAAGCGGCTGAGGAATCCTTTCCTCTTCATATTCAATATATCCAATGAAGGACCCCATAGCCCCATAATGTTAATAATTGCAATTTTTAAACCATTTTTCAATTTCCATTGGTTTCATGGCTATTTCCAGTACAACCGTGTCATAGATTCAATAAATCTGGCTAACCAGTTCATCAACTGTAAAAATTGGCAATTGTGACATGGTGACATGGCAGTGGCTGCTGAGGGGGCTTCTCCAGCTGCTGCTGGCTTCAAAGGATTATAGCCTCAGAGCAGCTGTGTCTCGTCTGAAACTTGAAACTTTTCTGGAAGATCAGCTGATCTTTCCGTGTCATCACTATCATCACTATGCAATTGTAGGGGTACTTAACCATCCCTAATCACTTCTCAAAAAGAAAGGATCAGCAAATGACCACAAAGTTATGTTTTACTTCAAATTCATAAATTCAAAGCTGTTGACACATTACCCTCTGGTAAACTAACATAGCTATGGAAAATCACCATTTTTCATGGGAAAATCCACTATAAATGGTCATTTTCAATAGCTATGTTAGTTTACCAGAGGGTACACACTTTGTTTTTGGGCCCAAAAATTCACGGCTTTTGGGCCATGGCAGCCCTTGTCTTGACGTCCCCCACCAGCCACGAAAGCCTTCGGAACATCTGCTTTCGGCTTCGCCTCCAAGGGCCCAAGGGCTTGCACAGTTCAGATTTCATTAGCTGACTATCAGCAACAAAACAAAAACAACGACAAAAAAACACAGTTTTGTTTACAACATATATATATATTGTAGATTAGATATGTTTAGAACATGTTCATACCAGCATATCCATTTTTTTGCATATCTGAACATCTAAAAATGTGCAGCAAGTCTTAAAAAACGGTTGTTCACACATATCTGCAGAATGACAGAATGATATCTAAACATAATCAACTTCTCCACCACCTGTGGCCTCCTTTGGAACCACCAGCTGCAGGGGTTCTGTGCTCATCTTTGGAGCTGAACTGGGGTTCGACGGCTTGGGCGTGTCGTGGTGGTCGTGGTGTGTCTTTGGCAGCACCTGGGCGTTTGCCCACAATGAGTTGAAGTTTTGGGATGGGTTGAAGGAAATCTAGGAACAAATGCTGGTACATTGTCTGGTTGGTGGTATACCTACCCCTCTGAAAAATATGAGTTCGTCAGTTGGGATGATGACATTCACAATATATGGAAAAATAAAATTCATGTTCCAAACCACCAACCAGTTGTTATTCCCCTTTTCCTTCGAATTTCCCTTTCAACCCAGGCACTGCAACTAGGCCATGTTGATTTGTATCCCAGGTCACGGGTCTCATCCTGAGCTTGCAACTCCCAAGGTAATGGGCACCTGCTGCCTGTTTGCAGCCAGCGGACATGTTGCAGGCATGTGTGCCATCAATGTATTCATAAACAATTGTGGATAACCAACTGCTAGTTGTTAATTTCACTTGATGACAGTTGGATTTTCATAGCTGCTAGTTGCTTTATTTACAATTGTTACTAGCGAAGGCTGATCAGCTGTTTATTTCAATTAGTGACCGGGCCATACTGCTAGTATCATCCAATCTCTTGACGTACGCTCATGATCAAGAAAAACTGGTCCAGAAACCCAAATGTTTTGGATCCCATTGATGGTTCTTGTCCTGACGGACCATTCAGGAATGCCCATCATTTGGCTCAAATCATCCTCTTGTGCGAATGGACAGAAAAAACTGCCAAACATGTTCGCCCACACAAGGAGTGCCAAACCAATTGCATACTAACAGCTAACAACTGTTCGCTTACACAATCTGCAGCTTAGAGTGCTTCAAAAAGTTGATTCATATACACCGAGGTGCCCCCCAGTTGGACATGGTTCGTAGTTCCCGCTACCTATACATATGTATGCCATAGTCCTAAACATGTGAGCCAACAGTAGTGCCCGGCCGTGCCCGGGCGGCCACGCACCCACTTGCGCACCCAAAATTTCACTCACTTGCGCGCCCTCATCATCTTTCCAGCTGGACACAGGCACTGCACTTTCATCATCGTTCGCTGTGGGGTGGGGTGGGGTGGGGCAATAGCGTCCATGTTCCTGCGCGCGCGCAGGCACAGCAACCTCATCATCTTTCCCGTTGTCGCGCTGACACAGGCACTGCGCTTTCATATTTGCATAGTGTTGTCATGTCACTGGGGGCTGCAATTGTTGCAAGATGAAACATTCAATACCAAACGGCATGTAGAGGTAGGTTCAATTTGATTTCGTCGTGTTCCCAAACTGGAATCAACAGTAAACATCTGAGACCGCCGAGGTGATGCTGATGCTGACGGTGGTGGTGGTCGTGGCGGTGGCGGTGGCGGTGGCGGTGGCGGCGGTGGTGGTGGTGGTGGTGGTGAGATCATGATGATGAGGATCATGGTGATCAGGATGATGAGGATGATGAGGATGAGGATGAGGATGAGGATGATGATGATGATGATGGTGATGATGATGATGATGATGGGCGCACAACCGAGGGAAAAAGCGGCTGCACAAGCGAGTGAAATTTGGGGTGTACAAGCGAGCGGTCGTCCGCCAGGGCAGAAGTTTCGAAAAGAAACGATGAGTGCGAGAAATCAATGGCGACTATGTTCGTCTTTGAAATGCAAGAAGCCATGAAAAATTGAGGCTACGAGGTGCATCAATGAATGAGCCAATGGCCTGTGAGATGGCAATGTGAGATGGCAATGGAATGATACGAGAGCAAATGAAATCATTGACGTGAAAAACAACGCAAGAATGAATGCATGAATGGATGGATGAATGCATGAATGGATGGATGCATTGCAATGCATTGGTGCATGAGTGCTGGAATGAAGGAATGGGCGGACATTGAACGAACAGAACATGAAATCATGATTATGACTGCATGTCTGGATGGTTGACCGACTGGCTATCAATGATCCACCTCGTCGCTGAGCTACCGCTTCTCTGGGGCACCTCTTCTTCTCTGAGGGGCCTATTATCTGGCTAATGTCTTCTCTGACCCACTTCTGCTCTGAGGGACTGCCCTCAGCTACTTCCTTTCCCGCAAAGCACTAGGGTCACAGCATGCCCAAAAACTCTCGGTCTGGCAGCCTGGCAGCGGTTACAGTGCGTTTAGCAACTTCTAGCTACAGTCCCGCAAAGCAGGAGCGTCCCAGCATGACTAAGGCTTTCTCCTGCACGCAGCAATGCCATTGACTTGTGTCACGCCTAGTTGGAGTCCCGCAGGGCACCGATGCAAGCGCTCACTACAGTCTCGTGCGTATTTTTCCAACCTCATCTTCCAAAAGTGGTGCGCACATGCAGCGAGAAGCACAGGCTACACTGTCTCGTGCGCATTTTTCCGACCTCATCTTCATGTGGCCGGACCATTCAATGAGAAACGCATTTTTGGAAATTTTGTCCGCAATTTTTCCAGAATATAGGAAGCCCCAAAAATTGTGAAAACGCAGACCCTCCCTTGGAGACCCCCGGAGCCAACATACGCTTGTAAAGACACAATGATTCATTCTTCACACGCATATATGCACACTCTCCTGGACTGTTACTGTGATCTGCTGCTTGCACTTACCAGCTGCTGTTCTACCTGCGTGGTTGGCATGATGACGTGAAGACTGACCATTGACATCCGTCCGTAACTCGGAAGTTTGCTGACTAAGTGTCCTTTGATACAGATACACCAACTTAGCCAGCTGGCCATGGGGCATGACGTTGCAGGTGCTTTTCCATCACCATTTGCTTGCCCAGTTGCTTCACCACACGGAGCCACATCTGCAAAGCAATGTCCTGCCCGACCCGAAGTCCAAAGGGCTTGGATTGGAAAAAAACGGGGCATGGATAGGATAGATGATAGGATGAAGGCTGAACATCCAAACTTGGCAACACCTCGCTTGAATTGGGCGCCCAACAATGTGGCTATATTTCGATACTGAATACTAAAGCTGACCTCTGCCTGCTCAACCGCGCCAAGATCACTTCATATGCCACCCCGCCAATGCAATTGCCGACCCAGCGTCCAGACCAAAGTGTTGATGTCGCCGGATGAAGTCACAAGAAACGCAGCAAGGGGATTGCAACTTCCCGACCTGAACCCAAACGACAACGGTAAATGGCGAATGTCACATCAAGGGCTGTTCTCTTCGAACGCCTGCGTCACAACCTTCCAAATCTAGAAGGGCTAGGAAGAATAGCAATTTTTTTTGGCGAATCTTTAAAGAATCTGCTTCCAAGTCATGTAGCCATTTGGCTTGTGTGATGCTTGCATGACATGAGTTGGGCAAAATCCATGAAACCACGTCAGTTCCAAACAATCACCGGGATGCCGGACAGTGCCAGGTATATGTGGCGGATCAAAGCTGCTACAGCTGTTGAAGCGATGATTTGGCTCAGCAATGAGCTGCGCCAATGCAGCTGGGCTGTGGCCATTGACGGATACCTCAGCACACAAGGAAGGCCATGGGTGGGTTGGAACCCGTGAAGCTGCTGGGCGCCTGGCGATCTCATCACCAACGGCCACCTGAGTGACGGCCGCACGCCCAGGAACAGCGGGGTGCGCCATGAAAACAACCATCTCAGGCCAGCACATTGGAGACCTGGCTCACGCACAAAGCAAAATTTGACATCGTCATTTGGGGGGGCATACCCTCTTTTCAGGCATGCCCATCGAAGGATATTTTTTCATCATTGGAAGCTGGCGCAACAAACGGACCACAACAGCAGCTTTGCCTGCGGGGCAGCGGCCGCACCATAGGCGGCAGAAGAGAAACATGCTTTTGGCACTTCGCTCACAACCTGCATGGGGCTCGCCAGGAGGCGGGCTTGACATGGTGAAACACAATGCGTCGGCGATGTGATGCAACAGCATCCTCATCGTTATGCTTATGCTTCTGTGGCATGTAGACAAATTGGTGGAAACATATGCAAACTCATCATCTTTTGACGAATTATGATTGGCAACGGATGTATTGCCATCAAATGAATCCGGCCGCTGAACACAACATTCACAGACAATGCCATGGCATAGCGCGACTAGCTGCTGGGACTCTGACCATGCGTCCTGCTATGTCCTTGAAGGACAGAGCGGCCCAACCTGCTGGAAGGCGAACTTCTCGTAGCATCTGCCTCCGTGCTCACACCCCCTTGGAAAGTAGAAGTGTGGCTCCGGCGAATTTGAATACGTGTAGGCCAGAAAAGTGCCAGGCCGTGCCAGGGGGGAAGTTTCGACAAGAAACGATGACTGTAAGAAATCAATCGCCGATGTGTTTGCCGTTGAAATGCAGAAGCAATGAAAAATTGAAGCTGCGTGGTGCACCAGGGAATGAGCCAATGGTTTTTGAGATGGTACTGGAATGATATGGAATGACTGACCGACTGACTGGCTGACTGACTGACTGACTGAGCAAGCAGACGAATGAATGCATGAGCCCCTGGACGTGTGAAGAAGGAATCAAGGAATGAAGGAACGAATGATTGAACTCCTGAATGAAGAATTGACTGGCTGACATAACGAATGATTGAAAGAATCGGTGAATGAACAAATGAACAAATGAACAAATCAATGAAAGAACGAATGAACTAATGAAATAACAAATGAATGAATCAAACAACGAATGAATGATTAATTGAATCAATAAATGGATGGATGGATGAATGAGTGAATGAATGAGTGAATGAATGAATGAATGAATGAACGAATCATTGAAAGCACGAGTTGAATGAAACAATGGTTGAACGAATGAGCGAATGAATGTATGAATGAACTGACAAATGACAGAAGGAATGAATGAACGAATGAAACCTTTCATACATGCATGCAGCCACTAGCTAGCATCACACAGGCAAGCATACTTTTTCTCCAATGATCTGTAACACATCGTTTCCCAGTTGGCAGCTGGATTCGGCCAACCAGTTACCAACTGGGCAGCACCACAGCCCCACAAGCTGGAAATAGGCACTTGGGCCAATAAGGGGGTGGGTGCAACAACCAAGCCCTTTCCAAACAATGTTCACCACTGGCTACAGCTTGCTGTAGGCACTGCACAAGCCACATGATTCAGTTGTGTGCTGCACTACCACATGGGCTGCATCACTCTTCAGGGTTTGATGCTTGCAAATATCAAAAGCAATACACCCATGAAGAAAGCGAGTGCATGAATGAATGAATGTATGTATGAATGAATGAATGAATAAATGAATGAATGAATGAATGAACGAGCGAACAAACGAACGAAAGAATGAATGAATGAAAGGAAATGAAATGAAAATGAAATGAAAATGAAATGAAATGAAAGTAATCAATGAATGAATGAATGAATGAATGAATGAATAACTGAATGAATGAATGAATGAATGAATGACTGATTGAACCACTGACTGACTGATTGAATCACTGAATAAATGAATGCATCAATGAATGAAAAATTGCATGACTGAATGGCTGCATGCATGAATGCATGAATGAATGAATGAATGAATGAACGAATGAATGAATGAAGAAAGGAACGAACGAACAAACGAACTAACGAATAATTGAACGAACGAATGAATGAACGAATGCATGAGGGCATGAATACATGCGTGAAATGAAGAAATGAAGGAATGAATGAATGAATGAAGGAAGGAAGGAAGGAAGAATGAATGAATGAATGAATGAATCAATGAATCAATGAATCAATCAATGAATGAATGAATGAATGAATGAGCGAACGAACGAACGAATGAATGAATGAACGAAAGGACATGAAATGAAAATGAAAATGAAATGAAACGAAGTGAAATGAAATTAATGAATGAATGAATGAGTGAATGAATGAATGAATGAATGAATGAGCAGGAGCGTCTCAGCATGACTAAGGCTTTCTCCCACGCGCAGCATGCTGTTGCATTTTGTCACACCCAGTTGGAGTCCCGCAAAGCACGATCGCACCATCAACTCGACGCGCTTTTGGGCCTGAAACTGTCGCCGGTCCGGATGCTTCACTGATTTTGTTTTTCGGCCTGCCGAGCTCTCGCTACAGTCTCGTGCGCATTCTTCCGACCTACACGCCGAGTTCCTCCTGCAAAGACCCCTCCTCAGAGACCACCATCGCCAAGGAGATCACGTTCAGCACCAAGAGATGCACCACAGACAGAGGCCTTGATTGCAAGGATCAGTGAGCTGACATCAGTGGTGTCACAGCTGGTCCCTATAGAAGACCAAGGAGCAGAAGTGATTCTCGCGACTCACGTCGACGTGGCAGGTCCAGATCTCCTCGAGTGAGCCGAGGGTACAGTGATCGCTATGAGCCCTACCGTGGAAGCTCCCATCGACCATGGAGATCAGCAGTGCCAAAGTCAATTTGAGTTCCCGGGCTTCGGTTTGAACTTATCGAAGAAGGCTTGGCCGGCATTAGCACTTCTCTGCACCTGGGCAGGCAGCAGCTGAGTCGCACTGCCCATAGGTCATGTCAGTCTGGCCACGCCGCAGGTTGCGCCTCAGTCGAAGGTGAAGAGGCTGGACGCGGAAGCAAAGTGAGGCCATCCTGCATGCCAAGTCTTGCGGAACAAGGCGGCAAGCAAAATGAATTGATGTGATCTGCGAGGTGCTGGCTTGACAAGTCCCCGCGCCTTCCTCTGCAGTGCTCCTTCAGCACTCAGACCTGTGCGGCACTGCAAACATGTTCCAGCAGCTGTGCCCATGACCACTGCTGCAGCTGGCTCTGCATGGGCTGCAGTTGCCTTGGACGCGCAATGGCAGCTTTGTTGATCAGCTGCTGCACCTCCTCCGCAGTGAGCCTAGCGCCAGTTGGGCCCATTATGGCCCATTGCCTGTCACTCTGTGCCTATGGAGAATGAATGCCTCGGGGCAGGCAAGCTGCAACTGCTCGGAGCCGCGCCCTCACAAACCTCATCATGACAGCCAAAGGAAGAAAATGCAAGAAAGAGTCGCAGCTGCACTGGCCAGCCAAGAAGCCTGGGCGAAGTGCTCCAAGGCATGTGCAGCCGTCCAGCCTGACACTCACAAGGGTGAGCACACTCCACCAGAGCAAGGAAAGCAAAGTAACTACGGGCGAGGATCATGTCAAATACAGGATCAGGTTGCCAGGCAAAATTTTTCAAACAGAACATAAATCCTTTTAAACAATCCCCCTAAAAGGTACATCCAACGGGCACGTTGGCTGGCAAGCTTCTGCTTGAAATGGCTATGCAAATGGTTTCTGGCACCCTCTGCAACTGATGTCACATGCGACGCATGATTGAATGTTGAGTGCCTTCTTCGATCTTAGCGGGATGCAGCATGATTCATGGTAGTGCACCATGTTAATTGCACACCACCGCACGATCCACAGGCCAGTCTGTATGATTCACATACATGCGCTGGCACAGCGGAAACTGAATCAATTACTGCGGTCGGTGCAGCATTGCCTGCTTGGAATGCCTGGGGTGCTGGCGGAGCTCCTGGGGCTGAAGAAGTCCGCTCAGGAGTTCTTTCACCTTTGGGCCTTGGTGCGATGTGTGCTCATGTACTCCCCTTGCAGCCCAGCTCCCGTCGCTCCTGCCCAAGGACCAAGCTGAAAGATGAAGCGCAAGTCCATGCTGTGATGGCAATACCAGGCCACCCCATGGACTTCATCTCTTCCGCAGGCCTCAGTGAGCAAGTCTCGCCGCTTTATGGTCCCAGTCTCTGGGAGCTAAGGCCCGTGCAAAGGCAGCTCCCCTGCTAAAAAGCAGTGGAGGCAAAGCCCAGCCGCCCAAAGGTCAGCAGCCATCGATGGGCGCTCCTGGGCACGCACGGGATACATAACTGGCCGCCATCCCGTGGAATCCGTGGATAATTGATGCCTTCGCGGCCCTCTGCCCAAAAACGCCCCGCCCCCACCTTGAAGAGGCTGACTTCTGGAGGGTGAAAAGCTGCCGAGCCCGCCTGGGAGGATGTGGGAAACTGCAACTCTTCTGACGCACCGGCTTGCACAGTTCGAGTCAGCCAATCGGAAATTGAGAGCAGCACCAGGCGCTGCTGCCCATTGTCTCGCTGGGCGCACCCGAAGTCACCAATCTTCAGCCTCGGAAGTTGCATGGACCAGCTCTAAGACCTCACGGACGAAACGCTAGAAGCGCAAGCGACGCCTGCCTGCCAGTGCTGGTGCGAAAGAGGTTAGGTTTGATGTCGAGGTGCATGATGTTGAGCCTTAGACGGAAGGGGCCTGAAACATGTGCCGACCGCGAAGCGGCAAATCCGACTCACTGCGGCATCGCCAAAGGATGAGGCCAGAGCCCGTGGATGTGACCCAAACCAGCCGCCAACTGCCCGGCCTAAGCAGCCAACACGCACACAGTCCGGGTGGATTCTCCAGCCGTCTAACTAAGCACTCAAACCCCGTCCAGCATCAGCCCGCGAGTTGGAGATAGTTGGAGCCCGTGCCAAGGAAATTGCTTCAGGCTCCTCGGCCACGTGGTCCTTCAAATCTCCTGGCCAATGAAAAGCTAAAACATCCACCATGCGGATGTTCTGAAATGGCGGGTGCAATGGTCCTCCTGCGCAATAATCCAAGACCAGGAACAGCGTAGTTGGAGACTCAGCCATGCCATGAAGCTGCACAACCTCCTGCAAGCATCAAGCCCGCAGCAAATCCAGGCAAAAACATGCAAAAACCAGAGCTAGAAACACCAGCAACGCATCGGAACAGTTCCTGAAACATTTGAAACACTTTGGTGCTCCTCCTTTCCGCGCAGTTCTGGTCCAGCCTTAGGTCAGGTCATCACAGGCACAGCGGCAGCCACAGCACATGAACGTATGTATATACATATATAGGTGTATTGGCAATTATTGGCATGCATTGGCTGTGTTGTTGCGGCTTGGTGGCATTGGAATGTGCTGCTTGAGGATTGCCTTCACAACATGGGCATGGCCACCAGCCTGCAGATTGCAACAACGGGCAAGGGCAGCCGATGCAACCGATGGCATGCAAAGGCAGCACGCCAGCACACCGTGCAACACAGCCGAGCCTCCACGCAGTACACCTCACCGAATCGGCCAGCGCCAATTCGTGAGGCTGAAGGAAGGGCTTCATCCTGGCACCCGTAGAAGGCAACAGACTCCACCACAGTTGCCATGGTTGCACGGTGGTTGCGCCAGCCAGCCAACCAGCCTCACACCACAGGTCTTCGACGCATTCCTGACACGAACTCGTGCGCTGCAAGCCCCCAAAAACCATGAGGGCAACTTTCAGGAAACTAACAGGGACCAACGACAACTATCTCCTGCAAAAGTTTCGCACCACAAATGACTGCGGTGCAAAATGGGAGCCATGCTGCAAACGCCTCAGAAATCGCAGAACATCCAGAGATAATGCATGTCACAATCACGAGGTGAACTATCAAACGATATCAAACGCACCGCACAAACGTACCTAACGCTGCTGAGTTGCAAGGTGTGCCAAAGCTTGAGGCACTGTCAACGACGCAGGGCCAAGTGGTGCTGCCATTGCAGCTCCTGACGGATCCAAGTTCAAGGGTTCCCTGCTTGCAGAGGTTTGCACAGTGCGGCACTCATTTCCCAAGAAACCCGCATCCTGCAGCGAAGGAAGCGCCAAAAGTCACGGGTTCCAGCACCATTGCCCCGGTCCGAAAATACAGCTTACAAAGGTTCTAAACGCTGGACCCACTGCTCTGAACAGATTCGAGTGAACCATGAGAAATGAAAAGCAAAAGCGGGGTGCTGAGATTGGGCCAAGGTCGGTCTCAGCCGCTCTGACTGCGAACATTGAGAACATGCTTGCTTTACACATCTCTACACCGCAGGGATCCGCAAGGCTTTGATCCGCGCACCCCAAGAGATGCATCTCCCAAAAAGTGCGCCAAGCAGCCTCAGATGATTCCCAACGGGTCAGAGGCGGACGGGTGCAAAGATCCACCAGGCTCGTCGGATTTGTTGACCAATGCAGTCAGGTGGGCTTGGGGAACAGGCGCAGATTATGTTAGCAATTGGAGATGGAAATGGATCATCAAATACGTCCGGAAAACTGGTAGCTGCATGCCCGCACACAAAAAGGCATGTCGTGCATGTGCAGAGGTGCTCCACACACAGAAAGGTCACATAAACAAATCAGCAGTTAACACCTGCAATAAGAGAAGCGCGCACACACTTGAAACATTTCACATCTTAAATATATATTGATTTACAAAAATGTATCGCCGCTAAGAAAAGACTGCATGACATACATAAGCAGTAGTAGTGATCCATTGTGATCTCAGCAGTTGGACATAAAACCTCTGTGCACCATGCGATTCGCCGCGTTTTGAGGTGGACATCCTTCGGGTTTGGTTCTCAGACGTGGTGTGCCCAACAGTGTTCAGAAACACATGTTTCAGCGTGCCAAGCCCCAAGGTTCGCCCACCACCGCAACATCAGGAAAAGGGACGCCAAGAAGTGAATAGCACTTGCAGTCAATTGTAATCCTGGCAATGGCACTTCCATTCATCATTCAACGGCAGCCTGTATCACAGGGACGATGTGAGTACAAAAGTGATGAGAAGGCTCCCAAACTCCAAAGCCGCGGAAAGTTTATTCAACGGAAACCTTGAAGGACGCAAGATTCCTAAGCCCATCAAACTGAAAACGCATATTTGCACCACGCACGTCTGGAGCTCCTGAGTTTTGACCCAAAACTGAGTTCGTTTCCACTGAGCCTTGTGGACGATTTACTTCGATCAGGCGCGGACCAATCTTGACACCTGCCCGCAGAATTTCTTCACAGAGAAGTCACTAGCTCAACACGGCTAACGTTGTGGTGATGGAGGTTGGGTGAACAATCTAGCCTAGCTTCTCTCAAATTAGCAGCTCATGTCTGAGAAATCCGAGAAGGCCAGGCTGAACTCATTAGCAGGTAATGGATCCGGAAAGGCTTACAACGAAGGGGGAAGTTGTCAACTTGACGTCGAGCTTGAAGAAAGTGCTGCTGGTCAAAAAGGGTTTTGGAGAATGGCAACCGCATTGTGCTAGTGTCAATGTGTCTTTGCAGCACTCAATTTAAATCAGCGGTTTGCATGCCGCTGCTGACTGCCTATTGTTTTCTCAAAGCCTTTTCGTGGAAGAACAACCGGCACGCTCACTGGTAGAAACTCAATTACATTTGTGATATTGTGTGATGGCATCCACCGCGGACCGCGGACTTCACATTCAAGTCACCAGGGCCTCTCGAGCGATGATGGGCGTCCACTCTGAGAACCGGGGGACTTGGAAGAAATCCCTCCTGGTTGGTTTAAGATGGCCCAAATGCAGACTCGCAAATGCCCAGTTCATCCCAACAAAGGCAACTTTCGAACCTGAATGGCGAGCGTTTCAGCAAGACTCACGGAATTCATGCTCACATGCGCTAAGTGGTATCACATTTCGCCTTTCAACCCATCAAACCCTGGCATGTGCGACATATGCACACTGAATCCATTGCCCTTTTTGAAATGGTTAACCCCAGCAAGCCGGCTTAAAGGCTCAGTCGGTAAAATAGATGGGCATGATGTTGATATGACACGTACATACCACATGAACTCACATGATATGTCGTCACCACACGGGTAAGCACATAACACATAAGCATACACATACATTGACATGAATACATATATGTTTTATTGTGTTTATATGTACAAACGGTGTTGAGAAGTCTTGGCTTTTCACACCAACTCGCACCTCTTCCATTCCACTCCGCCCAGCCGTTCCGCCCGCAGGGCAGCGATGGGGCGGCTCTGGCGGAAGTGCACGACATGATGAAAAATCATGTGATAGTTCATCTCAGGTAATGCGTCCTGCTTGAAATACCAAAGTCGCTGTACCTTTGTAGGCGCATTTACGACGGTACTCGCGCCATATGATATTGACGATGCAAATAATTCTCATCAATGATGGTGCTCCTGTACATGCAAACAAGAAAATAACAACACCTAGTAATCGAAGGAAGTTTAGAAGTGAAACTTCCGACAATATGGACAGTTGAAAAGCAGAGGTGAGAAGAGTCAGAAGAGAAAAGATCAGAAGAAAGAAGAGGTAGATGCGCGAAAAGATAGGAAA
>Ga0126342_10005394_pt1 | contig 22280 bp, 21 predicted proteins | sample Cyp1metagenome_FD_92528 | JGI IMG/M metagenome (GOLD analysis project Ga0126342, IMG submission 92528) | Coral microbial communities from Lord Howe Island, Old Settlement Bay, Australia - Cyphastrea 1 metagenome | ecosystem: Host-associated > Invertebrates > Cnidaria > Coral ...
ATAATAAATCCCTATTTACATCACCAGCAATCAAGTCGGGAAGTCCGTGCTTCCCCGATAGCCGTGCAGGACTCGATCCGCGACCAATTCCGCGATAGCCGCCACCTGAAGGTGATGCGAGAGCAACTGACCAAAGGAGAGCGGGCGCCTTTCGGTGAGGGGGATAAATGTGGCTCAATGATATGATTATATTATGGGCATATATATATATATATGAATAGATTATATAACATGTATATTTATGGATATGTACCATATCATATTTATACTGATTGTAAATATGGATAAATATGGATAGACATGGATAAATGATATGATTCATGTATGCTAATGTGGTAAACCATATGCCATAAACCTACCATTCGGGTTGGTTTATACAACCTACTTCTGCTCATGTTTGGAATGTTTATTATTGGGTTTACCACATTACATATGATGGGGAGTTTGAATATGGATAGATAATATGTGATACTGGTATATATAATTAATAATGATAATAATTAATAATAATATAGTAATAATACTGATAATGATCATAATATAGTAGTAATAATAATGATCATAATAATATAGTAATAATATTAATAATATTTTTCCTAACAATAATAAATAATACATGATTGCACATGTGGATCAATGATACGTGCCATGGTGAGTCAAGTTGCTTGGACAGTTCGCGAGCCATTTGCCATTCATTTAATGAACCCGGCCCGGTAAACATACTTAAAAAGCGACATAAACAAGCCATGGCCCATAGATTTATAGTTGATTTACCGAACTTAAAGTGGTGATTTTACATAGTTATGTAAACGTTTACCAGAGGGTGAATTATGATACATAAATTGGGGGTTGATCAGAAATGGATTTGAAGAAGAAAATATCGAACATGGATTTATCGAACACATAGAAAACCATCCCGAACTGAGGATACAGCCCGATATACCATCGATACACCTCCTTTGAAACACGGGGGGATGGGTTTTCCCATCCTCCTTCCGGACACCAGAGATTTGATCTCTTGGTTTACATCCACAATATCTCAATTCAGACATTTCAATGATGAACCTGAAATAATCGTTGTTAGATAATTGAGATAACTAACAATCAATAGATGATTTCATACCTGAAATAACCATCTATTATAAACTATTATCTATACGTATCTCAATTCAGACATTCCAATGATGAACCAACTACCCTCTGGTTATGTCAAAATAGCTATTGAAAATGGTCATTCATCGTGAACTTTCCCATTAAAACATGGTGATTATCCATATGTTAGTTTACCAGCGGGTATATTCCCAACAATAATTTCGTCTAAATTATGTTTTAGATTTTAGTGCAACTGAAGCTTATTAACATCCCAATGATATCTTGCAATCCAATCAATAAACAAACTATATCCCCAACTGCAACTAGGGTTTTAAAATGTTTTAAATATAAGATGAAGTGGATACAACTCTCTGACGAAAGCAAGGACAACAAGATCCACGCCTGAGATTCTCTCAAAATTAGGGGGATAAGTTGAGGTACCATGGTTGCTCCATGCTAACGATGGCCCCATTTTGGACATTTTGGACATATTTTTACCTTGACATTGACCAAGTCCGACGAATGACCCCCGAACAAAAAAAATCGTTTTATTCTCCAAGTTGAATCCCAAAGATTTTATGATAAACCCAGGTATTTCTAATGGTTAAATTTCACCTTTTGCCTGGTTTGAATTCCCACATGATCCCACATGTAAATTACCAATGCTTATTTCTTGGAACCAGCCATAGTACGACACGCAATTTGGACCAATTTGGAGGAACCATTTCATATATATACACATATTACAACAAAAAACACACATCTCTCAGGGATTCGACTCTAGGCTATTTATTCGGAAAGTGTCTGCGTTCCAGGTGCACTCTGTGTAGGGCCCTGTGGCTTGTTTCCAGGCAAGGATGATCGAGGGAGGGATTTCACCGTGAATGAGGTGCCCAAGATCTCGGTGGTCCTGCGCAGCTTGGCGAGTCGGCTAGTCGACTGCGAGTGGCTGAGTGGCGAGGTTGACTGGTACCCTCTGGTAAACTAACATAGCTATTGAAAAATGGTCATTTATAGTGGATTTTCCCATTAAAAATGGTGATTTTCCATAGTTATGTTAAATTACCAGAGGGTAAGTCATGAAACGAAAATCCCAGGCACATCTTAGCACATCACAATGGGTGATCTTCATAGACTTAGCAAGTCTATGAAGGTTGCTGCACAAGAAATAGTAGAGTTTTAGTTATTAGAAACACATTCCATGAACCTGTGTTGCTCGTGCTTATGTCAGTCTGTGATATATATTTTTTACATATTTTACATATTTGCACCATCTGTTGCTTACTTTTCTGATCCATATGATACGTGAATGTATATATATATATGTATAGTAGAAACACAATATGACTCACCCCTTATTTCGCTGTTTTTTTTTTTTACAAATGCCAGCAATCAACTAGAATAGAAGGGGAAATCTATTGGGGCTGTTTTTTTTTTTTTTTATGTCGGCGTTGAACGAATCAAACGAGAAGAAAAGAACATCAAGTCAGATTCCAAACATTTTCCCTGAGGGATAGCAGGTATAGCAGCTAGAGCTTGTGTTTGAATTCTGGTTGGTGGTTTCAAACATGGCTTTTATGACTTCCATTTTTCCATTTCATATATGGGATATATAATCCTTCCCATTGACGAACTCCATCATTTTTCAAGATGTTAACCACCAACTAGATAATCACATATTATTGATACCCTCTGGTAAACATACAGAAAACTAGGGAAAGATCCACCATTTTTCATGGGTAAATCCACTATTTCTATGGCCATGTTCCAGCTCTTTCGGCAGAACTGCCGTGTAGCGAAACATGTGTGGCACCCTCGGCCACTTCCTTCGATGTTCGATGGCAGCGAGTCCAACAGCTCAGCTGATCCGTTGATCCGTTGTTTCCCCGTTGAAGTGGCATTCTATTACTATACCCATCTATGTCATCTATGTTAATGAGTCTATTTATATTTACCTATATCTAGATATCTATCTAGATTTCTCTATGATGAATCTGTTTATTGATGTAGACCCATAGGATCCATGTATGGTATATATTTGCTAACATGACTCGGGTATATTGATGGTAAATGTTACCATATATAGCAGCACACATGGATCCTATGGGTACTGTACCCATCAAAAAAACCCGTGATCATACAAACCCAAATCGGATAAGTTGGATTTTTTGGGTATCCCCTATCCCATATGCTCCATGTATGGAATATTTACATTTGCCCTAAAAATCACCCAAATGTAAGTAAATATACCATACATGGAGCATCTGGGTATGGATACCATCTCTGGACCAAAACTTGGGGTTTGTTTTTACTCGGTCGTCGAGCTGTTCCTGAGACGAGGCGACGGAGTGGCCTACTCAGCGGACAATCGAAGATTGTGGACATTTCGACACTGCGGGATGACGCGGAACACTCGTTGGGCCTCAGTTGGGCAATGGAGTTTGGGGAACGGGGGTGAACCAGCAAAAATTGTAGGTTTGATATATTTAAATCAAGCAACACTGGCAATTTTTATCAAAGAAACATCGGCATTTCAACACCATGATTGAATGAGGATGTAACTGCGAGAATCATGTAACAGCTTCATTGGCTGACCATTTCATGATGTAAGCTGGGTATCTTTCCAAGAATTCTTCATTTCTGGTGTTCCAACACAGCTTTTTTCCATGGCCCGGTTGGACTTCAGCCGTTTCTTCGGATGTTTTTCAGATGGGTGTACTGGTAGAATTCAGAAGGTATTTTAGATGCCACAACTCTCAATGGAGATTTTTCAATGCTCTCTTACTCCCAGCACCTTGCTGTAGTAGCCAACCTCCATCATAGATCATAACACAAATCTGCGTGTCTGAGATTGGGGTCCTTTAAAACAGATAAACACTTCTAATGAGGACAACCAATGTTTCAACCCATGTTTTTCCCTATGACAAAACCATGTTTTTCCCTATGATCAACGTCCGGACTTTGGGTTTCTCCATGTTTTTCCGACCAAACCCATGAGTCACAACCCAGCTAGTCAGCTAGTCGGCTAGTCGCAGCATCCCCCCAAACCCGTGTCTTCGAGGCATACCGGTCATCAAAAAAAGGACTGACTGCAGGGTGGGAGAAATCGGGCTTTCCCAAGTCATGGGGGTACCCCCAGTTTTCATCCCTTTTTGTTTGGGATTTTCCATTAGAAATCATGATTTTTTTTGGGGTACCCCCTATTTGTGAAAACCTCCACATGACCAGTCCAGATACTGAAACCAGTCCATCGTGACATATCGTGACAGGATGACGATTCAAACGAAGAAATTGACAGATCCCAAATCAGCAAGTCATTTGATGTTCGCGCTTGAAAGGGGCTGGTGATTCATGGTTGCATTTCCCATGACGGATCCATGGTGCTGGTATATATGCTAACATTTGGGGTATATTGATGGGATCCATGTTACCATATATAGCAGCACCATGGATCCGTCATGGGTTTTGGAGGGGGGCGAAGATTCGATTTCTCCATGCTTACCGTGAGCCCAAGCCCAAGTTGAGATGGAGGCTGTGAGAGTTGTTTTTTTTCGACCATGAATCCCAAGAAATTGTACCTTTTTTGGAATATACACATTTGCTTCAGGATGACTTTTTGGTGGGGTCATCAAGTCATCAGTTTTTTTAAAAATCTCGGATGACTCAGATGTGATATGGGATGACAATCTCCCCTCATCCCTAGACGGTGTCCGGAACCCGGTCAGCGGCTTCCGGTAATCCCCAATGGAAACGATCCATCAGAGCATCAGTTTCGCAGCCATGTGCACATGTTGAATTATTCATATTTATTTAATTTATTCAATTTATTTATATCAATTTACCCATCTTTATGGCATTTTGGCATGGCCATTTCATGCTGGGATGACCGAGATCCGACTTCATGGTGCCAGACTACCAGATGGGTTGCTAGAACCCTTAACCATCCGTGCCATGTCTCATTGGTTGTTTGGACCATCATATCTTCATTACCCATAGGATCCATGGTGCTGCCATATATGGTAACATTTACCATTCATATACCCCAGTCATGTTAGCATATATAGCAGCACCATGGATCCTATGGGTTATATCACATCATATCCGATTGTATAGCCTACATCTCCGCGATATTCCCAGTGGCAATGCCGGCAATGCCCATCATTTCCATATCATATCCCCATATCATATCCACCATAGAAAAAAATCCTATGGTCTCCCATCTTTCTCCCCAGTATTTCCATGAGTTTCCTATTGTGACTTTGGGATCTACCATGAGTCGGAAACCTCCATGTTTGTTGAGTTATATGGTGATTTACAGATTTGAATATATTTGAGATATACACAATTAATTATACATATATCATATATATATATAAAATATAGATATACATAGAAGCCTTCCGTTTTTCCAGGTTTTGGGGCTCCCCAAAAATCCCTTGGATCCCCCCTTGGATCCAGGACCGACGACGGCTTCCTCAAGAAGCTGACCACCTTCACACAGGGCAACAGCGTGGCGCGGCGTGGCAACAAGTCGCACTACTGAGAGCCCGGCACCATCGATGGGCAGAGGCACCATCGGTGACTGCGTGTCGCCGTTGCGACACGACAACGAAGATGAGGAAAATAGATGGAAAATGATCATAAAAATCATAAAATATGATTATCTAATGACTATTTTATGATTGTCTTGATGATGTTGCCATGAAACGATGACTTGGGAACGTGATGGGACTTTTTTTGTGCATCTCTCCCGTATCCCAGTGGTTTTTCAGATCTTTTCAGCTGAAATGTCACACGACTTGGCGGAATCGGGAATCGGCCCCAGCGGAATTGGCCGTGGAGCGCTCAAGGGCAGAGATCTGTGTGATCAAAACAGGGCTGCGATTGCTGGAGGGGCCACTATCCCATAGGATCCATGTATGGTATATATATGCTAACATTTGGGGTATATTGATGGTAAATGTTACCATATAGATAATATATATATACCATACATGGATCCTATGGGCTATGACTGAGCCCACCCGCGATATTGAACACCTGGAGTGGCTGATTTTGCTGATGGTTTTTCAACGATTTTGCCATATCATGAATCCAGCACTTGGGGAATCTACCAGGGGACCCACCAGGAATCTTGAGCAAATCAACGAAACGGACAGGCTTTCGACTCATGGATTCTCCACTGGGACTTGGACCACGAGATCTGGGGAAGATGAATTAGATTTAGACCATTGGAACAGAGCTATTTCCAAGTGATCCAATACACCAGTGATTTTTGGAATCCCATCCGGAGCCTCAGGGGTCAGTTGGTTGAAGTTGGTTAACTTTCACCCATTGAACTAGAGATATGTAGCATTTGAAAAAACATGTAATGAGAATGTAAGCCCACTTCTACACTGAACTAGTGGCACTATAAACATCCATGTCTCTAAACATCTGTAGAGATCTATAGAAATGTATAAAGAACAATTTTTTTCATCCAAACACATCTACAAGCCAAGTTACATCCATACCCCAACCATCCCCAACCCAAAAAGACAGGTGACCCGCCACTCGGATCAGCGTCAAAGTGGTCCAGGGGCGCTTTGGCACCGCCCGCGCCGCAGTGCGAACCCATGGCGGATGTTAGATGCGTCCATGGGCCCCTGGGCTGCATTTGGTTCAGGCTTGGTTTGTCTGAATATAGGCTACCCGGGACCTACCCGTACCCCCAAATTCCATCAAAATCTGGTGATTTCTCAGTTTCCCTCATGTTTTTTTTGGGAAGCTCCAATTTTTGGAGTTGATTTTTTTTTGAGCCCAAGAAATTATGTGGACATGTCGGAGAGGTGAGCAGGGTGAAAGGAAAATTTTAGCACCCTCATGTCACACATACATATGTATATATATATAATGATATTATATATGTATATAATCTATAAATGGCAGACAGCAAAGCAACCCATTGTTTTTTTTTTTGTTCGCCATGGCGTGGCGAAACCTGCCTCGGCTCCAAGGTCTGCCATCTCACACTTGCAACACGGCGATGTGCAGGTGCGTTTGCGGATGGGAATGGCTGGGATGACCGGAGCCGGCAGATCTGTGATTTTTTAGGGAAATCATAGTTTTATAGGGAAATATTATAATTTACCCATACATATATACATATGTATACTGGTTGGTTGTTTGGAACATGACTTTTATTTTTCCATTCAGTTGGGAAGAATAATCCCATTTGACTTTCATATTTTTCATAGGGGTAGGTCAACCACCAACCAGCATGTGTTCATGTATGATCGACATATACGGTCTAAATATTTTTTGGATGTATCGTAATCTTTAATTGTAGATTTGATGTTGAATGGGTAAAGTGATGGTAAATGCAATAACTATTGAACAGCTTTGGAACGCAATAGCTATTTAACATGATTTAACTGTTTAAGCCTGTTTAAGAAATTTGGAACCATTCCGCCCATTTTTAGCTAATCGTTTTGAATTTTCCCATCAGCATTCAGATTCAGTCTGAATTATCTCTTGGTAGCTAGTCCAGTTGGTGTGATACTAACTGCTGGGTATCTGCAGATTGGTAATTTCCCGATTTCGCCAAATAAGAATTGGTATGGCCAAGAATCTCGGAAAATTACTTGGATAAACGGACTGATGAATGGTAGGTCCGAGTCACAATCCAAAAAAATGATGGTGGTTTTCAAGCCAAGTTGGATATTTCAATGGATAAAACCTTCATTTTACCAGGCCAGAACTGGGTCACCAGGCAGCTCGGGCAAGGGCAAATGGGTGTCAGGCTCTCAGCTCTTCCGGTGGCGATTAGGCTTGGGGGGGCCCAAGCTACATCTGTATATATATTTATAAAATATGTATATGTATATGTATATGTTGCGGAATATCCACAAAGGCAGGGGCCAAGGTTCTCACAAGCAGGATTCCCAAAAGGAAAATAGATGGTGATGTTGTCCAACTGAACAGATACCCAATGTAGATCTCGTTAGATGGTTGCCTCAACCTCAAAGAAATGGATGTCACGGCCACTCCTATGGCTCCCAAAACCCCCCTGGCCGCAGGGAACACTACCCTTTTCACCTTTGGATCGCACCCAGTGGTACAACCCCCTCGGGCCCTATGGCACGGCGAAAGATCACATCGGTTGATGTGTGAAAACCCTCGGCAGCCATGCATGAATGGATGTTGGCTGAAACCCGGATTGATTCTGGAAGGACCATGTGGCAAAGATTGAAATCACAATATGTATATGTATATATAAATGTGTATATATATAGAGTGATTATAGTTATGTATATAGTATGTATATATATATACATGTATATACTATTTTGGTCATTTCCCATTATTAACAATCATTAACACTTATCAGCCAACTTTTAACCGTTATTAACCATTAACGTTGCCAGAGATAGTAACCATTTAATTCCTTATAAGCCATGGTTAACATACGACACCATTTAATAGCCATTACTTATTAATAATTGTTAGTTACCATTCTGAATTTCGATTAAATGACAATATTGAATCACTATCAAAGTCCCATCAAATCATTAAATTATTCTTCCCATTAATGTTGGTTGTGTTTCCATGATTCCAGGTAGTACCCAATTAATTTAAACATATTCGAACCATTCTTAACAGCCATTATTCTCATAACATCCCCACTAGACAACTATTAACCATTATTAAAATCATATAATTAGATTACTATAACATCACTACTACTAGCATCACTACTAGATAATATCTGGTTGGTGGTTTGGAACATTTTTAATTTTCCATTTCATATATGGGATGTCATCCTTCCCATTGACGAACTCATATTTTTCAAGATGGTTTTTTTAAAACCACCAGCCAGATAATCACATATTATTGATGAATACCATGGTTACTATACATGGTTACTATATTAATACGTGGTTACTATCATAATTAACATAAGATAATATTATAGTATTATTATAGTGATTATTATCTGATGTTAATTATTATAGTAACCATGTATTAACATACGCTACATTAATAAATACATGGTTACTATAATGGTTATTACCCTCTGGCAAACGTTTACATAGCTATTGAAAATCACCATAGAAATAGTGGATTTTCCCATTAATAGCATGGTGGATCTTTCCATGGCTTTTTGTATGTTTACCAGAGGATTTTCCATTTTTGTTAGTTTTGTTTTTTTTAAAATAATAACATATATTAATGAACCATTGGTTACTATATAATATTATTAACCACCAACCAGATAACCACATATTATTGATACCCTCTGGTAAACATACAGAAAACTATGGAAAGATCCACCATTTTTCATGGGTAAATCCACTAGATAATATGATTAACCATGTATCAACCATCAACCATTGCCACCAAGGCCGCTCGGCTCTCCACTGCTGGCCGACCGTCTCGGAGCCAAGGCGCGTTGCGGCGGTCCTGGCGCGACTGCATCGGCCCGGCAGGGCATCCGACGATGCCATGACGTTAGTTCGAACGGTGAAAAAACCATGGGAAAACCATGGGAAAAACGTGTGGTTAAGCCCAGAAATTGATGTTTTTTTTTTTTTTTTAATGGGTTTATTTATTGGATGAACTATTGGAATTGAGATATGGGATATGGATGATTGACGTGGATTGCTGATTTTTAATTGGTGGGTACAAGGTGGGCCCTCCAGTTATCTTTGTTGGTTTATAAATCCCATGAATACTCGCGTTTTTATATGTTCCATTGTTTGAGAGCAACATTGTTTGAGATCGAACCCAATTATATGATGAACATAATATGTTAATAATGTTTTTATAAATCCCATAATCATAAGAAACCCTGTATATGATCTGTTTGTACACATTGTCTGAGAACATCATCTCTCATTCAGAAAAAATGTTATCGGGGATGTGCTGCAACCACCAAAAGATGGGCATGTGTGTCATAGGTGACTGATTGTTTTTTTTGAAGGGTCCACAAATCCATTGTTTTATTTCAACAAGTTTTCAGATGTTGTAAGTGTTGGAACAGATTCAAATCCCAGAACCTTATCAATGACTCAAAGACACATCTCTGAATGAATAACAACATATGTTAAACTATTATTTATTTAATTTAATCTGACCACTTAATCCAAAATACAACATGGCTATCTATCTATCTAACTAACTGAATAACGAACTAACTAACTAACTAATTAACTAATCTATATATATATATATTTGCTTATCTCATACTTTTTTGCTCAATAATATTACTTCTGTAAGGCTGATCTTCGGTCGAAAAACATTTTTCGCCTCAGGCTGTCGAAGATGCTGCGTCACCAGAGGCGATCGGCCTTTTTTTGGTGGATCTACCGGCCTTTTTTAAACGAAGAAATGGTGGATCTTTAATGGTGGTTTAAAGGTGGTTTAATGGTGGTTTAAAGGTGGTTTAAAGGTGGTTTAATGGTGGTTTAATGGGATAAACTTAACTAACACTTAAACAATTGTGATTTTTTGATGGTATTTAGCCTCTGGTTATGTCAAACGTACCTATTCAACAGTGATATCTAAGATATCATCCCATTAAACAGACACTCTACAGATACTCATATCATACCCTCTGATAATTTGTTACATAGCTATTGAAAATGGCCATGGAAATAGTTGATGAATGCCCATTCATAGCATGGTGGATCTTTCCAGTTCGTTCTGTTGACGTTTACCAGAGGGTAAATCATGTGAAAGATGGTCAAATTGGGGGCAGTGCTCAGCGAAATTGCGGGTCAATTTCCTCAACTCCAAGAAAAATATGGCGGACATGGGTAAACTCACCAAAATCTCACAAGAATGGATTGAAACACTACACCCCCGCGGTGTATAGATAAAGCAACATCAGGTACATAAATTGATCATTTGGAGGTGCAACAATTTTTCCCATTGCCATGTTGGTACAGCTACTGCTGGAACTTCATGCTGTTTCAATCCTCATTGTGAGTGACTCCGTTGTGGAACAGATTCCATTGTGACTCAGGTTGAATCCCCTTTTTCATGGTTTCAATGGATTAATGATTAACACAGATTAATGGTTAATGGTTTCCAAGAACAACTATGGAACAATTTATCTCAACTCCACTTTGTTAATCTTTGTTGTTTGGTTCAATGGATTAGTGGGAGAATCGGAAACCATGGATCTTCCAAACGGTTTCCAATTAAAAAATCGGGGGGTCCCTTTTTTTTCCCGTTGAATCCTTGGATTGGTTCAATCAGTTCAAGTTCAATCCTCATTTCTAGTGATTCCACTGGGGATGGCTCAAAACCCTAGTGAACATCAAAATAGCTGGGATTTATGGATGTTCATCCCACTAAAAATGTATATTGATCCATAGCCCACTGGTTGAATCCCCATTTTTTCGCCCGGTCACCCTGTTCGATCCTCAGAGGTGCCCGGTGGACGGAAGCCTTCCAAGGTAGTGCCGTCCGAAGGTGCTGGCGATGGGTTGGGTGACTGGTGCGTTTTACGGGTTGCTGGATGGGTTGGGGCTTGCTGGGATGATTATTACTAGTGATGATGGATCATTCCCGAAAATTCCCTGCGAAGCACCAGTATACGTAGAAAGTCATACTTAGTTATATGTTCGGACAACCTGAAGCTATATATAAGCCTGTATTAGCAAAATGTATGGTGTCTTTTAATTAAGACTAGTAGCGGGGGGAACACAAGCAAGGAAGATAGATTAATTTGTACCGGAAGTCCATGTAAAACCAAAGCTTGGACCCTGAAAGATTGGTTTTGGATTATGACCATCTAACCATTGGGGTCGTTTCTTGCGATGGTTGCTTGTGAATGGTTGCAGCATGGCTTGGGATCTTTCATCAGCTGCATGTGCACAAACGCCGCAATGTTCTGTCATGATCTTGGGCACAAGCAGATTTCTCTGGAAGGGACTAAATACCCAGGATACACCACAATGGTGATTTGAATGGGACACGTGCCAGGGAGATACCATCCAAATTCGGGTATCTGGGGTATCATGTTGACTGTCCCAGTATCATATTGCTAGTGATATCCCATATTCACATTACCCTTCGGCAATGGAACATGGCAATTTTTCACATGTATTGCCATAGAGGCTTGGGAAAATCCTCGAACTAGATATCATTCCGATTGCCATGTTTGATTACCGGTACCCTCTGGTAAACAAACAAAAAGCTATTGAACATGGCCATTTATAGATGGTTTACCTAGTAAACATGGTGATTTTCCATAGTTATGTTAGTTTACCAGAGGGTAATCTTGGAACATCACCCATTTTGGCGGTCAAAAATCACCAGTCAATTCTGTGCAGGACCGGCGGATGCTGCCACCATGTCCACCAAAGAACGTCAGGGACGCTATCCGCGGAATTGCTGTGGGATTTCCACCCAAAATCGGGGGGTTCCAAGTGAACAAATCGGGCATTTCTCCCTGACTATGGAACATCTATCCTGGTTGGTGGTTTGGAACCATGGAATTTTATGACTTTCCATTCAGTTGGGAATTTCATCATCCCAACTGACTCTCATATTTTTCAGAGGGGTTCAAACCTTTCCGTAGCCATTTTGGCTCAAGCTGCCACCACAAAGACATTTGGATCCACTAGAGCATTGGCTATGCATTCTGCACGTGAACATGGGTATCGCAAGAAAGTCAGGTATTTCGCCGTAGGTGACACTTGCCATGTCTGCCTCCAGCTTTTCCATAGCCGCACACGCCTAGGCATACATTATGAAAAGAATGAAAAATGCTATGCCACCGTACGAGCATGCTGGCCGCCCATGCCACAGGCAGTTGTTGAAGAGCTTGACCTTGCAGACAAAGCTGCAGAAACCTGCCTCCGCAAAGATGGCTGGTGGGCCTCCAAGGCCTTGAGTCCTGCACTGCAGCTATATGGCCCTGCCTTGCCACCAGCCCTCAGCCATGACGCCACGGCCATGTGGCACAAAATGCAAACCAAGCGCCCTAGTGATGTCCTGGCCTGTGAAAATATGCATGGCCGCCGTGTTAACTCCAAGCCAGCCACTGTTGCCCGTGAGACATCGATCCTGCACGTCCGGGCTTTGGTCATCGTCCATTTCTTCAGTGGATTTCGACGTGAAGGCGACATTCACGACATCATCGGTCAGAGGGTCGCAATCTCGGGGGAGCACATATTCACCTTGTCCGTAGATCTGTGTATGAAGAGACAGCATGCTGACCTTGCCAAACCTGGGGCATTGCCATGGTGGCAAGCCCGTGCTGCCTCCGGGCAAATTGTTTGTGCTGGTGGTGGTCCACCGTGCGAAACATACACTGCTGCTCGTTACCATGCGCTTGAAGATGGCACAGGACCACGTCCCTTGCGATCAGCCTCAGACCCCACAGGTTTGCCTGGCCTTTCTCGCCGTGAACAACTGCAGGTATGGATAGGCGATTGCCTCCTACGGTTCCTTATTGACCTTTTGTCCATTTTGGCTGCAATGGGCATGGCAGGATTTTTGGAACATCCTCAATACCCAACCTGGTGCCGCCACTTATCACCTGCTAGCATCTGGACCATGGATGCCATCCGGTTGCTGAAAGGGTTGCAATGTTTTGCTGTTGTCAGCTTCGATCAGTGCACGTGTGGCGCCTTGGGTAAAAAGCCGACCACCCTTTTGCTTTTGCGCCTGCCACAGGTGCGGTCCCGTTTGCTGCAGCAAGGACTCCAAGGAAGATGCCAGCACCTTCCTGGTGTCCACGATGCCCTCATAGGAAAGCAGAGTGACGGAACATACTAAACCGCCAAGGCAAAAGTTTATCCAAAGGGCCTAAATGACATCCTGGGATCCGCAATGTATTAATTTGCAGCTGCCCTCACCGACAACAAGGTGGAAGAGGCGATTCCCAATGAGTTTCACCCATACACATATCAGAGCTTCGAGGATGCATCAGTCATCCAGCCAGATTTTCATGGCTGAGCCGATATGGTGTGCATGAGCCCCAAGTGCCGCACAGGCGCAGCAGAGAGAATGGAAAATGGGGTTCAAACCACCAACCAGTATCCTATTGATCCTTTGGAAGTCAAACATGGGAATAGAACATCTTCCATTTGTGGATGTCTATTCCCATGAAACATCATTTTATAAAGGATTTTTGATTGCCACGTTTGCGGCAAATCAATAGCCCATTTAAACTGTCACAGCTGGAACATCATGAGTTTTCCTGAGAAAATCGTCCCATTTTTCACAGGCGAATCAAGGAGTTGAATTGACATCGCGCGTTGGAGATCCACCAGCAACCAGTGGATAAATGTCCTCCAACATTATATTTTAATCCCAGTATCCACTGGTTGTTGGTTATGTATCCTCTAACTAATTAAGTATCCTCTAACTAACCAGTCTGACATATCTATCTATGGACAATCCAGCATTTTTGAATATGTTTGATAGGTACCGTCCGGTATTCAAACATGGCTAGATGGAAAATCTCCATTTAGTGCGGGGATTTCCCTGCTTATCGCCACGTTGGATGACACCGGCAAATCATCCCTTGAATTTTTGGTGATATATATCCCACTCATATCCTATCAATATCCATGAAGTATACCCAGTAGTAACTAACAATTTGCATATCACATCAAGTTGGTGAAATGAAATATCCCCATGATGATCCCGCTATACCAGTCTATTACACCCATAAAAAAATGTGGGTTTCCTAAATTTTTGGGGTACCCCAAGTTATCATCAATTTATATAGATGGAAATTCCCTTATAAACCATCCAGCTGTTGGGTATCCCCATTTATGGAGACCTCCATATATGTATATAATATGTATATATATATATACATGATTAATATACCATATTATATATATATATATATCATATAGATTGGATACCATATACCAGTTTATTACACCCATTATATACCAATTTCCCATCAAACATTTCCATGACAAAATTGCTTAGGTCGCCTGGTGGCAACGGCTTTGAAACCTGTGGCAGTGCTGCCACAGGCGATGCGGCAGCGCAGCCGCGTGCGGTGCAACATGGCTCTGTTGGATTTCTTCACAAGCAAATGCGGAGTTCAGCAGGCAAAATGGTGGTTTAGAGAGAGTACTTTTATAGTTGATTTATGTTGATTTATGATGTTTCCAAAGCAGCAAAGATGGTGATTTGATTTATGATCTTGTTTTGTTAGAAGATTATTGGAAATTCCATGGGATGTAGCCAAGTGGAATGGGGAGCAATCATCACAATCATGATCAACCCAAGTTTTTTTTTCGGATGACCCTGAGTGACCGACCTGGATCGGTTGCTAACCATGTTCGGCTGCGCTATGAGTGGCAGAATTTGACAACAACAATAATAATATACTTGCATGGGTAAAACTACAGTGATTGGTTGGGTTGCACATGGCGAACAATAAATGGCTTCAAGTGAAGAAGAAACAATGATTTGGCTACCCTTGGATGATGGATGGGGTAAAACTACTTGGTTGGGTTGGATTCCTCATCAAAGCTGAGTAACTGAATCATGGGCTAAATACCACCCTGGTTCACTCACAGGTCTATCACTTCTACACATGCAGATAGACACATATTTAATAGAAACATGCGTGTAAGACTGTGTTCACACACATAATCTATGACAAGTTTTTTTTCCCCCATGTTTTTGCCACCGGGACCGCCATCGCCAGACTTCGCTTCCCGTGCTTCCCTTAAAGCTTCCCGCCACAGGCCTCTTTGGATTTCATGGGATGAAACCAACAGTTATAGCGAACTGGACAAATCCAGCATTTTTAATGGGAAAATAGCAAAGTGTAACAAATGACCAGAGGGTAACATTCATGGTTATATAATGGGTTTATGGGATTTATTTAAGTGGATTTTGTTATGGGTTAATGTGGGTGAAATTTTACAATCTAAAAATGACAAAATGGGCTAGTGTGGGTTGAATGGGATTTAATTTGCACATATGGGCATATGTCATGGGATTATATAATGAGATATGATGGGATATGGAATATAGAAGACTATGATATTTGGGTGTGGCTGAAAATGGGGTACACCTCGCAAAACAGCAATTTAATACGGAACATGCTGATAAACACTGATCTTGAGACAAACCACAACATATGATTCATAAATATGGGATTACTGGAACACGCTGGTTGAACATCCCTGGTTGATGCTCGCTGAACATTTTGTCCTAGGAATTAATAAATCATAGAAACTGGATTTGGATGTTGATTGATGAAAAACATGTTACCACATCATCAACATATGGGTGTATCTAAAGCATGCTGGCAAACCCTCCCAAAATTCCCATTGGAAAATCATTTTTGATGTTCCCTTTTATTTGATGCCCATAAATTGAACACTTTTTGGACAAAGTCATTTGCATTCTATGAGCTGTTTCAAAATTCAAAAAGACAAGAAGCAACTACTTATGAGCTTGTACTGCCCAATATTCTGGATTCTGGGATTATCGGAACCCATGATGATTCTGGAAGGTTTGGGTTTTACTGCCATTTTTTTGGGGGGTCATAATTCATGGCTGGCAATTTTCTTCGACCAACCGAAGGGATTTTCCGATTCTTGACATTGCTTAGTTACTTAGTTGTTTGGGGTTGAACTAATCAAACCACAACAAAAAACAGAGGGGATACCCTCTGGTAATTTAACATAGCTACGGAAAATCACCATTTTTGATGGGAAAATCCACTATACATGGCATTTTTCAATAGCTATGTTAGTTTACCAGAGGGTACACCTGATACCAGCATTTTTGGGTTGCTGTTTTTGCCTGGAGCCTTTGCATCCGCCGCGTTTTTGAACAGAAAGCTGGCTGAAAATTGGGCGAACAACGGCTGACTTGGCAAGGAAACCGACCTCCCATTGATCAAAGCAAAGTGTTCGACAACTCCAGGGACAGACATTTCCACTGCCAAAGTCACAGGCCGAAAAAAACATCGGACGTGCCGAAAAAAACATGCCGAAAAAAGGTGTGGAAAAAGGATGGTGCAATAGTAAACGATGATGTTTCCCTGATATTAGCCTCATATCCCATAGGATCCATGTATGGTATATATATATATATATGCTAACATTGGGGGTATATTGATGGTAAATGTTAACACATATAGCATACATGGATCCTATGGGTATATGCCTCATAGTTTTCCAGGCTTCCAACTTTTCTATCTATTTTGGGGGTTGCCAAAAAAACTCCATATACATATCACTTGGATCATGGGGTGCCGCAAGACGACATCCGTCCGTTGCCATGTCAGATTCCCCTTTATGGGGATGCCCCAAAGTGGCAACAGCAAAATTCATTGGATTGGGGTTATAAACCAACTTATCAATGATAGTTATAAAATAACATGAGTGAAACATTTACTGGATTATCCCATGAGTAAAACATCCAATTAGTTTGTTGGTTCCCACTATAATCCCATTATAATACCAGTTAGTAAATCATGGGAACCATTGTTGGAACCATCCCAAATATAACCAGCCAAGGCCACCTTCAACTAGTAGTGCACTGCGGACTTAAAACCCAAACTTATAACCTCACCATTCTTAAAATTCCTAGGCATTATCTTCTGGGCTACATATACAAATAGATTATAATAGATTCCAACTCAAAACCCACCTGAAACATCTTAAACGAAGTCATTGAACGATGCCCCGTTTTTGTCCTGCCATGCTTCGAGGCCAGATCAAACAAGGCTTGCCCAGCTCCGTCATGGAGGCAGAAACGGCCAGTTTTTGTCATCGAGACTCATCCAGAAATGTCCTGGATGATCCTGGATGTGCATCCCACGAATGGGATCCGTGGTTTATTTCATCCATATATAATCTATAAGCCATATTTGATCCCATGTATAGGGGATATATCGGATATTCTATCAATCTAACTGAGGGTATAAGCTATTTACTAAGTGGGATGTACCCCCAAGTGGGTATGTCTGAAAGTGGCGTATAGTCAATTTTTGGCTACTTCAATAGGGAATACATGGAGACACCACCAACATTGTGGGTACACCAGTTAACATCATTGTACGAATTTGGTAGAACGGATAGGGTTCCATCATTGGGTTTGCCACATTGATTATTTTGCATTCAACCAATGTTGATGGCATGGGAAGACTGAAAAGGGAGCAAAGAACTTTGAACCAGAAACCAATACCCTCTGGTAAACTAACATAGCTATTGAAAATGGTGATTGATAGTGGATTTTCCCATTAAAATGGTGATTTTCCATACCAAACTGTTAAATTACCAGAGGGTACTTTGAACAATTGAAGCGGCTGGTTGTGCCAGCGAGTGGCTGGTTGCGTTTTTACCCACAGCAAGTCCTGGGGCCCTGGGGTCTTTCTGGCCTGGCACAAGCTCCAAAAATGGAAGGGGAAGTTTCCCCTAGAACTGAATGCCATCTATTATGCAAATACATATGATTCGTTTACTTGCTTTTTGTGAATTGTTAGTTGCTTGTCGTAATAGTCATTATAGCTAGATCATTGTTAAGTGGGCATTGTAATACCCGTTATCAATTCGCGTTTGATGATTGATTATTGGTTGTTGTTATTGTCAGCTAGTGATGATATTGGAGTACTGTGCGCCGTCCGTTGTTATTGTTCGTCATTAGTATAGTTCTTATTGTACCAACACAATTTCTTTATTATCTACTTCGTCACTGAACCATTTGGTTCGTTATAAATCATAGTTTTCCTAATTCCCATGAAATCCCAATTTTCCCATTAAACACCAAGATGCATGTTGGAAATTTTATCCTCAAAAAAGACCCAAATCCCAATGTTTCCCCCAAAAAAACACCATTTTCCTTAGTGATTTCCAATGATATCACGAGGCCTTGAAGCCATGGCATGGACGCAATGTGGAGCAGTCCGCGGCTGCGGCAGAGGACCTGAGCCCTGCAGGTGGGGATGGGAGGGGAGGATGGGGAGATCTCTATGGTTATAGTAATTATAGCTGGTTGGTGGTTTGGATAATTTTTTATTTTCCACAATATATGGGATAATCCTTCCCATTGACTTTCATATTTTTCAGAGGGTTGAAACCACCAACCAGATAGTATATTAATGGTAATCTCCCATTAGATCCCATTAGTGGTAATTACCATCACTATTAATGGCAATTAGAACTGTAATTATAGCATATGAATGGTAACTTAATGGTGATTTAATAGGTGACTAATGGTGTTTTTCATTGGGGAACCGTTATTAATGGTGATTTTCACTGGGAATCCAGTTCTCAAGGAAGCAGTATTTCATGGAAAATGCGATCACTACCATGGATATCACCATATCTGAGTCAACCTTAGTACCAACCAATCTTTTCTATCAATGGTAACATGTACCAACCAACTAAAAATTAGATCTTTATGGCTGGTATCTAAGATTCACCATATAATTATAGTATGTTCATGGTGATTCAATGGTAATTTCATGGTGATTTAGTGGTATTTGATTTTGAATGATTGGGATACCATGATAATGATAATAATGATAATAATAATAATATATATGTATACATACATACATATATATATATATATACATACATATATATATATACATACATATACATACATATACATACATTTACATACATATACATACACATACATACACATACATACACATACATACACATACATACACATACATACACATACATACACATACATACACATACATATACATATATACATATACATACACATATACACATACACATATACATATACATATATACATATACATATATACATATACATACACATATACATATATACATATATACATATACATACACATATATACATATACATATATACATATACATATATACATATACATATATACATTTACATATATACATATACATATATACATATACATATATACATATACATATATACATATACATATATACATATACATGTACATATACATATACATACATACACATACATACATACATGCATACATATACATATATACATACATATATACATATACATATATAGTTGTATACATGTATACATGTATACATATATACATATATACATATACACATATATATATACATATACACATATATATATATACATATATATATATGTCGCGGATTATACTGTACGATCCTTTCTATGTTGGGGACTATCTTCATCCTTGAAATGGGAATCCCTATGTGTCAACCAGTATGATGGAATGCCAGAGGGTTATATATATCATCTGGATAGTTTGGAATTCGCATCATTTGAGAGTGGGGTGGGGTACCAACCATGACATTGTAGGGAAAACGCAGTAATTATAGGCAAGACCAATGGGGATCTTACTAACTTGGGATTCTATCATCCATATTTGGAACTAATTCGGATAATGGCGGTTCACATACCATGTCAACCATAATATCCTTAGTATCGAAGATATCCCAATTACATGGGATACTAAATTGGGAACACAAACCAGTTGGTGGGAATACTTACCAGTTATATAATGAAGATATCAACCAACAGACACTGAAATATTAACTAGGAACTCACAAACGGGGGTAAAACTAAGCGACAAATTTTGGACTACCAAGACTACGTGATGTTGATAGTACTACCCAGAAACAATTGGGTACAAGAGCAACCACAACGGAGACATAAAGTAAACATCAACGCTTTGTAGATTTCTCTTGGTGTTTGATGTTCCCATTACCGTGATATCTCAATGTCTTTCCACGCGCATGTTTTCCGTATGGGATATCAACATGGGTTAATGGCCCTAACCATGTTAACCAATACCACACTATCCCAAAACAACTCTATCCCAAATTGGATACTAAAATGTATCAAGTACAGCAATTAGAACACTAATACAAACTACAGATCGAATTGTGAACTGATATCCCACGTTAATACAACTATATAATATCCGCAAGTCAAGTAGCTACCTCCCAAGTTGAACAACTATATTTCTCAGGCAGCGGGCTTGCAGCAGGCATGGGTTTTGTGAGTTTGACCAGGGGAAAGGAGCAAAGCAACCAACAACCTGGGAATACCCTTTGATAATCTAATAGTATGCTATGTAAATTCATCATTTGTAAATAATCACAAACAATCTATAAACGAACCATTTTCACGTCACATTGGATTCTTTCAGAATCCATGAATTGAACATCCCCCTTGAGCAACCATTGTGGCGGTTTGATGCTGACTATGACCGAGCTTGATGGTTTAACGCGTTGAAGACCGCCTTTATGAACCATACCTACCGATTTTGCTTGACTTTCATAATGACACTTCATTTATGAAACACAATTACCGCATTTACATGACCCCATTTATGAACCATCATTACCTTTCAAGAAAAAACAGACCAGTGCCTTGCATCGAAATTCTCGGCCTCAGGCCCTGGCCTCTCTAAAAATGATGGTAAATCTCTTGGGGAAAGCATCTGATAGGTGGCTGCCCCCAGCATTCTTCATCACTATTCATCACTATAAACATCACTATAAACATCACTATTCATCACTATTCATCACTATAAACATCACTATTCATCATGAATGGCTATTATGAATGGGAATGGCTAGAGTTTTTGATGATTGACCATTTCACCAACACAACGGCAACGGCGACGAATGGTTTCAAAATCAGAAACGAACGTGGCTTCGCTGCTTCGCTTCATCCCAAGATTTGGATTCCGAGACGTCATGGGATACCGAACAAAAATCATCCAGCAATCATCCAGCGAGCTACCCGGCCTGGTAAACATACAAAAAACTATGGAAAATCACCATTTTTAATGGGAAAATCTACTATTAATGGTAATTTTCAATAGCTATTGAAAATGGCCATTGAAATAGTGGATTTTCCCATTAAAACTGGTGATTTTCCATAGTTTTCTGTTAACGTTTACCAGAGGGTAAGATTTTTTGTACCCCAGTTGACCCAGTTTGAGACCAGTGGTGCCAAGCAAAAAAAATGGCACAGGATCCACGGCCTTTCACTACATCTGGAGATCTGACATTAATAATGGGGGTTGTGCACCTTCTGAAAGAAGGAAGGTGCAATGGAAAAGGTACAAGTTTGGAAAGCAACATGAAAGGGGAGAAAAACAGAATCAAATTGAGTGTGGGTATTGCCAGCACTGCTTGCACAAGATGTGTACCTAAAACAACCTATGATATTCC
>Ga0126342_10005395_pt1 | contig 22278 bp, 24 predicted proteins | sample Cyp1metagenome_FD_92528 | JGI IMG/M metagenome (GOLD analysis project Ga0126342, IMG submission 92528) | Coral microbial communities from Lord Howe Island, Old Settlement Bay, Australia - Cyphastrea 1 metagenome | ecosystem: Host-associated > Invertebrates > Cnidaria > Coral ...
ACATATATATATATGTATGTACTATTGTGGTTTTGATGTAACAACCCCCGTCCATGTGATCGTGGTACTGCATGATGCAAATAAAAAACGCCATAAATGTTGGTCGGTTGGAGGCAAGGACTTGAACAGCAGGTCCCCAAAAATGGTCGCTGGACCCAGTTAGGTCCTGCAGTTCTACAACAACCGCGATAGCAAAAGTGGACGGCTGGTTGTCAAGTGATTGGTGCGGAGATTTGAAGCCCAAATGCAGGAAACAATGGCTCGAGGTTGGGTGTACTCGGTTTCCAGTTATTTTAGCTTAGATCAAATCCCTCAAGACCGCCTGATAGTCTCATGATAGTCTCAAACATATTGATGTTCCCTCCTTGGAACCACCACCCCGAAGATGCTTGCTTTCATTTTCCCTATGGAGCAGCTGCTGCTTTCAAAGTGTGAAGGGTTTCAAGGAGATGCCTGACCCTGAGCAGCCTATTGTGCGTATGACATCTATGAATGCATACATGAAATATATCACACACGCGCACACACACATAGATATATAATATATAACTAAATATAAATACAAACAAATAAATAAACATGCGCACATGTACACACACACACGCGCACACACGCACACACACACATATATAAATGTGTGTGCGTGTGTGTGTGTGTGCGTATGTGTATATATGCATGTTAAATGCAAGTATCTGCGCGTATGCATGCATATACATAAGGGGTATGGACCTGGCAATGGGACACCGGGAAAATATCATGGACGATCATCCGAAAATGGTGGAGTTTGTCACATCCTGAGCACGTCTTTAGATGTTTTCCCATTGCGCCTGTTTGTTTTCCACGGTAGCATTGCTACCGTTTCCTTTGAAGATCATATCTTTAGGTTGGACCAGTTTAATAGATTAATACTACAGAGGAATTCTCCGGGGCCTTTGGTGAACGATTTTTTTTTGGAGATAATGATTCATCAGTAGCCTTTCTGGGCTCGAGCCTGGGCTTAATTTTAAGTCGACATGTGACCGACCCAAAATGCAGGGAACTTTTGTCCGGAACCAGTGGGTAAGCACCGCCATAACCACCAGAAACGAGCTGCATGAGACAACCGCCAATAAATCTAGGGTCAGCATTGTCAGCTCGGCGATATGGTGCAGTGGCACCCTGTCACACTTGAGGCTTTCTCGCTGCCAAGCGAAATGACCAGATACACCATCAGTTCATCCATATGTCATCCCTCTTCATCCCAAACTCCTGCGTGAAAAAAGGGTGAACTTCCCCATTTTTTTTTGGGATTCAATGGAACTGTTTAGAGGCCAACTCCCCAGCCATGGGCAGCGATACCTGGCCTTCTTTGTTGAGCCGTTGCGATGTGCCACGTGTCAACGTGCGTGGCATGGACTGGGCGGCGTTCAACGCGATGCCTGGTCTTCGTCAAAGCGGAGGCTGGGAAGAAGGGAGTGAACAACATCCATTCTGCCAGGCTTTGTGGACGTTGAGGACGTTTGCGGGACATACCCACATGGTAGGACAATGCGGGTTTCACCCGTGGTGAGTCCCGCGAATTCAAGATGAAGCCGTGAAAGTGATCAAAGTAAATCTCAGCAAGATCATCTTCCAACCTCCGCATCTCACAATTGGTGGTTGTGTGCCTTATTCCTTGTGCTTAAATCTACAGTCACATCACCGCCCCCTGGAGATAGAACTTAGCAGCTTTAGCTGCGGCTTTGTCTTCCAGGTGTGATGCTCACCGGGCTTTTTGATGACGAAGAACTGTTGCAGTGGCGATACTCAGTGGCCAACAGCAGAGTTCCAAGCCCCACGTGGGCTTGGAGCAGCTCATGATACATACCTTTTCAAGCAGGAAACCCTTCTTAATTGTCACAGCAGCGTGCGGATATCCACATTCCCTGAAAAAAATGAAGCACCAAACTTGGTGATGTAGAGGAAAACCAAGTTTGCCATCACTTTCGTCTGCAATTCTGGCATCGTTGGTCAAGCATTTTGTGAGCCAAGAGCCAGATTTGACAAGCATTCCATAGTGCACTGGGCATTCAGGGGTCCATTGTTCCGAATGTGAGGAATACATTTATAGATCTTACCACCTGGATGTTTAACATCGCTTTTTCGTAAATCACCCTGTAAATCATGGTAAATCATCTATAAATGGGTCATCAATGGGTCGTTTTCCATAGCTATGATGACCTACTTAACAGAGGTGGTCCCATTTCATGGAGGAGTTCACCCTGAAACATCCGGGATTGAACCTCGGCCTCCGAGGACCGGAGGAGGTGCTGCGACGCCATGGCAATGAGACCTTCTATGCGGACGACACGCGGGGAAACTACGCCCATCCCAAATTGGGCGACTATGTTCAGGAGCGATGCCAAGGATGGGGACATGGATTGAACACGGTGTACCCCACCAAAATGGAAGCTTTTGAAGTGGAAAATGATGATCAACATTGATAAACTAAAAAGCCGTTGGACATCGGAGTGCCCTCTTTTCGGACTCATGTAGCCAGGCAAGGGATGTGTGCCATGGCCATGGCTAGTAAGAAGCAAGTTTTCAACCAGCCGCGTTGATCTCTTTCCCTCACAAGTTTTAAAACTATTTGAGTGTCACCACACGATATCCATAGCAACCAGCTTCAAAATACCCATCGGCTCATCTCAGCTCTCACAAGCTGGTGCCCCCTAGGTATGTTTGTTGGTTTACCCATCTAATTGAAGTTTCACTATAGTTATTTCATGTTATTTCATCACCATTAAAGTCAGTTGACGTAGTCACCGTGAGTCCGGAGAACCGGCCCGGGCCCCAGGGGCCCCAGAAAAAAGGTCCTAGGAGCTCAGCTCAGGCGCAACGCAACGAGCGCATGATCTTCGTCTCGGACACCCTGCGGGGCGCCTTTGGCCGCGCCTGGCGCTTTGCGCGGCGCGCGCGGCGGCGGAAGCTCTGGGAAGACTTCGCGGAGCGGCCCATTTTCTCGGTGGGTGCCTGGACATGGCACCAGGATGGCGGAGAAGTTGAAGGTATGGAAGTAGAATGGGTATGATATTAATTGATAGTATAGGATCGTATAGGTATATATGGCCAATACAATAGTGCTAATTACAGTTTTTTGTTATTTTTTTGAGGTTGGGAATGGTCATGAAGGACCATGTGATAATGGATTGATGCGTGGGGATAACTATTTCCCGTTCTCTAGTTCTCTAGGGTAGTTTCAGTCCCTTTCTGACAGCAACTATAACGGTGAGCCCGCAGATGTGTGGAGTCATGATTCATCATCATCCCATCTTGAAATCCTATGGAACTGCAACAATCATCCTCAAAAGATCTCTATTATAGTTGCTTATATCCCCATGATAACCCAGCCGCCTGATGGGGATACCATGAACAGTGCTGGTCCCTGCTCTTCCTGAAACTGTGGTCCGCTAGCTCAGCCAGAAAATTGGCAGACTTACCTGGAGGCCTTCCAGGTTTCGTTTCCTCATTCTGCCACAGTGAAATGCCTCCCATACCCAATACATTCCAATACTATAGACTATAAGATACTATAAGGGTGAAATTCCACCCAAAAAACCAGGATGCATAGTGAACTTGATCCATTTTCATCCCCAAATAATTCCACATGTTTCCATTTCAGCCATGTTTTGGTGCTCCCAAGCACCCATTTTTCCACACATCCGTGGCGTCCGAGGCGTCCGGGGTGGCGCAGTCCCCAGACATGACGGGCACCCTGAAACCTGGCATGCCCTGCTGAGCGGCATCAAGGCCTGGTGGCTTCAGAGACCACCCGTGGCCGCGGGCGCCGCTTTTGAGGGTGGCCTGGTGAAATGGCGCCGGGGTTGGGTTTAGGGGGGGTTCAGCATCAAAATATGATTATAGAACGGTTATTGATCATATGATGATTGTATGATGATTATGATGATGATATGATTTATATGATGATATAAATTATGATATTCATGATGATTATGATGACGATATTAATGATGATTTAATATGGATATGCGAATTGCGAATGGGGATATAATGGTTTAGAACCAACCAGTACTAGCCAACTATTCATCCCTTTTGCTTAAGGGGAAAGCTACTACGGAAAACGATCAGAATTATTTTGCTTTCTTAAGCAAATACAAGAAATTCCTCCCCTTATGATATCACCCGCCCCGAAACCCTGGTCTAGTAGGTCATTAAACCACATATTTGAGACCATAGAATGGGGGTGTTTTGTATCAGAGTGAAGGGATTATATAGTGGTTGTTAGTTAAGGATATCAAGATCTTGCCCAATAAGTAATACGTTAACACAAACAGGATTTCCGGGGTTGGTTGAAAGCTCATGATGGTGATGGGTTGCAATCTGCTCGCATGTGATCTTGATGGGAAGATATACTGTACATATATAGACTATTTGATAAAGATAAGTTTCTTGGTTGGGCGGGCAGGGTATGTCATGCTTTACTACGCATCTGCGGCTTGAATGGGGTCAATGTGACGGAGGGGACCAGAACATCATTTACGCTTCAAATTTCAGGGATAGAAATTGCACAAGCCTCAAGCCATCCCAAGCCATAGACCTCCATTTTTGGGCATGATCTTAATATTCCCCGTATGGAATCAACAGGATGATAAGTCATAGGTTTTTATGGGGTATGGCTCATGGTTTTGGGCATGCCACACAGAATCATCATCCCATTCATGCGGTAACCAGAACCAATTTTTGGGTGATTCAACAAAGAAACCACTGTGAACAAATAGGATGGAACCTATCCAACATCTGTAAATCATGGTGGCCCCACTGGCCGCCAAAAAACCATGGAAGATATAGTGGTTTGTCTGCCATTCGCCTAGATTTTAATATCATGTCCCGGCGAGTTTTGGTTTCATGGATTCAACATGTTTGAAGTTGGGGGAGCCAACATTCAATGATTCCAACATGTTCCAACATAGTGGTTAATAGTGATGGTTAATAGTGGTTAATAGGCTATAAACCAACAGCAATGGGAATATGATGGTGATCTGCTTGGTGCTTTGGAACATGACTGGATTATGACTTTCCATATATTGAAAATAATCATCCCAACTGACTAATATTTTTCAGAGGGGTGGGCCAACCACCAACCAGCAATAGTATCAATAGTATCATTGGTAACATCCAATAGTATCAATACCCTCCGGTAAACGTTTACATAACTATGGAAAATCACCATTTTTCATGGGAAAATTCACAATTTCTATGGAAAAACACAATTTTCAATGGGAAAATCCACTATTTCTATGGAAAATCACCATTTTTCATGGGAAAATTCACAATTTCTATGGCCATGATTGGTTGCTCAACATTCCAAAGGCATCCAGCGATGACAGCCCATCCGAGGTTGGGAAGATCCCTGCGGCGCCATCGAGTCCTTGCTGCAGGCGCCCGAGCCGGGCGTGAAACTCTGCGTCCAACATGCTGGGGAGGTGCCGCTTGGGGCCCTGGGGTGAAGGTGGAGAAAAACAGGTTTTGATCGACAATTTTCGGGCACTGAAGTAGGGCTCAAAGATCCCAAGCCCCAAAATCTCCGGAGAGAGGTCCTAACATGGCCAGATTTGTCGGTATTGAGATGTATTGAGTGTCCTGAATCCGCCAGAACTATTGGTGACCCGAAGCCATAAACAGCTCATTCAATCATATATGGAGGCACTTCATCATACAAGGCCATAGTGTTGGTGGCTATTCCCACAGCCCTGGAAAGTACATAAACCATCATAAACCTTACCTTCATATGTTCGATATGTTGGCCCTTAAATATCCTTAAATCAGGAAACCGACGGCCAGAATGATTTTCATTCCTGCAGAGTTCCCTTAAACAAACCATCGTCAATGCGCGGACCCCGAATCTTGATGCTTTGCTGAATCATATGCATTTTTTTCAGACCGTCCCTGCTTCGTTGTGTTGCATATATAACATAGTATATATATATGTATCTATCTTGGTTAATTAGCCTCCAGTGCAGTAGTCTGTGGAAAAAAACGCCAGGATATTTTCCTTGGAAAACAACGGTTCCCTCGAGCTGGATCATGGGATAACTTACAGGAACTCCCTTTGTTTCAAGGAAGAGAGCATGGTTTCAGGGTGAGATTTTCCTTTCACTCCATTGAATCTTCAATATTGGTTGGTTTCCTAGTTATAGCCCAACAAATCCCCATAAAAATACCATCATATCCCATTATATATATACATATAATGTATGTAGATAGTACCATCCAGAAAGAAAGACAAGTAATTCATCATTAATTTGGATTCGGATTTTGAACCTTTTTGATCTTTGGGAAGGTTATGAGAAAACTGAATACTTGCGAATGTATCCCCATTGATTCCTGCATCTTTCCCATGATAATCCCGCATCACTCCCATAGAATTCAATATAATCCCGATCCCAATCCGAAATAAGCTCATTTTTCCCACATCATCAAATCCCATAGACCCCCTTTTCGGTCTCCCAGTGGTTTTCTCATTTTCACCACGGGGTGACCGGGGTGACCGTTCCCGGTCCCCAGGTGCTCTACTTCGGCGACGACGTGGAGCATAGCACCTGCAGCCTGAGCGCTTTCAGCCTGGCCGTGGGCGCCCAGGGCCACACCGAGACCTGGCCCGCGCTGCTGCGGGCGGCGAACCGAGGGGACCTCAAGGAGGTCCGAAACGCCTGATCCGAAACCATGGGATGCTGGTGAAAAACCATAGGGAAAATGAGGAAAAATGGACATCGATAGAAATCATAGAAATCCACCAGTTAGTTCACCAGTTAGTTTGATGATTTTCCCATAAAACACCCTCCAGTGTTGATGATTTTCCATAGAAAAACCCGGAAACTGATGATTTAACCATAGGAAAATGGTATATCAACTAACTAATAGGTTCTGATAGGTTTTACCAGAAATAATGGTTGATCAATTAATGATCAATCAAGCCGGTTAATACTGGGGGTATAAATACGGTATAACCAACAGTTGAATCATATGTTCTCATCATTTCAAGGAATTTCCACCAACCCCGCGCAATGCGGAACCCCCTCCAATAGTAGGGCTTTATTTTCAGGGCTTATTGAACAGCTATCGGGGTTGGATCCCCATGATGGTTAGTTAGGTAGCTAACTCATGCTAAGTCACTGGTTGATTGACTACTTGAGACGGATCATCCCTTGCGGCTCGTCACCGGTGAACGTAACGTTTAAAACGGTAAGCCTGGGATTCGAGTTCGTTTGTCCCCGATTCCTACGATTCGGTGGGATTCGTGGGATCCTCCAAGTAACCATCATTGACCATGATTAACCATTACTAACCATCACTAACCATTAATCGCTAACCATTAATCACTAACCACTAATCAGTACTTATTCACTTATTATGTATGGCTAACCAGTTGCCAGGTCCAGCAGCTCCTGTCGCCTTCGCCGGGCCTTGCGGCGGCGCTGCGGCAACGGGCGGGGCGCTACGGGCACAGCGCGGTGCACCGCGCGGCGTTGCACGGCCACGCGGAGGTGGTCCGGGAGCTGCTGCGGGCACGGGCGGAGCTGAGCCGAGATGATGAAGGTGGGGAATATGACTGGGTCAACCCTTGGGGATGATGGGGGTATGTACTAACCGGCTAAATTCACACACATAATCACACATAATATATATATATATAGGATCAATAGGTAAGTGACTAGATGTATGGTAGCGTATGTGCTTTTTTTTTGGGTATCGAAGATTGGCCATGCATGTTGAGCTTTTAAGTGAAGCGGGGTTCGGAGAAACCATCAAGAAATGGGGGTTGACTGGACCAAAACTGTGGGGGGGACACCTTGGTTGAGGCTAGTTCAATGATGTTCAATATTTCAATGGAATACCCTCATTTGCCAGTACTGGGCATCTCTTTAACTCAGTGAACCTCAGATCCCGCTGTCACCGACAGGTTTATCTCCCAGCTTCTTGGCCGCCTTTAGTGGCCACGTGAAGGTGCTGAAAGCCCTGGGTGAAAACGTGGTGGCCGAGCGCGACGGGAAGGGAGCGAGTCCGTTGCAATGGGCAGCAACGCAGGGACCCGCAGACACCGGGACACTGGTAGGCTGAGGCCACCAAGGTGAGATTGATAGATTTACCAAAATGACAAACCAGAAAACGGTTTTAAAAGAAATCTGGGAAACAACTAGAATCTAGAATGCGTTTTCTTGGTTTGCTGCTTTGTTGTTTTGTTTGCTCTGGTTTTGCTGTTTCCTTGTTTCTCAAAGTTCAACCCAGCGGCCAAAGCTCCATTCCCAACTTTGCAGTGGATGGTAGAAACCATCAATCCATATGGATCCATATGGTTTTTTTCTATAAATAGAGGTGCCCAAAAAGGAATGTTTTTGACAGAAAATCCGAGAATAAAATGGATGATTTAGGGGTACCACCATTTTAGGAAACCTCCAAATTGCGATCTGTAAATTTGTATGGCATGGTAGTAGTTCTATGACATGGTTGCAAAAATACCATGGATGTCCACCTATGATTCGAGTTTGGCTCGCCCACCTCATATTCTTCAAGGATCCACTTGTTTGATCATATTATATATTCAGTTGATCCTTGGGAAAAAATGGTTGGTGGTTGCATGCTCATGTGTGCTGGGTAAACGATCCCTATTGGGATGGTTTACATGAAATCCATAAAATGTTATTATCCAGATCCATCAATCGTTTATATTCCTCGAAAACATACGCAATACCAACATTCGATGTTCTAATGCGCAGCAAAGAGATGGAAGAGAAGAAAACAACGATTTTCCCATGAAAAGACCATGGAACCATTTTTTTTGGGCCCCTTCAGTAGGACCTTGATCAAACCCTCCAAGGTCTTAAGGGTTTGTGTGGGAAATCCACCTAAAATCAATGGTTGAATCACTGATTAGCCCCATAAAATCACTGGTTTATAGATGGATTATGGATGGATTATGGATGTTTTAAACATCAATAAACCATCAACCAGTGATCAAACCTTAGGGATCTGCAGGACACCTGGCCGTGGTCGACTTCCTGCTGTCGCGCCGTGGCGACGTCAGGGCCACCAACACCTTGGGCGGTGGCGCGCTGTCGGCGGCGGCCACCACCGGGCAGGCGGAGGTGGTGAGGCGCCTGGTGGCCGCCCGGGGCAATATGGAGGAAACGGATCATGCAGGCGCCGGAGCTCAGTGTGGGGATGAAATGTGGGGTACCCTCTAGTAATTTTACATGGCTATAGAAAATCACCATCTTTGATAGGTAAACCATCTATTTCTATGGGCCATCTATACCATGGCGAACTGTTAGTTTACCAGAGGGTAATGGGTAAAATGTATGAAATCGTGGGGTTAAATGCCACATGGTCACTATTTTATGGGATAACTAGAGTTATAACTTTAGTTCAAGTTAGCAAGTTGGGAGATCTGCGGATGAGGACATTGGGCTTGGGTTGGGTGCTTTTGGCCGGCGGGCATCTCTTCTGAACATCCTTCATTCTGGATTTATTGAGATCATTTTAAAAGGGCGCATTTACAGTATAGAAAACCATATCACACTTTAGAAAGCAACCGTTTTCCCTATAACATATACCGGGTAAATTCTTCAAACAAAAAAATCCGATGCTTGGTCAAACACATCGCTAAGCTTGAAACCTTCTCCTGAACAAAGGATCTTGAATCATCTCAAATCATCAGCCAGCCCCCTTCGCTTGTCACTGCTGGAATCATGGCACCTGCCAGGGGGTGGCCCATAGCTGCTAGCTATGTTTGTTAGTTTGTTATCTACAGTTGTTTCACCACCGTAAACCCAACTTAATTAATCCCAACTCACAATATACTCATCAACCAACTTGCCAAGGGGGCACTACCAGTATCATTAAAGAAAGTAAATCCTGTTCTACAGTAATCCTATTATATACATCTCCATGTTCCAATATTTGGTGCTTAGAATCCCATTCTGCCAACTTAGCTAATCAACTCCTCCATCATATCCCCATGATATTTGTCTCCCCATAAAATGGTTGCTTTAGCTTATGAAATAATTCTTTTCATCCTATTAGGCGATTAAACCCATTAAAACCCTAGTGAATGGTTGTATATAGATACGTTGTACTTTTTCTTAGAATCCCATTTAGTCATGTGAACCCATGAAATACCATTCAAGCCTATTGCATATTCTAACTATTTAATGAGCATCCCATGGTTTTTGCATATTCTAATCTATTAAACACGCATTCTGTCTGCCTGTTGTAAGTCACACAAAATACAAGGAGTATGTTAGCTTATATGAAGCCACGACATCCCATTCAACCCAATTGATTTGTGCCAGTATCAAAGCCATAAAACATCATAACAAATCATATACAAATAATTGTTAATTGATCCATGCTAATCCCATCACATCAGCCTATTACAAGATATTCTGGCTGCTGGTTTCAAACTTTTTTTTAATGAAACAATAGGATGTCATTGTTCCCATTGACGAACTCCATCATTTTTCCTCATGGTAGGTATATCACCAAGCAGATCATTATTAACCATTATTAACCATTACTATAACCATTATGAACCACTATTAACCGCTATTAACCATGGAAATTCCAGTGGGAAATCCCCAAATGAAACCACCAAATCCCCTATGAAAAGCCACATCAGCCTGGCCCATGGCAGGTATGCAGCCCTTGCACTGGGCCTCGCTTCACGGACACCTGGAGCTACTGCGGCTCTTATTGGAGCTAAGGGCGTCACCGGCGAAGGATCGGAAGGGGAAGAGGCCTGGCTTCGAAAGGCGGACCGTGGACCGTGGATTGTGGTTACCCTCTGGTTATGGCTGACATAGCTATGGAAAATGGCCATAGAAATAGTGAGTTTTCCCATGAAAAATGGTGATTTTCCATAGTTATGTAAACGTTTACCAGAGGGTACCAAACCATTAAACCAACCAAAAAACCATGCCATAATAGTTGGTAATAGTAAGTCATCACCATAAATAGTTGGCGATATTTTCTTGATGATAGTTAAAGATAGTTTAAACATCTTCCGTCCAACCCGGACGTTTCTCCACACTTACAATCAACATCACCATCACCATCACCATCATCATCATCATCATCATCATCATCATCACCATCATCATCATCATCAGCATCATCATCATCATCATCATCATCATCATCATCACCATCACCATCACCATCACCATCACCATCACCATCATCATCATCATCATCACCATCATCGTCATCGTCATCACCATCCTCATCGTCATCGTCATCATCATCATCATCATCATCATCATCGTCATCATAATCATAATCATGATCACCATCATCATCATCATCATCATCAGCATGATCATCATGATCATCATCATCATGATGATGATGATCATGATGATGATGATGGTGATGATGATGATGATATTGATCATCGATCACATATACATCTACATAGTGAAAGTCCACCGACACGGCATTTCAAAAGTATGCAACCCTTCCGCAATTCCGGCGCGGAGCAACGTCAGGGCTGCACCGAACATCTTTAATCTACGCATAGAGATTTTCAACCAAACAATTGGGACTATGATCCAAGAATTGTTTTTGAAAAAAATGTGAGGCTTATCCAAGAGATGGGGCGAAAAAGGGAATTGACCGAGTAACATTTGGTGCAGGGTGGGACAGGAACTTCTCACTAGATCCTGGCGATAGAGGTGGCTCCCCAGCACCCAAAGAATTAAAGATCCACGGCTCTACTTGTAGCAAACCCAGTCTACAAACAGATTAAACAGTTTGACGCCTGGCAACAATTATATTATATTATATATATATCCTATATGGTAATGATCATACATTCTGAGATACGGATTCTTTATATGGTTGGATTGGTTTGTGTGAAAAAATCAGGATTCCCTCATCATTGCTGGTAATTAAAAACCATGGTTTCCAGTTAAGATTTTCCCCGCAGAAACGTACCCATGAAATCTTCAATATTGCTTGGTTTCCCCATCATAGTCCCATAATAATCCCACAATGTCATCCCGTACCAATTCATTTCCTTAAAAATCCCATAGCGCTCCGAATAATACCATGACGCTTCTAATAATCCCAGAATGATCCCATAATAATCCCATAATAATCCCATAATAATCCCATAATACTCCGATAATAATCCCATAATAATCCCATAATACTCCCATAATACTCCCATAATAATCCCATAATAATCCCATAAGTTCCCAAAAACGAACTGTCCGAAAGCTCCAAATCGACCTCTGAACTCCGAGGACTCCCTTGGATCTTGCGCAGGGAGCTGCACGTGACCTCCTGAGGGCGAGGCCGCGGATCAAGGCCTCAGGCAACGAGCTGTGAAAACAGAACTGGGAAGCCAGGAGGGAAGGGTTTGAGCCAAAAGATGGGGATGTAAAACTGGAAATACAATGGAAAATCATGGAAATACGAGAAAAACGGGCAAAGAAGATGAGAGAAGCAACACTAAGTAACAACTGGATGGTGGGTTTCGAAGATTTTGGCGCATATTATTCGCTTTTCGTCCCAACAAATGGGAAGATTATCACGGTCGAAGCCACATGATGTGGATTTGTCAAAAAGGAGGCCGAGGGTACTCGAGTGTGATATTTGAAGGTGTGGAACCTTATCCCTAGCCCGGCTCCAAGCCCATTTGCCACAGTTCATAGCTTGGGTCAGACCCTGTGGCGCGGAACCCGTGCTGCGCAATCTTCCATGTTTGCACATGCACTATCTATCTATTTGTCTTCCATTTATCCAAGTCTATCCATCTTGGTCTTGGCAAGTTACACCGACCCCACAACGAGCTCACAAGAGATGATGGTTAGTCAGGGGAGTCGTGCCCAAGATGACTGTATCATTTTATCATATTTTATCAGTCTAGGGATTACAGTACTTCGATCCACCATGCAAGATATTGGTGGCACTTTCGATGAGGTCCTTGGGTGGTAAACTTTGATGGCGTCGCACCTGGGAGAACATGCGAAATTTGACACTGCAACTCCCGAAAATTGGATGCCTCAAAACCACCAAGAAATCAGAAATCTATTGTTTTTCTCCTTGGGTAGGTTCAAATCCATTGTTTTTCTCTTTGGGTTCAGGTATCCAGTTGACCCTGGTCTGAGTAAGGGTTCCAGACATGCCAGCAATATCTTCCTTGGGCCGACTTCTTTTTTGTGTGAGCACTGATTTTTTGCTCAAGCGCTTTCACATGGACTCATGCCCAATGAGCCATGGAGAAAGGAGAAAGAACTTGTCTTGATGGCTGTGATGCTGACCCAAAACAGTATGCCACAGACTGAAATGCAGCAAGTGATGTTGGAAAATGGTTGTCTCAGGTGGGCCTTCAAAATGGCAAAGCACAAAGCTTTTGTCCTAGGCGGCCATTTTATCCCCAGAGTTGTTTATCGTAGGAGAAAAACCACGGGGGCATCGAATTGTGACGATTGAACTCTTCTGAGAGATGCCAACTTTGCCAAAGATTAATGGTCCGATCATCATTTGATTTGTTTAGAAAAACCCGCCATGTCTGCCGAAGTGATTTTGACCAGATTGGGGTTGCTTGCAGGCGCGGTGGAAAAGTGGGGACCCTGGGACCCTGGGGGGACCCTGCAAGGACCCTCGTCAACTCATATCGGGGAGTAGCCTTTCCAACAGTTTTTTTTCCGATTTTTTCATGTTAAAGTAACCCCAATGAATCAGCTGGGTTTCAGAAATCTTTGCTTGATATATCTTGATATTGGAGGTGCTGTGGAACAGGCCTTTCCTCCCTGTGATTAGTTTTGAGTTCCTATGGTTTCCTGGATGCGTTGGGCTGTATTCTTGGGTGTCCACAGGGCATTGAAAGCTAGCTTTTATAGATCAGGTACCATAGATGTATGTACAAATGTATGTATGTATACATATATATAATATATAATTTCAACTAGGTTCATATATAGAAATAGATGGTATAATGTCATAAAACAGCTCGCATATTCTTTTGGAAAAGCCACGTCTATTTGTGCTCCGCAGAGGCGATGAGGACGCTGACCTCTTGCCGCATTTTCAGACGCCTGGAGATGCGCTGAGCCGGTGATTTCTTGAGTTGTCATAGCCATGGAATAGATGGGCCATAGAAATAGATGATTTTCCCATTAAAACCCTCCATTTATGGTTGGGATTTTCCATGGCTATGTTAACTAACCATATTATATATTTCATGTGAAATATCCTATTTCTGTGGGGCCGCGCAATAGATCCACGGCAGCAGCTGGCAAACTAAATTGATGCCTATATGAATATGTAGATCTATGATTGATAGATAATTTTCCTCTTAGATAGAACCTCCATTCATAGAGGTGTTTCCATATTTTATCATATTTTCCTATCATTTTCCTATGATTTTCCTATGATTTTCCAAGAAACCTCCATTAAGTTTGGGGAGATCCCAGCCACGGCAAGCTGCATGTGGGGCCCGAGCCCTCCAAGGAAGGTCTATCCCGTGCTGCTGGATTTGATCGCCGCGGCCGGGCGCACCGGACACGACGCGGATCTCTTAGAACATGCCAAGGAATGTGGCTGGGATGCAACATGCAACGACTGGGGCCTGGGGATTATGAGATTCAGTTCATGATAGATATAGTGAATGTATAGTGGATTAGTGGGATGAATTAACCCTTGGCACATTCGAGTACATTAGATGTTTGCGAGGTGTTAAAAAGACCCTCTATTGTGAGGCATTTGGGTTTCTGATGAATTTTTTGCTGGGCTTGGGCTCCCTGATTTGGCAAAAGGCAGTTGCTCAGTCGTTCCCCTTCTGGTTGCTCACTCCATGTGAGAATTTCTGGGAATCCAACTATGCTCAGCCGCAAAGATGCCTCTCACAACAGACGACATGGTAATCCGAAAATCTCAAGCAATGCTTCCCTCTCAATATTATATACCATCAAAACACAAATGGTTTAATAGCAGTATGAATAGATAGTCATTTGGGGTCTCTTTTTGAAGATGCTTATAGAATATGAGTTACCAAGGGAATTAGGGGAAGGGATTACTTTCACAGATCTGGTGTGTGATTGGTTTTGAATCACTTTCAGGCTTCTGAAATTTTAAACTTTGCTACAAGACTCACTCAGCCAGCAGCGGCATGGTCAGTTTCAGAGCTAAGTGACTGGCCTGTTCTCATGATGAGGACCTGAAATGTGGCTTGTAGATGCTTGTAGCACACCCGCTCCATCCCGCCACATCCGTACCATGATGCCGCACCTGCGTATTTCTGCGGCCGAACCGAACTGGGCAAACCTTGGGGATAGGCATTTCACCTGAGCATTGCTCCGTTCATCCTTGTTGGTTGATGGGTTTTGATTCGGTTTATATTATATATATAACATTTATGATATAAACTATCATATTATGTTTTATTGATGGGTTTTGATATATATTATTCTAGTGTGTTCTATTTCATTTGTGGTTTTATGACATTATGATCCACGAACTAGGAGCCCTTATGACCCAAGCGATAGGTTTTCCAAACTACGGCAGCTTCGGTGAACTAGGCACTGCTCGGCTTCCGAAGTCCAGGTTTGACGTACTTGTTGAAATACCGGGCTCGCTATGTCATCAACAAGTTGCCGAAATACCTCAAGCAGTACACCATGCTGCTGACGCTGGGGCCTGGTATGGCCGAAGTCAAAATGGTCTGAGTTCGAGCAGGGTCCAAGTAAGAGATTAACTGATTGGTGGTTTGGAACATTTTTTATTTTTCCCATCATATTGGGAATGTCATCATCCCAACTGACGAACTCCATCATTTTTCAAAGGGGTGGCTCAACCACCAACCAGTTAAGTTAAGATGTCGTTCCAGGGCCCAATGGACCCATTAAAAAAAGGGGAGCCAAACTCAGTGGGAAAACATTCGGGAAAACGAAGGATCCCAAAAGATCCCCCGAAGGTATCTGAGAAGTACCCGGCCTGGTTATGTCAAGTTATTGCTACTGAAAATGACCCAGTCGAAATAGTGGATTTACCCAGCTAGAAAATGGTGGATCTTTCCAGTTCGCTATGTGACAGTTTACCAGAGGGTATGGGTTTCTAAAACTTGCTTTGGGCCAACCGTCCAATCATGTCCAATCCCACTTCCGCAAGAACACGACCAGGATTTGACCACCAGTTTACGAGGAAACATTGGATAGCTGCTCCATTTAAATTCATTGATACAATTGCATACATTATAATTGCACACACACACATATATATATATATATATATATTATGCATACACAATCACACACACACACATATATTTTACAAAATCATATTATATTACACGTTATTAGTATATTTAATTTTCCACATTTCACCTCCACTTTGGCTCCGGCCACGAGGAAACATCGCAAGATCACAATCCGGCACTTCGCGGCCGAGAGTTTGGCCCTGGTCTTCCGCCGCATCCCGAGCTCCGGGATGTCCCAGGCGGGAGTCGATGTCCTGGTCCAGCCGTATCGGTTGGTTTATACCATGGGTTTCCGTGCATATGGAATGTAAAATGGAACTTTTCATGGAACTTTCATGGAATATGATCTTTTGATGGATGATGATGGGTGATGAATGATGAAGATGATGATGATGATGATGATGATGATGATGATGATGTGTTTTCAATTTGTAAGGCGTTTGAAACCTCCAATGGTTTTTTGTTCCAATGCCAAGGTTTCACAAATTTGCGGTTGTTTTCCAATGAATTGGTTTTTAACCACTTCTGCCCCCTAATATGAAATTATCCCCATTCAAAACCATGTATTATTCGATCTATTCGTGAATTGGGAACACCCCTAATTCTACGGCCATTAATGTTGCTGGCCTAGTCCTTCTTTTTCTTGATTGGATCTAGGCATTCTTTGAGTACCACCCCCCAAAAAAAACATAAACAACTATAAGAGATAGTATTACAATGTATTACATAGTATTACTATGCATTACTGCTGTATAACAACTATATATTCCTATCAATTGATTGCATCCATTCCTTTTGACGTCCTCTACGGGGCGATTGGCTTTCGGGACCAGGCGGTGGCAGAGGTCTTCGACCTCCTGGTGGATTCCAAGGTCCGCGACGACCAGGACTTGGCCGATGGTGTCAGCATTTTGTTGGCCAAGACAGTGACTTGGGGCTGGGAGGTGATGGTTTTTTGTGATGCTTTGATTGTCCATCAATTGATGGTTTGATTGATCATATATTGATGGTTTAGTGATGGTTTGATTGATGGTTGACTGATAGTTTGATGGATAACATCGGAACATTCAGCACATTCAAGGCAAACGATCTTTTTTTTTCCCTTCGGTTGGATGATCTTTTGATATCTTTTGCATCTTTTATCCAGTCAAAAGAAAATAGTGACACCCAGAATATCGAAGTCTAGGTGAGGGAATTTCGTGTGGTACCCTCCGGTAGTCAACCGTGGCCAATAGGAAATCCCCGAAGTTGTCATGGATCGCCGGGAAATCATCAAACCAAATATGATGGGTTTTCCCATGGTTTTCCGGCAAGCCATCTTTGCCAAAGGGAAATTTGTGCTGCCATGATCCGATCCTCCGGAGACCCCACACGTGCGAGGTGAAAGGTGTGCAGAGGCAGTTCCGCAACAAGACCAAGGCGGTGCTGAAGCCTCTCTTCAAGGTAGGGTAGCCGGGTAGTGAAAGGGTGGCTGTTTTCATGGGGATTCAGAACAGGGTATGGTTATCCACACCACTCAGAGATTTGGTCCATTTTTTGTTGTATTGTAGGCGAGGTGATGTTGTGTGGTCCTCAATGGCTTTGGAAGTAATTACTTGGGATGCTTGGGGCATATTGGGATTGACGAGCACATTTTGGGTTGGAACACCATCATTTTTGCCAGCCTGGTCCACTTCCAGGCTGCCCGCGGCGCCGGCGCCGCGCGTCTCCGGGCCGTCCGCATGTCGGTGCTGCGCATGCGGAACCACGCCAAAACCTTGGATGACGCAGCGGATGTGGTGGAGGCGATGATGACACACTTCAGGGCTGCCTGCACCAGGTATGCGGATGCAGCCCGTGGCGTGGATCCGGACAGAAATGGGAGAAGGGACCGAAGGGAAGAGGAGTCCAGCGAAAGCGACTTGGAGATGTCTTATTTTGACGTTTTCAGAGTGAACGTGTATGGTTGCAATACCACCCGGCAGATGGCATTGAGGTGAAAATCAGTGACTCCCAAAATTGATGAATATTGATGATATTTCATGGTATCCTAAATGGTGGGCCCCACCAAATGTACTGATTGGGCCTTGCCGAGCGGAGTTGATTGGGCTTGGCTGGTAGCTTTTTTTTCCTGTTACTATGTCTATGTTTCATTTCCACGGTTTTCTTTCATTCTCGCCATCTTCGTTTTTTTCCCTGTGATGGGGTGAAAACTGACCATTTTTTTTTGCTCAACAGGCATCCACCATTGGAATGACCGCCTGGAGGATCATCCAACTTAGTAACTGATGACTACTGATTCATCAGTAGACTTGAGATATCCAAGGTTACCCCACTTTCGCACTGGAGAAACTAAGATAAACCAACCCCACAAAAGACTAGTGCCATTCTCCAAGTTTTCTCAGCACTTCAGGTGATGAAGAGCCTTGCAGCCAGGAGGATCTCGCACGGGAGGTGCTGTTCTATCTGGATTTGGCCATCTCCTGGGTCTATGCCAAGCCGCGCCCCAAGGATTGCCATGGCGAGAGCTGGCAGGCCGCCTGGGCGGAAAAAAGGTATGCAAAATTCTTGGGCCATCTCAAGATGGGGACCCCCCAAATCTTACTTGAATTATCTTATCTATGATATAATTTCAACCATTTTTGTTTATGCATGTTTATATAGGATTAACCTAGACAGACGATCACTATTTATCAACGATTTCCATCGTTTCTTGGATTTTGATTTGTTTGAAGCTTTGGTTTGAAGCGGCGACTCCAGGCCTTTGTGGCCGTCCTGCTGGAGTGCTTCTGTCAGCTCTTGCGCGCAGGAAATTTGAATGTGGAGGCCTGGCAATTCTACCAAGCTTGATGAAACATGACGGAACAGCGGAACATGGTGGGAATACTAGCCGGTGAAACTACCACAAGCCGCATACCGAAGTCTTCAAGGCAAATTTGAAGGTGAGTCACCTACCATCACTGGGATTTCGTAGTCAAATCATGGCCCGAGCCTGGCCGACACGATCTAACAGTTCTGTCAGCTCTGAGGTAAGCGGCCCTACTTTTCCACCAGAAGCCATGAAGGTCTCGGAGACCACCAAAAGGGCCTTCCTGCTGCTGTGGCGAGCGATGCCTTCTATTGTGGCACCACTCTGCACCTGGGATTCGTGATTCCCAGGGTAGATCAGAAGCAAATGTTTCGAGACAATAGACACATCAGGGTCACCAGGACGGGCCATCAGCTTCTAAATTAGTAAATGAACGTATATCAACTGAAGAATTCTAAGAAAAAGTGACATTGACATAGTCATTTCCCTTTTTTTTTTGATGGTGTCCTATGGGTTTTCCCACTTTTTTTCCATCCACATCATCCACCAGGCACCGAGCCAGTGGCCCATCTTCTGGCGCCGGACCCCGCGGCGCCCGAGGCGCTCAGCGTGGCGGCGGCGGCGCTGCTGCCGCCGCTGCGGCAGCTCGAGGAGACGCCGCTGCGAGGGCGGCTCAGTGCGGCCACGTTGCTTGGGAGATCCGGAGGTAGTTGGAGTAGTTGGAGTAGTTGGAGTAGTTGGGGGTTGGGAAAATCAATGGCAAAGATGTGGTAAAACATGGTAAAACATATATCAACTATCATTTTATATCAACTTTTATCAATCTATTTGTTGGGAAAGGAAGATGACACCATGAAAATTATGGGGGTTGGCATATTTTTGCTTTAATTGGATTATAATCAACTATAGAATAAGACTGTTATACTGACAATTGGTGATGTGAAATAACTCAACATAAGGACTATGTGGAATAAACATGAATAGACCACATTGCAAATATGATGGCAAACGGTACAACATGGTACAATATGACAATGCAATGTCATGTGATGTCTTTGGAGGTTTAAGATGACACCATCAAACTTATGAGGGTTGGTGTATTTTGGTTTCCGGATGCTTAATATAAAACTAAATTTGATGGTTACTGTATATGATGTTGTATGACAATACTTAATACTTACTAAGTTTTTTCTTTTTTCCGGGTTGGGGGGAAATTTGGACACTAATGATGATGGGATAGAATGGGAAGACCATTGAACACTGGGATACACCAATCATATTTGGCCGAATGACGACGTCACCGTGACGTCCCTATGGGTCGGGTTGGGGTGGGGACTAATAGCATTCATTGATCTCACTCCTGCACTAGACGCTACTCTGTAACTTCCAATTGTTGGTATGCTGTAACTCTTGTCAAGTACTTGCTTGTCACAGACCTTTCAAACTTTCACACGGTTAAATATCAGCACGTGACCTTATTTCAGGCTGGTGACTTCTAATATTTTGGCTGTACCGAATAATCCATATGGTATATATGGTGCACAATGTAATATCATGTGATATCTTTGGGTTTAAGCTGGCTTAGCCATCTGGACACCATCAAACTTATACATTGGGTCGGTATATGTTGGTAAAAATGCCACAACTGAACAATAACAATAGGGAGTTTTGCACGATTTTTTTAAATAGGGTTTGAAAAACGTAAATAGAAAAATAATAGGGTGCAATCATTATACAACCATGGATTTTATAGTAATTCTTCGCGATCTAACCATATTTAACGTTGGTAATGTTGGCAACAGTGGATGATTGAACCATATATTGACCAACACGAGTCACCGGATTGGACCAGCAATTTAGGGCAACAATCAAGGTATGATTTGCTATCTCATCTAATCACCATAGACCCACAAGCATCCCACAACATCATCGACCCAGGCAGTTTGCTTTCAGCGAGGGACAGGACTTGGAGCGCCTGAAGAGCGAACGCTGTACCTGCGCGGCGCAACTGCACAGCTGGGCGGCTGACGCGGACGTTGCCACTTGGGAGCTACCGGGCCCATCCGATCCGGGCCCCCCCCTAATATTAAACATCCCCATTCCGTGGTCCCAATGCTGTGGAAATCTCCTGTGGAAATCTCCTAAACCCATGGGTTTCTAAGGGGGTCTTGGATATTGAGATGGGATTCTTCAGCAATATAGTCGGGTCGTTTTTTTTTTTGGCGGGGGGGCCAGGGGGATTAGGACATGAAGGACAAACCGAGATTTATGATTTCTATTTTAGGTTTGCAAAAAACCATCAGATGGTGCAGTGCACTGGGGTTGCCATATTTTTGGATATTTTTGGAGGGGTTAAACTTCACCTTTTCCAAAATAAGCAATGGCGAACGAACCCAAATGTACGGAGAAAACCCTCTCCTTGGCAGGCTGGGGGCGCTGTATTCATCTGGGGGCACACTGTTTTTTTTTTCTATTAGAGCATTTTGCGAAGTGCCGAATCTCCTTTGGTCATCGTATTCCGAGAAAGTTGTTTGCCAGGAGGAAGTATGGATTTGGAATGATCACTGGATTCATCTTTTGCCCAGATGAACATTGCCGCATGTTGCCGCATGTTGCAGGTGCGGTTGATTGCTTCGTGTGCGCAGTCACAGATATTTTCTTGAGTTTGCGCGTGACTGTGCAGATGTTCCTGGTTGATGGCTGTTGAAGACCTGGGCACCTGACAGGTGACTAACAGGTCAACTGTTGTCATTTTTGAGTGGAAAACGTTTGACATCCCGCCTTACCCAAAGGGTGTCCGAGCATAGCTGATTGGACACCCTGCACACCGCTGGCCGGGTGTGGGGCGCAAGGGCAAGTTCCATACCATTGCTTCGTTCACGAAGCATGGCCCTGGTGTCGAGCCGGGAGTTTGAGGCCAACCCACCAGGTATGCTCGGTGGATGACAAGGAGACGATGCGCTAATGTTCTCCTTGGGCTCCCTTTGCTGACGGCTGTTTCTGCACTTCTCAGAGTGCAAGAGTCAGTCTTCGCGCTTGCCGATGCGTGCAGGGGAGGCCCTCTCTAATCTAAGAATCTAGCCTCTGTTCAAAATGCTTACATTTCTGAGGCGATGATGGCGATGCTTGGGAAATTACTTTACTTCGTGTGATCCCCACCATGACATTTATACATTTTGTTACTGGCAAATCTTCTGGCATTCTATCTGACATATTTTCTGGCATTCGATCTGGCATTCTATCTGGCATATCT